>SDBV01011363.1_pt1 | contig 11551 bp, 13 predicted proteins | sample 2277081 | NCBI WGS metagenome assembly SDBV01 (sample SAMN10402039, study PRJNA504765) | marine sediment metagenome | isolation source: marine sediment core GS10_PC15, 223 cmbsf | place: Arctic Ocean: Southern Knipovich Ridge | collected 2010
CTATAGAAGTTATGTAAGTTATTTACTCTCAAGCCAGGGATTATTCAAGAGGTCACTACTACGAAGGGTTAAAGTCGGGGTTTTCTGTTTATAGAGTAGTGTTCAACCAAATATCCAAAATACAGTCTCATATAATTCAGATATTATGTAAACTAAGGAGGTATGGTATAATATGACAGAAGAGAAGTTAAAGGAACTAGAAACAGTTAGGGGACTACAGGGGTTTCGCCATCTGACTGGGGGTGAGTGGGATAGTAGTGGTAACAAGCTAAAGACTCTTTGTGGAACAAGTATAAGCCCTAACTTTAGAAGCAACTACCATAGCAATCTATATCTTGGTTGCTCCAAGTGCGAGGCTATCAAACTGGCAATAAAAAGACATAGACCTAATAGCTAATCTAGCAACGGGGGTGAAAGGGCATACGGTAGTACCGTGTCATTGGTGGTGAGCATTGTTACTTAGTAGTAGTCTTTGCCTAAGTAGCCCCTTGAATTTAATAACTAATCTAAAGGAGGATAAGATGGCAGGTAAACCAATTAATATAGATTGGGGAGATAAAATGGCTTGGGGGAGGAGATGGAATGAAGAAAGGTATTTACTGTATAGAATGGGAAGATGCCTGTTCCTCTAGTGACATCTATGATGAGGAGGGGGACTACACACTCATTCACTGTAAAACCGTTGGTCATCTTGTAAAGTACACCAAGAAAACAATTCTTTTGTGTGGCATGATTTTTGATGACCGCATACAGAAACACATTCACATTATACCCCGCAAATCTATTAAAAGGATTACTCGTCTAGTGGAAGAAGGAGGAATGATGCCGCATAAAAGCGGGAAGAAGGGTTACAAATCAACTAAGAAGCATCCCAAGAAATGAGATACCAGATAACATATGCTAAGGAAATGAACCCTGCAAAGGAAATGGGGATTTCCGAGTATTTGAAATTTGATGAGAACAGACGTAATGTAGAATTTACCATTGATTTGATAGAGGAATGGGACGAAGAAGAAAGTCCGACCGAAGCAATTATAAGTCAGCGTAAATTACTCAAGTGGATAGATTATACGAGGTGGAATTAGATGCCACTTACAAAGAAGGGTAAAAAGATACTTGCTAAAATGAAGGAACAATATGGAGCCAAGAAGGGAAAGCAGGTATTTTACGCTTCCCAGAAGAAGGGAAAGATAAAGGGCACACATAGATGAGCGTATCAGTAGAGTTACATCGAGAGGCTGTATTTAAGTATTTAAGCACGCCCAGGGAGGAGCGTGTCCCCCCGAAAGACTTTATGGCGGCAGAGCGTATTTCCAAGGCTGTATTTTATAAGCTCGAAGGAGAATACCTGTTAGTTGCGAAGCAGGATGCAATCCGTGATATAATGACAAAGAATACGACCCCAGAGGAAGAGTATGACTCTACTGCCTGGCTTAGAGACAGAACCACTGAAGCGGATAAGGCGTTGTTACAATCAATGAAAAGCGGGAACTCATCCGCTATTAAATTATTTTATCAATTATTAGACCGGCTTGTTGAAAGGAAAGAGGAGAAGATAGAAATTGGCCTCAGTGCAGACGAAATCACAAGAAGAAACCTTGAAGCAGATAGACAGCTTAGAACAGAAGGATATAGAGTGGTGGAAGTGCAGGAAGAGCCTCCTGTACTATCTGAGTAACTATGTTGAGGTTCAAGATGCGGTAAGTCAGCAGATAATTAAATGGAAACAACACCCTCATTTACTGCAACTCGTTGACCTCGTACAGGGTTGGTCGGACAGCCCAAGACCCCGAAAAGCCCTATATGTTATAATATTAAAAGCAAGACAAGTTTACACCACGACTACCATATCTGCGATAGCTAACTGGTTATGCACTTTCTTTGAAAGCACGCGGGTTTACGAATCCTCTCAAAGAGAAGATGATGCCAATGAGATACTGGGTCGGTCAAGGTTTATCAACGACAGACATCCCGACTTCCTCAAATTAAAACTAGCTCCAGACCAGTCCAGTTTATTAGGTTTCCCAGCAACGCACTCTAGGATAAGAGCTTTACCGTCTACGGCAGGGGCAGGGCGCTCAACCGATGCTACCATGGTGTTCCCTGACGAGTGGGAATATCACTCGGACGCAGAGAGAAACTTCGCTGCCATTAAACCTACGATAGATAAGGGTGGAATATTTATAGGGGCTTCCACTGTTGATAAGACGAATTTAGAATCCTTCCCCAAGTCAATTTACCGAGGCGCTAAGGATGGTTCCAATAATTTCATAGCATTATTCTGGGATTACTATGTTGTTCCAGGCAGAACCGAAGAAACGTGGCTAGAACATACCAAGGGATTAGCTGACTGGCAAAAAGAAGGCGAGTACCCCCGAAGTGAAGAAGAGGCCATGTCAGCTCCTGCTACCACTTGTTACTTCAATGTAGACACCATTAAGGAAATGTTCAAGGAATGTCGCGAACCTATAGAAACACGATACGGTGGATTGGTCAGGATATATTCTAAGTCGGTTGCTGAGAGGAAGTATATATTTGCCATAGACCCATCTGAGGGGCAAGATGACCCCACTGCAGGAGTGATGGCTGATTGGAGAACAGAGCAGGATGTAGTAGCTGTTCACGGGAAAATCTCCACAGACCAGCAGGCTAGGATATATTATGAACTTTACGAGGAATATAACAAACCCTTTATTGCGATTGAACGCAATTCCTCTGGTGTCCTGTTGATTGAAAAGCTCAAAGAAATGGGCGTTACGAATTGGTTTTATCAGGATAGGGCTAGAAAGATAGAGGGTTGGTATACTTCGGGGACTGGTAAGGGTGGTGGCACCAGACCTGTAATGTTAAAGGATTTAGCAGATAATATATCAGGGAGACACATGGGGATACCTATGCGAGACGCTCTGGGTGAATTTTTATCCTTCAGTTGGATAGATGGTAAACCTCAAGCTATACGAGGTGCCCATGACGATTGGGTTATGGCACACGCAATATTGGGACAGATAAGAAAGAAGGCGCCAGTAGGGAAAATCAAGGTAACGAGTTTCAAGTATAAGGAGACAATATGATAGATATGCGTAAAGAAAACAGGCGTTATTTAGTTGAATCCATAAACCGATTTGGTCTAGATGGTGAATCTTGGTCAAGCGGGAAGTGCTACCGCTCCATATTATTTGAGTATAATCTGACACATCCCGAAAATCCAATCAGGGTAGGGGAACTTGGTAGCCCGACCTTAGTGTTACGAGATATAAGGAGTGGTTAATGAATTTAGAAACTATCAGAGAACGCAAGGAATTTCTCAAGGATTATCACTCTACTCGAACTGCACTTCAGATAGAAGAAAACAACTATTATTTAGACACCTTTGGTGTCCCCCAGATGAAACATCCACAATATATCTCAAGAACAGGAACATCCGCCTGGTTGGTTGATGGGCCAGCATCGCATATTGTTACTCGTAACCCGCAGGCTTTCGTTAAGCCGAAGAAAACCACACAATCTGCACGGGATTCAGCCTTTGCTGTTAATGCCCTCTTGAATTATTGGGCACAGCGTATTTTAATGCAAATCCCCCAGCCGTATAAGGAATTCGTTAAGAAACTCCTACTGCGGGGTGATGCCTGGTTGCACCCTATATTGAATGAGCGCTGGAGTAAAGATGACATCTTGTCATTACCTGTTTTGTTCCCTGTTCCCGACCCACTAAATGTTTATGGTTCTCCCAAAGAGGAATACGGTATCCCCGAATACGTCATTGTAGAATACCAGAGAACCCCGTGGGAGGTTATGCAAAAATACCCAGGATGGTCTAATCCCAAGAACGCGGGGATAGACAAAGAAAAAAAGAACACCGTTGACTGGTGGGAGTATTGGGATAAAGATGTCAGATACTTTTCAGCAGATGATGAATCTATCTTGAAAGGTGGGATTCAGAAGAATGTATATGGTTTCAATCCGTGGGTTCACGCCTATTCGGGGTTTGGGGATACTTCCCCAGAAGGTAAGCCTGAATTTCTAGCTGTTGGTAGGTTGAGAAGGGTTAAGGACTTACTCTTACAGGAATGTGCCATTAACTCGGACATAGACAGCACCCTCCATAAGTTTGCTCGCCCCAAGGTAGATTTAATACTTCCTGCTGGCAGTGAATTTGACGTGGGGCAAATACAGGAAGCATACGATATGGGTGCGGGAGCATTTAATGTCCTACCTTTACCAGAGGGTGCTAAGTTTGGTGAGGATACAAGGATACTCCCCACACAGGAAGCGTTCCAACATTTCTATAATATCAGGACAAGAATTGCTCAGGAAGCACCACCCATTATGGCTGGACTACCTTCGGGTTCAAGTGGTAGACAAGAAGATATAGTCGGCTACCATTTTATCAGGAGATTTGATTCTGTTATTGAATCCACCGAAGTTGCCTTTGCCAAGGCATTAAACATGGGTATGGAGATATTAAAAGTCGTCCCTGGCTTTCTCCCTATTACTCAGTGGTTAGAAGTTGACGGGAAGAAGGGCGAAAAGAAAATCACTGAGGCTGATTTAGATAACACCACTGACTGCAAGATAGCACTGAAAGCTGCCGACCCTATTGAAGATGATAGAAAGTTAATGGCGGGGAGGGCATTAAAGAAGGAGGGTCTTATTGATTGGGAGACCTTCTTGATTGAACACGCAGGGAAAACCCCCGAACGGGCTAACGAGATTATAGAGAAAACCATTGCTGAGATGGTTATACTAAACAACCCCATTTTATTCCAAGCCCTAGCTGAAAAGGCTCTTGAGAATCTTGGTATGCACGAACAGTTGGAAAGGTTAAGAGAGCAAACCAGTCAGCAAGAAAAGTCAAAGGATAAGCTACAGAAAGCCCCCGTGAACGATGGCGCTAGAGGGGGAGAGGAAAGGCAATTTAATGCACAATCACCTGAAGCGCGAGAGATGGTTGATTTGCAGTTATCACAAAGAGGGGCTAGGAGGGCACCTCTATGAAGGAGAACATGGCTGACCGCGTCTTAGCCAGAATGAATAAACGGGTTATGGCGGTAGCAGATAGGTTATCAAAGCAGTATGAAGGTGTTAAGCCTTTTGATGCCCAAGAAATGAAGTCCGAAGACCAGTTATTTTGGTATGAACAACTAGGTCCAGTGGACATGGCTTATTTGGTTCAAAAGTATGGGAGGGAAGTAGTTAATCAGTATATTTATGAAAGTGAGCAAATAAAGGCACGGAGGTCAAAAAATGGCTAACGGAAAAGAAGCAGCCCCTTGGCAAGCAGCATACCCTCCTCGGTTACACAAAGAAATCCTTGGCATGCGCCATCGCCAATATTTAGAGGCTGGTGGGACTATAAAAAATTATACTGATTGGATAGAAGCTGGGATGCCTTCAGCCCCTGAACCCGAGGAAGTTATCTCTTGGGAAGATTTAAGTGATATAGAAAAACAGAGGGTGCTTACTACTGAAAATATATCACCATCCTCTAAGGGGTATCCTCCCGCATCGGGATATACTTGGGAATGGCAATATGACCCCACGACTAGAACTGGGAAATGGGCAGAAGTAGTAGGAGAGGGAGAACCTTGGGAAGTAGGGGGGTTTGGTAGTGAAGAGGAATGGAAAATTGCAATGGGGACGGAATTATCCCCCCAAGAAAAAGCCGAACTAGAGGCAACAAGGTGGTGGCAGGAACAACAGATAGCAAGGTGGGGTGAAGAGTCTGCCCTTGATAGAGAAAGATTAGAATGGCAAATGGGGCAACAGGGTCAAACTACTAGGGAGCGTGGATTAGAATGGCAGGCTAGATTATCTGAATTAACGGCTCCATCTGATTGGATTGCACGATGGACAATACAAAATGTTGACATTCCCAAAAGTCGGGCGCAAACCTTAAAAGAGGAGTCAAGGGTATTGTTACAGGAAGCACAGAGTTTAACTGGTGCCGAAAGAACAATGAAGGAAATGCAGTCTGAAAAGTTGCGTTTGTCAGCACAGGGAATGGCGGAGAAGGCAAACTTGGCAGGGGGTCCCCCATCCCCAGAATGGTTGCCTAAATTCGCACCATCCCAAACTGCAGGTGAACCAATAACAAAAGGTCAGGTTGTTACCCCTAGTGGTCAACAGTGGGGGGCAACGCCTTGGTCAGCCAGGCAAGGGTTAAAGGGTTATACGGAGTGGTCTGGAGGTAGGGGTTTTCAGGATGTATTGGAACAGATGGCAATGATGCAACCTGAGACTCCTGCAGGTAGACCACAGTGGAGACCAGCGAGGCAGAGAGTTTAATGCCTATAAATTGGATACCAAAGACACCCACTATTGAAGATCAGATTACAGAAGAAGAATGGAAACTTCAAGAACTTCAGCAACCCAAAGAGGTTTCCGCACCTACTTTTGATGATGCTGCCCAATGGACTCCCGTGGCTAGAACGCAACCTGTTGAAATACCCCAAACCATAGGTGCTCAAACCAATGAACTTGCTGTTAGGAGAATATCAAATCAAACACAGGTAGCGAAGCTCTCTGTTACACCACCCGAAGAGGAACCTTTAGCAGTCCCATTTTGGCAAAGAGCATTACAGGTATTCGCTGCCCCGTTTAACTGGGTAGAAGAGACTATTATCAAGCCTGGATTAGCTTTGGCGGGAACAGCCGTGGGATTGGTTCCAGAGGTAGAGAGAAAACCTGGTGAGGACTTATGGGAATGGAAAAAGCGTTCTTGGGCAGCGTGGGAAACTCCTGGTATTGAGATAAACGTGCCTTGGAGCGATGAACCAGCCAGAATTGATTTTAAGGGAATATTAGAGTTTGCCCCTTGGTTGTTAATCCCTGGCGCAGGTCAGGTAGGAGCTGGTGCTAGGGCTGCACGTGGAATCGCTGGTGTTTTAGGTAAATTTGGAACCGCAGGGAAAGCCCTCGGCTATGCAGTAGCGTTTTCCCCTTGGGGTTTGGTTGAGAAGACTGCTGGTGCAGCTTTAAGGGGTGGTGCTAAGTTAATAGGCAAAGGTGCTGGGAAAATAGGCACAGGTATTGAGAGAAAAGTATTTGGTGCTATACCAGAAAAGAAGATTTCCCCCCAAATCCAAAGACTTACTAAGCATTTCGATGAAGTTGTGATACCAGCTAGAAAGGAATTTGAGAAAGCCCTACCTGCTTTAAGGGCGAAACAAGTAGCCAAGATAGAGCAGGTAAACAAACTATTCAGAGAAGGTAAACTTACTGGTGGTCAATACGAAATCGCTCGAAGAAAGGCTCTGTCAGAAGGTGGGATAAGGGCTGGATTCGCAACCAAAGCTCCTGCCGAGGTTATGGCTGATACTGATGAGCTTATGAAACAAGTGCTATCTGCTTCTGAGAGGGGGCTTACCTCACAGGATACAGCAAGTGCATTAAGGAATACGCTTCTGGGTATTGATCTTCCAGAACCACACCACTTGAAAGAGTTGGCTAGTATTTTCGGTGATGACTTTGCCAAGGCAATTAACAAACTATCCTCCATAAAATCAAGCACCAAAGATAAGTTGCTTGACTTCTTTAATATACCACGTGCCGTTCTAGCATCTGGAGATTTATCTGCTACGGCTAGACAGGGTTTAATTTTAGGTATTACCCATCCCACGAAAGTTCCTCGTGCTTTCGCAAGGCAAATCAAGTCGATATTCTCCGAGAAACTAGCATTACAAACCGATGATGTTATGAGAACTGACCCATTATTCAAAGAGTGGACTCGACTAGGTGGTTATACGGCTCCATTAAGAAAAGGAGCTAGGCTAGGTGGAAGAGAGGAGTCGTTCATGTCCTCGATGGCAGAGAAACTACCATTTGTCAGAAGGTCTGAGAGGGGTTTTATTACCTACCTAAACGAGTTGAGGTTTGGCACATTTAAGGCTGGTAGAAACGCAATGGTGGCTCAGGGTGCAGGTGATAAAGAGTTAAAACTTCTAACTAGGTTTATCAATCTTGCTTCTGGTAGAGGTGAATTACCCAAGAGCCTAGAGCAATTCGCACCTGTTTTGAATACGATATTATTCTCCCCAAGATTACAGGCATCACGATTAGAACTTCCTAGACAATTAGGAAGGATGTTGCTTTCAAAAAATCCGTACATGAGAAAAGAAGCAGCAACGGTATTGGTGACATTTGTCGGTGGTGGTGCAGCGGTTGTGGCTTTAGCGAATAAAGGGGAAACAGAACTTGACCCTCGGTCAGGTGACTTTGGCAAGATTAAGATAGGTGAAACCCGATTAGATATATGGACAGGTTATCTTCAGTATATTAGATTTACGGCTCAGATGCTCACAGGAGAACGTAAGTCTGCTTATGGGAACATGAATAAAGCACAGAGGTCTGAAATAGCGTGGAGATTTCTTCAGTCAAAGAGTTCACCCGCGTTTGGTCTTTTAGTTGACATACTAAAGGGCGAGACTTATATGGGTGATGATTTATTTACTTCTACCAAGGATGTTGTCAGGTCAGCAAGAGAGAGACTTTTACCCTTAGCACTTCAAGACACAATGGATGCTATGGAACAAAGTGGCATCAATGGCTTGTGGGTGGGTGCTCCCGCTGCTTTAGGTGTAGGTGCTTTAACTTATGTTAATGACTTTGTTCGCACTAAACAAAAAATAGCCAGAGAAATGGGCTATGAAACTTGGGATGAGATTGACCCCAAGACACAGAGGGAAATCCAGAACACCAATGTTGAACTACAGGTAGCGATGATAGAGTTTGATAGACAGGTAATGGGAACTGCTTGGGGTGATTGGAGATTAGCAGCCAATGCCATAGAGGATAATTTCGCAGACAATGTTAATAAGGCTACTGCTCAATACCGTGAAACTACAGACGGCTATCAATATAGGGAAAAGATAAGTGATGCTTGGACTGCCAGAAGAGGTGGATATGCAGCCCGTGAGAAGATGCCTCAATTTGAGGATATAGTCAAAAGACTGCAATCTGAAGATACTGCCGAGTCGTTAATAGGTTTGGGTCCCGAACAGTTAGCTATTAAAGTATATAACGAAGCCATGTTCGGCGATGATATGTATGATGAATTCGGCGATTACAGATTTGACCTAGCCAGAATACGGAAGGAACAACTCCGCCAGCAGTTAGGTGATGAGATGTTCAGCTATGTCGAAGAATACAGGGGGTTAAAATATGAGGACTTACCTGTAGAGTTTCAGGAACTCAGCCGAGCCAAAGAAGTTATGAAGCCTTACTGGGATGTAAAGAGTTGGGCTGTTAGGACTTTCGGGCAAACATGGGTTGATAGCCCTAAAGGGCAGGCATTTGTTTCAAGGATACGCAAGCAAATGCGTGGTACTAACCCCGAAATGGAAAAATATTACAATATGTTTTATAAGCAGAAATGAAGCTAAAACCGAGTATGGTATAATATATATAGTCCATAAAGGACAGCCTTAAAGGGGGGGCGTACATAATGGGTGTGGTGCCCCCCTTCCTATTGTGTTCGCCCTCCTCTACGGCACTTGCGCATGCAAGATAAGTAGGAGGAAAATAATGTCAGACAAAGACGTACCCCCCATTGAACCAGAGGCAATAGTGGACACCGAAACCCCAGAAGAACCACCTAAGCCAGAAGTGACATTGGAGGAAGTGCAAAAACAAGTTGGCGAACTGACAGGAAACCTCACCAAAGCAGAGGAGAACTGGAAAAACGCACAAAGGGACAGTAGTAAAAAACAAGATACCATCCAGAACTTGCGCGAGCAACTCCAAAGCAACGATAGCACATCCACATTAAACAAGGCGTTAGTTGCTTTAATGAGCCAGCAAAAAGGTCAACCAGCAGAAGAGTTTGCAGAAGAGGTCAAGCAGAACTCCCCTGATTTAGTCAAACAATTTGAAGCAACTGTGGCAAAAATTGATGGGGAACAGCAAGCTAAAAGAATGACAACTCGTCTGCGCGAGGTTCAGCAAAGAACCGAAGCTGTTGGTCTAACCCCCAAAGATGATGATTATGATGTCATCCAAACCTTTGCGGAAGCAGGGAAGTTTGGTAAGGTCGAAAAGATGCTTGATAAATTAGAGGAATCTAAGCAAGCACCAAAGGCCGAAACAAAGAAGTCTGAAGAAACAGAGGATGAAAAGGTGAATAGGCTGGTCCAAGAGGGACTGCGTAAGGAAATGGAGAAAAAGGGACTACTGACCCAAGAAGATGGTGGACCCTCAGCCAGCGCCTCCAAGAGAGATGAGGTACTAGCCAAGGTAGCTAGTGGTGAACTCTCAACTAAAGAGGCAGAAAAGATAGGCTTTACGTTTAGCTAGAGGGAATAAAAATAAAGGACAATTAAATGGGAATTCAGACAGCGACTAGTGGACAATTAGCTAGTGCGCAAAATATAATACTAGTTCAAAGTCGTTATACCGAAGAGCATAATGCTCCATGTGCCCAGCTTATTGAGCACTTTACGTTACCAATGGGTGCCAAACAAATGACTGTACCTAAAGTTGGTCAGATGGCAGCGAATGCGTTGACTGATGGCCTTGACATGGTTGACAGTGAAGACATTGGAATGACTACAACTGACCTTACTACAAGTGAAGTTGGTTTGAAGGTTATCTTAACTGATAAACTTGTGCGACAGGAAAACGAAGATGTGTTCAAGATGGTTGGTAGACAGATGGGCGATGCTATGGCACGCAAAAAGGACACTGACATCATAGCCCTGTTTTCAGGGCTTAATGGCGGAACTACGCTTGGCTTGGATGATGCAGTTTTAGTCGTAAATATGGCTATTGCTGTTATTGCTCATGCTACTGCGAACAAGTTCCCCCAACCTGTTCATGTGGTACATCATCCGAACTGCCTGGCCGATTTGTCTAAATCAATGATGGCTGTTGGCGGAACTGGTACGCAACATATATCGTACTACACTGGTATCCTGCAAGGTCTTTCAGAAGAACTGTTACGGAACTTCTGGAGCTTGAACATCAACGGTGTCAACTTCTTCCATGATGGGAATCTTCCCAAAGACGGAGCTAACGACAGTGGTTATGGAGCAATCTTCTCCAAGAATGCTATGTGCATCATAGAATCCAAGGCACCTGGTGTTGAAAGAGAGAGGGATGCTTCTCTCCGTGGAACCGAGATTGTGATGGTTTCAGATTACGGCGTGTTCGAACTTGACGATGGTTATGGCGCACCTATGCTTTACGAAATAGGCGCCATCAATACAACTACCACATAAGGAGGCAACTAGTGAATAAGGCACAGGTTGAGGTTTTAAAGGCAAAAGGTTTCGCTTTTGAAGGGTTGCCAGGACTTCATGCGCAGCCTAGGGCGAAATACTATTCTCGCAACAGGAACGATGGACATGTCGTGCAACACAATTTACCTGCCGACCCTTATTCGTTAGAACATTACCTCGCAAAAGGATTCACGTTGAATCCAAACGACTTAAAGCCGTGGACGGATGTGAAAGCACAGGAGGGCGATTTCGTCTGCGAAGTCTGCGGCAGAGGTTTTACGAAGAGAATTGCCCTAGCAGGTCATTCTCGTACACACAAAAAGTAACCTGAAGGAGGG
>SDBV01011364.1_pt1 | contig 11551 bp, 10 predicted proteins | sample 2277081 | NCBI WGS metagenome assembly SDBV01 (sample SAMN10402039, study PRJNA504765) | marine sediment metagenome | isolation source: marine sediment core GS10_PC15, 223 cmbsf | place: Arctic Ocean: Southern Knipovich Ridge | collected 2010
GCCGAAGAACCCGCGCATGCTGGTGACGTATCTGAGCTATCGTGACTTCATCGAACTGGTGCGCTGCTCGCTGTTCACCAACCGGGTGGGGCACGCGATTGTGTATGGCGTGTCGGATAACCGTCGCAAGTGGGTGGACAACACCAAGGCGGCCTTTCTCGGCTTCCGGCCGCAGGACAGCTCGGAGCAGTTCGAGCATCTGTTTCCGCTCACGGCGCCCGATGCGGATCTCGACGATCCGACCCAGCGCTTCCAGGGCGGCCCGTTCGTGCTGGCAGGTCCGATGGAGCCACAACGGTGAGCGCGACGACGAACGTAAGAGTGGAACGTGTGACAGGCGCAGCCCCGGCGATGGTGGGCGAGAGTCCCGTATGGCGTACCCAGGAAAAGGCGCTCTACTGGGTCGACATTCCTGCACAGAAGATCGTGCGTCTGCGGGTCGAGACAGGCGAGCGCGCCGAATGGCTCTTGCCGGAGAAGGTGGCGTGCCTCGCGTTCGATCGTGAGGGCACGGTTCTGGCCGGCTGCGAGACGGGTCTCTTTGCGTTCACGCTGACCCAAGCGCCTGCTGGCGGGGCAGCGGCGCCCATCACCGGCCGCAAGCTCGCTGCGCCCGCGTTTCCGTTTGCAGGCATGCGCTTTAACGACGGACGCTGCGATCGCCAGGGGCGTTTCTGGTCCGGCACGATGGTGCAGGACATGGCGGCGGCAAATCCCGCGGGGGCGCTATACCGCTTCGACGAGCGCGGGGTTCTGTCGGCACCCGTAGTCGATGCGCTGATCGTGCAGAACGGTCTCGCATGGTCGCCGCAGGGGACGACGATGTATCTGTCCGACTCGCATCCGTCGCGCCGGCTGATCTGGGCGTTCGACTACGACGTTGTGACGGGCGAGCCGCATAACCGGCGCGTGTTTGCTGATCTGCATCACCATGCGGGCCGTCCCGATGGCGCAGCGGTCGACGCGGACGGTTGCTACTGGATCTGCGCCAACGACGCAGGCCTGCTGCTGCGCTTTACACCGCAGGGCAAGCTGGACCGGCAGATTGCCGTGCCTGCCGTGAAGCCCGCCATGTGCGCGTTCGGCGGCGCTGCGCTCGACACGCTGTTTGTCACCTCGATCCGTCCCGCCACGGGCGCTACAGAGGATGACGGGCATCTGTTCGCGCTACGTCCTGGCGTGACTGGGCTGCGGGAACCTGAATATGCAGGTGTACTATGAATTACATGAATGGCGAGGGAGGCAAGCTGCCTTCTCTGGAGAGGCGCCGGTTGCTAGGTGCAGCTGCCGCGCTTCCGGCGATGTGGTTAATGTCCGCGTTACCGGGTGGCGTGCGCGCCCAGGAAAGCAATACGGCCCAGGCGGGCGGAACATTCGCGCTGTCCTCGGCGCAACGCGCCGCGCAGATACGGCAGCGTGTGACGCCCGAACTGGCCGGACAGATCAGGTTGCTGGCTGACGCGGGTCTGGCGCGCGAGCCGCATCCCCGCGCGGTCGTTCACACGCAAGGGCTCTTGCCGCATGAGCAGGAGCGCGATGCGAGCGTGCTTGCGCAGGAGGACTGGCGTCAGACGCTCACGCAGGGACTCGCGTGGTGCGTTACCGGCCATGCGCCATATGCAACCAAAGCCGCCACCTATATCGAAGCCTGGGTGGGCAGCTATGCGCCTTCATTCAACCCGATCGATGAAGCCGATCTCGTCGACCTGCTGTTCGGTTTCGACTTCGTGCAGGAGCGGTTGGCTCCGGCGACGCTCGACGAGACCCGTCAGCTCGGCCGCGAGTTGGCAACCGGCTATCTGGGTACCCGGCGCGTGGGTGATCCGAGCACCGGCCTGAACAACTGGCAGAGCCACCGCATCAAGCTGGCGAGCGCCGGTGCGTATCTCTCGGGCGACACCGGTCTGATTGCCGCCGCGCGCGACGGCTTCATTGCACATGTGACGCGCAACATCGATAGCGATGGCCACACCTACGACTTCAGCCAGCGCGATGCGATGCACTACGTGGTCTACGACCTCGAACCGCTCCTGACGGCGGCTTCGATTGCCGCCGCGCACGGCGACGACTGGTACGGCCTCGCCGCGCTGCAGGGACGGCTGGCGGCCGCGCTGAGCTGGCTCTCGCCGTATGCGGCGGGCGACCAGCAGCATGAGGAGTTCGTGCATAGCACGGTGGGTTTCGACGCACGCCGCGCGGCAGCGCATGTGCAGGGTTACGCGGGACTTTGGCAACGCGAAGAGGCCTCGAACCTCTACTGGATCGCCGCGCGACTCGATCCGCGCTTTGCGCGCATGGCCGATGCGCTCGACGCGCAACCGGTAGTGCGGGGCCTGTTCGCCTGAGGCCGACAGTTCCCCGCGTTATCGCAACAACCATCACAAAACACTGAGCAAGAGATATAGGAGACGAAGCCCTATCATGACAATCAAGGTGAAAGGACTCAGATGGTGGATGATCGGACTGCTGACGCTCGGCACGATCACCAACTATCTGGCACGTAGCTCATTGAGCGTCGCCGCGCCGACGGTCATGCAGCACCTGCATATCAGCACGCATCAATACGGCTGGATTACCGGCGCCTTTATGGTGATGTACCCGATCGGTGCGCCGCTGACCGGTTATATGATGGACCGTATTGGACTACGGGCCGGCTTTCTGATCTGCGGGGTGGCGTGGTCGCTGATCTGCATGTCGCACGGCCTGGTGTCCGGCTGGGTGGGGCTGTTCCTGCTGCGCGGCGCGTTGGGCCTGGTGGAGGCATCCTTTATTCCCGGTGGCATGCGCGCCACCGCCTTCTGGTTTCCGGCACGCGAGCGCGGCATCGCGGCAGGCGTGTTCAATCTCGGCACCTCGACGGGCGCCATTCTCGCACCGCCATTGATTGCCTGGTCGATCCTGCACTACAACTGGCAGATGGCCTTCGTGATCGCCGGTGGCCTCGGTCTGTGCTGGGCTGTCCTGTGGCTCGTGTTCTACCGGCATCCGGACCGGCATCCGGCCTTGTCGAAGCAGGAAGCGGCCTATATTGCCGCGGGCCAGGAGAGCACGCTGCGTCAGAACGATGCGGAGAAGCCATCGGTGCTGGCAATTCTCAAGCAACGTAATTTCTGGGGCATTGCCTTGCCGCGCTTTTTTGCGGACCCGGTCTGGGGCACGCTGGTCTACTGGATGCCGCTTTATCTCTACCAGGCGCGCGGTTTCGATCTGAAGACGATTGCCATGACCGCATGGCTGCCGTTCGTGACCGCCGACATCGGCTGTTTGATGGGCGGGTCGCTTTCGGCGTGGCTGAGGAGCCGGTTCGGCACGCCCATCGTCGATGGCAAACGCATGGTGTTCACGCTCGCGGCCGTGCTGATGATCGGCATGGCGGGAGTAGGGTTGGTGCAGAGTCCGGTGATGGCGATTTTCCTGCTGTGCCTGGGCGGTTTTGCGCACCAGACATTGTCGATTACGGTGATCTCCATGTCCGCCGACCTGTTCCCGCGCCGTGAGGTGGGAACGGCTACGGGGCTGGCGGGGTGTGTCGCCGGGATCGGCAATCTGGCCTTCACCCTCGTGATTGGCTGGTTCGTGAGCCGGGTAGGTTATACGCCGTTCTTCATTGCGCTGGGGTTTGGCGACCTGATCGGCGCTACGGTGCTGTGGACCGTGGTCAAGCCGCTAAAGGCGCGGCCTGTTGAGACGCTGACGAGCGAAGTGGGGGCGTGATTGACTCTTTGAGGTGGCCGCTTCGTCTCGTTGACCGGGCGGCCTAGTGCGGTCAAACCGCTCCGCCCTTAACCTTTGGTGCGCTCCGCGGGCATCCAGCCTTGCACTTTGCCGATTTCCGCCACCTGTTTGGCGATCGACTCGGCTAGCTTTTTCGCATTGCCCGCCGCGCCGCCGTGCGTGGTCTCGGAGACGCCATGCAGTCCAGCGCCCGCCGCCGCTGAGGTGGCGAGATGACCCGCAGCCGCCCCTATGCCCGCCGTCTCCGCCATGCCGGGCATCTTGCCGCTATCCGCGCTGGCGTCGAAGCTCTGCACGAGCCGCGGCGTGCCACCGGCCGGCTTGTACAGCAACTGCACCGAGGTGCTGAGTTCGCTCTTGCCCGCGCCGAGTCCAATCAGGATGCGGCGCCGGCGATTGCCTGAATCGATGGTGTCGAACTTGCCTTGCACCAGCAGGACGTTCTGATCGGCCGGCGCCGGAATGTCCGAGCGGATGGCGCGCAGCCCCATGGACTGCAACTGCCGCACGATCTCATTGGCGACCTGCTCGCGGACTTCGGTGGCTTCCTCGGCCTGTTTTTGCGCAGCGGAGGTGCCGTCAAACTGCGACTTCACTTTCTGGATCAGGCCGCCATTGTCGAGTTTTACCTGGTCGGGCGTGCTGTCGAACGAATAGACGTAGATGTTATCGGGGCGCACTTGCGGCTGAGCCGAATACTGGGCGGTGTTGGTGACGCCGCCCGCACAGCCGGCCAGCAACGTGCAAAGCACTACTGCTGCCGCCGCCGCGCCGCGCACGCCTTTGTTTCGTACGAATTGAATTGAAGTCCACATGCTCGTCCTGTCCCTGACACGGTCGTGTCGTCGCTCGCTTAAACGTATCGTCGGATGATTGATGAGCCGCAGCATGCTTGCGCGTTTGCGATCTCGTTCATATCTGACTCACCTGCTGAACTCACGCACGTTCATGCAGGTGCACCGTCAGCAGAGGCGAGTATGGGGGAAGGGGAGTTGGGATTCCATGCTTCAATTATGTCGGGGTATGTCATGGCGCTCGCGCGATACCTTGGCGCCGATCGGCAGGCTTATTTCCCGAATGGGTTGAACACCGGCACGTCAAAGCGTTCAAAGTCCCGGACGTTTCGTGTGGCGACAGTAAGCTTGTGCACCATTGCGCTGGCTGCGATCATGGCGTCTTCGTAGACGGTGTTCGACTGACGATGCATCAGCTTCGCCCAAAGCCGGAAGGTCGCTGCATCCATGAGCAAAACATTGTAGGTCCCGTTGACCTGGTCGGCCCACGCTTCAAGCATCGCGGCCTTGTCGGCGTCCTGTTCGCGGGTGATTTCGATGCCTGCTTGAATTTCACCGAGTGTCACGGCCGATAGGTAAAGATCGCTGTCCTCAACACTTTCGATCCATGAGACAACGGCACCATGTGGGCGGGGCTTGCGAAGCTCCGAAACAACATTCGTATCCAGAAGAAACACGGTTGCCTTACAGAGAAGTAGTTGTACGACGCTTCGCACGTCCGCGCGGTGGCAAGTCAAAGTCACCACGGCCTACATCGGACAATAGCAAGGCCTTCAGCGAGGGACGTGCAGCGGCGTTCAACCGCTTCCATTCGGCGATAGGCACCAGTACAGCCGTTTCTGTGCCGCGACGGGTCACCAGTTGCGGCCCCTCGCTGACACAGGCGTCCAGTAGTTCGCTGAAGCGGGCTTTCGCGTCTTGTACAGGCCAAGTATGCATGATGGGCTCGAAGTGACTAGGCATATGACTAGTTTAATACTTGGCTCGCCATAACGCAAGAATTGGGCGAAAAGTTCGTTTTAGCGAGTGCAACCGGGCCGACGCGGTCCGCTAGCCGATAGATCGCTGGGAAGCGAGCCTCAACCTTTTCTCGACGCTCAACTTCGACGCCTACCGTCTTTTGCTCGCCTAGCCATAGCGCAGGTTGACGAAATGCTCGTCAACCGATAGGACCGTGAAGTTCAACATTCGGTAGAAGCGCAGGGCGCCGTGATTACGCTGGAAACACGACAGCGTGACGGGCATGCCGCTACGCGTAGCCTGCTCCATCACCATCTGCATGACCTCGCGCCCAATCCCTTCGCTGCGATAGGCGGGCCACAGAAGCAGCAGTGATACGTGCAGCGATTCCGCTTCGCTTCGCAACGCCAGTACGCCCGCGGCTTCGGCGCCTTGCCAGATCAACGACAACACACCTTCGCCGTATTCCGTATCGAAGCGCCGTATCTGGTAGTCGTCATCCCATCCGAACGTCGCCTCGATGTAGTCATGCAAGGACGTTTTATAGAGCTCAAACAGAGTGGATCGGTCAATCGAAGCCTCGCTTGGCGGCGACAGGCGGATCGTATTATGAGCGGGCATCAGTCTTGCCTCAAGTTGGTGTCTGTCAGCATGAGTGTAACGGTCGTGATGTCGCGAGATTGTTCCTCCAAAGCCTACGCGAGAAAACCACGGCTCTGAAATGTCTCGTGCATGGCGGGACGACCGCAGCGCTCATACGCCTCAATGGGCTCCCCCCCTCCAGACAAACCCTGATTGCTGCCTGGATTTAGCCGCTGATATCGTTCGCTGGTTCTTGTGGAAGCGCTTCCACTGCGCATTCGCCCGACCGGTTTGACGACCTCTCAAAGGAGGATTCATGGCAAACGATCTATCCGCTCCGCCTCAAGACCTGAACGGCGACCCGTTCACGCCGCCCGCCGATTCCGCGCTCTGGCGCAAGCACTTCCTGCTCGGCGCCGCTACCGCTTCCTACCAGATTGAAGGGGCTGTCCATGAAGACGGCCGCCTGAGCTCGATCTGGGACACCTTCTCGGCTACCCCCGGCAAAGTGCTGGCGGGCGACACCGGCGAGATTGCCTGCGATCACTATCATCGCTGGGAAGAGGACTTCGATCTGCTGACGGCGCTCAACTTCGAAGCCTATCGCCTGTCGATCGCGTGGCCGCGCGTCATGGACGGGCAGGGCAAGCCTAACCAGAAGGGCCTCGACTTCTACAAACGCCTGCTCGATCGCCTCAAGGAAAAGGGGCTCAAGACCTTCGTCACGCTCTACCACTGGGATTTGCCGCAATATCTGGAAGATCGTGGCGGCTGGCTCAACCGCGACGTCGCGTACCGCTTTGCCGACTATGCAGACCTGATGAGCCGCGAGCTTGCCGGCCGGGTCGATGCATGGATGACGCTCAACGAACCGTGGTGCTCGGCGTATCTCGGCTACGGCAACGGCCATCACGCACCGGGCCTCGCCAACGGGCGCTTCGCCACCCAGGCCATGCATCACCTGCTGCTTGCACACGGCCTGGCAATTCCCGTGCTGCGCGCCAACGACCCTGCTTCGCTGAAAGGGCTCGTCGCCAACGTAGGCCGCGGCACCGCGAATTCGGAAAGCGCCGCCGATCGCCACGCGGCGCATCTGTTCGAAGTCCAGCACAACGCCTGGATTCTCGACCCGCTGTTCAAAGGCGCATACCCTGACGATCTGTTCGATCTCTGGCCCGGTACCGAGCCGCTCGTGCTGGAGGGCGACCTCAAGACCATCTCCGCGCCGCTCGACTTTCTCGGCATCAATTATTACTTCCGCACCAACGTGCAGAGCGACGGTGGACATGGCTTCACGGAGGTGCCGCCGACAGGCGTCGAACGCACGCAGATGGGCTGGGAAGTGCATCCGGACGGCTTGCGCGACCTGCTGATCGGTTTTCACAAAAGCTACCCGAACCTGCCGCCGATCTATATTACGGAGAACGGCATGGCGTCGGACGATCGCGTGATCGAGGGCCGTGTCGACGACCCCCAGCGTATCTCGTTCCTCAAACGCCACATGGCGGCGGTGGATAGCGCGATCAAGGCCGGGGTCGATATTCGCGGCTATTTCGTGTGGTCGCTGCTGGACAACTTCGAATGGGCCTTCGGTTACGAGCGGCGCTTCGGCGTAGTGCATGTCGACTATGAGACGCAAAAGCGCACCGTCAAACGCAGTGCCGAACTGATTGCAAAGTTTATCGAGGAGCGCAAGAAACGTAACTGAAGTCTGCAACCGAATACGTTGAGCTGGTTTGTATGTCGACCTGAAACAAAGGCGCAAAGCCTGGAGGAGACGGAATGAACTGCAGAAGGAAACTCGTGAGCGGCGTTGCCTTGGCCCTCGCACTCAATGGCATCGTTGCTCACGCCGATCCGCTGAAGGCAAACGTGATTCACTGGTGGACCTCGGGCGGCGAATCGGCCGCTATCCGGCAGTTTGCGGATGCCTACGACAAGGCCGGCGGCCTGTGGGTCGACAACGCCGTGGCCGGTGCCGATCAGGCGCGCTCCACGGCCATCAACCGGATTGTCGGCGGCGATCCGCCCACCGCCGCGCAGTTCAACACCTCCAAGCAGTTTCATGACCTGATCGATCAGGGCATGCTCAACAACGTCGACTCGGTGGCGGCCCAAGAGAACTGGAACGCCATTTTCCCGCCATCGATTCTCGACGCCATCAAGGTCAATGGGCACTTCTACGCGGCGCCTGTCGACATTCACATGCAGGACTGGTTCTTCTATTCGAAGCCGGCCTTCAAGAAAGCCGGCATCGCGGGCGAGCCGCAAACTTTCGACGAACTGTTCGCCGATCTCGACAAGCTGAAAGCGGCCGATCTCATCCCGCTCGCGCTCGGCGGCCAGGCGTGGCAGGAAAAAATCACTTTCGACGCGGTGTTCGCCGACGTCGGTGGCACCGACCTGTATATGAAGGTCTACCACGATCGCGACCAGAATGCGGTGAATTCGCCGGCTTTCAGGAACGTGCTGACCACCTTCAAGCGCCTGCACAATTACGTGGATGCGGGTTCGCCCAACCGCAACTGGAATGACGCCACGGCGCTCGTGATTTCGGGCAAGGCCGGCATGCAGATCATGGGCGACTGGGCGAAGGGTGAGTTCTCGGCCGCCAACCAGGTAGCGGGCAAGGATTTCGGCTGCTTCCCGGGCTTCGGGCCACATTCGCCTTACATGGTGGCGGGAGACGTCTTCGTGTTCCCGAAGACGGATAATGCCAATGCGATCAAGGCACAGAACCTGCTGGCCACCGTCATGACATCGCCACCCGCTCAGGTTGCGTTCAGCGCAAGGAAAGGCTCCATTCCGATCCGCCCGGACGTGGATACCTCGAGCCTGGATATCTGCGCGAAGGAGGGCATTGCCATCATGAAGGACAAGTCGCGTCAGTTGCCGAACCCGGAGATGCTGATTTCGCCGGACCTGCAAGGTGCGTTGACGGACGTCATCACCAACTTCTGGAACAAGAACGAGTCGGCTGAAGATGCGCAAAAGGCGTTCGCCAGCGCGCTGAAGAGCTGAGCACGGCGATGCGCGCAATCGGCTTACCGTCGGTAGAGGAGCGCCACGCGAGGCGCTCGAAACCGCTTGGCCGGCGCTGGCCGCTGGCGGCCTGGATCGCGCTGCTGCCGATGGTGGCGACGGTCCTGTTCGCCTACCTCGGCACCATGCTGTGGACGGTCAAGGTGTCGCTTACGCTGTCGCGCACCTTTCCGTCCAACCACTTCGCCGGCGTGACGCAGTACGTGCGGTTGTTCCAGAACGATCGCTGGATGGTGTCGCTGCAGCACATCATCATCTATGGGGTGTGCTTCATCGTCGCCTGCATGGTGATCGGTCTGCTGCTGGCTATCTTCATCGATCAGCGCGTGGTGGCGGAAGGGGCGTTGCGTACGGTGTTTCTGTATCCGTATGCGATGTCGTTCGTGGCTACAGGTCTCGTCTGGCAATGGATTCTCAATCCTGAGCTCGGCGTGCAGGAGGTCCTGCATCGCATCGGCTTTGTCCACGCGCGCTTCGACTGGATCGTCGATCAGGACTGGGTGGTCTATACGCTCGTGATCGCCACGGTCTGGCAAGCGTCCGGGCTGGTGATGGCGTTGCTGCTGGCCGGCCTGCGCGGCATCGACGACGAGATCTGGAAAGCAGCCCGCATCGACGGCATTCCGCGCTGGCGGGTCTACGTGAGCATTGTGGTGCCGATGCTCAAGACCTCAATGTCCACGGCATTCGTGCTGCTGTTCGTGATGGTGGTCAAGCTGTACGACGCGGTCGTGGCGATGACGTTAGGCGGCCCGGGCACGGCGAGCGAAGTGCCGGCCAAGTTCATCATGGACTATCTGTTCGGCCGCGCCAATATCGGCCTTGCCTCGGCGGCCTCGGTCGTGTTGCTGGTCACCGTGCTGGCGATTCTCGCGCCGTTCTTTTACGTGCGCAGCCGCAGTGCTTTACGGAAGGACGTTTGATGAATACGGTCCCTTCAGTTGCCCAGTCCGCCGGCAAGCCCGGCGTCAACCCGCCGGCCAGACCTCGTGCGAAACGCCGCTCCCACTTCACGCCCGCTCGTTTTGGCGTCTACGCGTTCCTGATTACGGCCGCACTGTTCTTCCTGTTGCCGCTATACGTGATGCTCGTGACCTCGGTCAAGCCGATGAGCGAGATTCGCATGGGCAATATTCTGGCGCTGCCGCTGCATTTCACGCTCGCGCCGTGGCATGACGCGTGGGCATCGGTCTGCACGGGTCTCGACTGCAACGGCATTCAGGTCGGCTTCTGGAATTCGGTGCGCATTGTCGTGCCGAGTACGATCTTGTCCATCATGATCGGCGCGGTGAACGGCTATGCGCTGTCGTTCTGGCGGCCGCGCGGCGCCGGCTTGCTGTTCGCCGTCCTGCTGATGGGTGCGTTCATTCCGGTGCAGGTGATGGTCTATCCACTGGTGCGGGTGCTGGCTAGCGTGCATCTGTTCAGTTCGTTGCCCGGCATTGTGGTGATTCATACCATCTTCGGCATGCCCATCATGACGCTGCTGTTTCGCAACTACTACGCGTCGATTCCGCTGGAACTGTTCAAGGCGGCACGCATTGACGGCGGCGGTTTCTGGCGCATCTTTCTGCAACTGATGCTGCCCATGTCCACGCCGATCATCGTCGTGGCGGTCATCATGCAGGTCACCGGCATCTGGAACGACTTTATTCTCGGGCTGGTGTTCGCGGGCACGCGGAACCTGCCGATGACGGTGCAGTTGAACAACATTATCAACACCACCACCGGCGAGCGTCTTTACAACGTCAATATGGCGGCGACCATCCTCACGTCGATGGTGCCGCTCGCCATCTACTTCATCTCGGGCCGCTGGTTTGTGCGCGGCATTGCTTCCGGCGCGGTCAAGGGATAAGTCAAGGGACAGGGCATGGCCAATGTATCGAACGTATCGGTTCGCAATCTGCGCATCGAGCTGGGCGCGAACACGGTCATCGAGTCGCTCGATCTCGATGTGAATGCCGGCGAATTCGTCGTGTTGCTCGGCCCGTCGGGCTGTGGCAAGTCCACCTTGCTGCATAGCATTGCGGGGTTGATCGACGTGACGGACGGCAGCATCGAAATCGGCGGCGAGGATATGACCTGGGCCGATCCGAAAGATCGCCGCATTTCGCTGGTGTTCCAGTCGTATGCGCTGTATCCGACCATGAGCGTGGAGCGCAATCTGTCGTTTGCGTTGCGCATCAACGGCACGCCGAAGGCGGAAATCGAGCGGCGTGTGTCGCGGGCTTCGGAGATGCTGCAACTCGGGCCGCTGCTCAAGCGCAAGCCGGCGCAACTATCCGGCGGCCAGCGCCAGCGCGTGGCGATCGGCCGCGCGATTGTGCGCGAGGCGGACGTGTTTCTGTTCGACGAGCCGCTGTCGAATCTCGACGCCAAGTTGCGCACCGAGTTACGCCGCGAACTGAAGCAACTGCATCAACGGCTCGGCGCCACGA
>SDBV01011367.1_pt1 | contig 11545 bp, 13 predicted proteins | sample 2277081 | NCBI WGS metagenome assembly SDBV01 (sample SAMN10402039, study PRJNA504765) | marine sediment metagenome | isolation source: marine sediment core GS10_PC15, 223 cmbsf | place: Arctic Ocean: Southern Knipovich Ridge | collected 2010
TTAGAAGCCTCCGAAAGAGCGTTTTTTATATAAGTTTTTGAGTCGAAAGGCGGATCTAAAAAATATAGCTCAATAAAATGACTTGAGATTTCCCTTTTTAAAATCGAGACAATTATCGTCGTTTCAGCATCGTTGCTTTTCTGTAGGAATTCTGCCAGTATACTAGCAGAAAGGCTGAATATGAGGGTGTATTTACCAATGTCTGAAGGACAACACCCCGATCTGGGTGGCTATACTGCAAATCTGCAGAGTCATGGAGGGATATACTTCATATTCGCTGAATATTCACTGGTTGTGTACAAAGGACAAGGCAGAATGATAAGTCAGAAACTTATAAAAAAGACAATAAAATATTTTAGAAAACATCAGAATAATAGTTTTATTGTTAATCCAAGTTTGCCAATATTGTATTTTGGAGACCTTGATGCCTACTTAAAATTAGAAATCAGAATACTTACCGTTGGGAAAAATCCTTCTGACAACGAATTTAGATTAAAAAAAACAGATTCATATTCATTTTGTCGTTTTTCTATTTGGGATGTAGAGAAGATGAATTTAATTGAAAGTCTAAACCCGTATTTTGAAAAAGAACCATTAAAACAATGGTTTTCGAGTTTTAAGCCAATTCTAAATGGTCTAAATTGTTCTTATTATCAAAATGAAAACATTAAAAACATAGCTATCCATACAGATATATGTTCACCGCTTGCTACAAATCCTACTTGGAGCAAATTAACAAAAGATGAGCAAAAAATACTGTTTGAAGAGGGAAAAAATCTGGAGAGAGCTAATTGAAGAACTCCAACCTGATATTATGCTAATTTCTATTCCAAAAAAGTTGTTTAAGGAAGTGATACCAGAAGATGGTGATTTGTTGATTTCTTACGACTTAAAAAAGGATGGGACTAAACGTAAAAAGGAATATCAAGTGTTTATTCATAAACATAAGCTAAAATCAGGCAAGCAAGTAAAAGTTGTTTTCGGTCAGGCTGCAAATAAACCATTCGATTCAATTACAAAAGAACAAAAAATGAATATTGGTAAGCTATTTGCCTAAAATAGTTCAATTCACGCACCCCGGTAGCGAGCATGGACCCGATAAAGGGAATAAAAGTCATAAATCCTGGAATGCTGGTACTCATAAAAGGAAGTTCCTGCTTACAAATGGAGATTATGTAAATAATAATAATAAAGTATATAGTGACAATTTAATGTTTTGGGGAGAGTGGGAACCTCCGAGTATTGTGTCAAGTTTGGACAATCAAAATGATAAATTAATGCCAAAATGGTTGCATAGACCATATTTACCAAAAGCAATTCCTATTTCGGATGGTTATCAGCAAAGTTTTCAGAATACAGATCCTTTTGTTTTTGGTGAATCCTTTAAGTATTTCGTCTGCAAGCAATTTGTTCCAAAGAAAAAACGAGTAACCCAATTGGCATCTTTAGATAAAGGGTCAATAATTCTTTTCGGTTCTACTAAGGGAAAAAGTAAAGAAGCTTCTATTTTTCAATTAGATACAGTTTTTGTTGTTTCAGAATTTATCGAATATGATATGGCAGATATAGATGCTTTAATTGTTGATAAGGTTTCCAAAACATACAGAGATGTTGTTTTCAAAATGGCATTCCCAAATCCAGCAAATTATTCCTTGAAACTGAGATTGTATTTTGGAGCGACATTTTATGATCAATATGAGGGGATGTATTCTTTTTCCCCATCAAAACGTTATAGAAATAATCAATATGGATTTCCTAGAGTCATGTTAAAAGACCTTAAATATATTAGAAATAACTTAAATGCTGCACCAAAAATATCTGAAGTAGGGATGCAAGAAATAACACTCTTTTGGGAAGAAATTAGAAATATATCAAGAGAACAAAGATGTGTTGAAGGAGTAAAATATGAATATGATAAGGAACATAATGAAACGCTTTAAAAAAGCTATAGAGACACATAAAAAATCGTTCCACTTGATAATTTTTGGCTACGCTCCAAAATGCAAGTGAACTCAGTCTTTATCTGCAATTGTTTCAATATTAAAAGAGGTGGAAAATGCCATTATTCTTGATTCAGAAAGAAAAGCTAGGGCTTATTGAAGAAAAGCCATTCAAACTTGAAAAAGATATACAGTGTTTATGTGAAAATAATTTAATTGAGATTTTCGATTTAAAAAATGTCCGCTCGCAATTCACTATAAACAATTTTCGTCTTGATACACTTGCTTTTGACGATCATTCAAGATCGTTTGTGATTATAGAATATAAAAGAGATAAGAACTTCAGTGTTATTGACCAAGGATATGCTTATCTCTCCTTAATGCTTAATAACAAAGCAGATTTTATTTTAGAATTTAATGAAAATTGCATGAATAGTATAAAGCGAAATGATGTTGATTGGTCACAATCAAAGATAATTTTTGTATCCCCATCTTTTACCAATTATCAAAGAGAAGCTATAAATTTTAAAGATTTACCCATCGAACTTTGGGAAGTAAAAAAATATGCAAACAAGACCGTCAATTTCATTCGCTTACAAACTCCAGGAGCAACGGAATCCATTAGGACAATATCTAAAAGTAGCGAAACCATAGAGAATGTGAGCAAGGAGATAAAGGTTTATACTGAAGATGAGCATGTAAGCAATACTTCAGAAGAAATAAAAGAATTATACGGAAAATATAAGACAGCCATTTTAAACATAGCTGATGATATTTCTATTAAACCAACGAAACTTTATATTGCATTTGAATCAGGACGCAATATTGCTTCCGTTTTTCTTCAAAAGAAAAGTTTGAAATTTTGGATCAGCCTTAAAAAGGGAAAATTAGATGATCCCAAAATATTAGCACGAGATGTTTCAAATATTGGACATCACGGAATTGGTGACTATGAACTGCAAGTTAGCAACGATGATAATTTAGAATACATAATCAGTTTAATTACACAATCTCACAAAAAAAAAGTGAACAAAAGATAGCCAGTCGCTACACCTGACCGCTATTATTACATTAGTAGATATAGCGCCCTGAAGAGAACAACCAAATAAATTAAAAAGAATACCAAGGGTGCCCTATTGATTTAAGGTAAGCGGGTGCCTTTTTTTAAAGATAAAAGTTTTATGCAGAAGTTTCCTTAGCTAAATTTCCAATGAAGCTCCACACCTATTGGACAGGGCTATTCCAAAGAAAAATTCATCATGTTGATCTTGATTTAAATTAAGGGTATTATGATACTATGAGGGCCACTGTATCAGAATCCGAAGACCACCTAAAACAAGAAATTTGGGCTCGATTTGGTTCTAGACTCAGCAAATTAGGCATAGAAGATTTTACTTTTGAGTATCATAATGCCTGCTTACCTTCCCCTGAGATGCCTAATAAGGGTGCCCCTCTTGAGATTCTTGGAAAAATCGGGAATATTATGGTAGCCGTTTATCGAGTGGGCAGAAAAATAGTAGCAGGAACAGCCGCAGTTACAGCCATTTTGCTGTTGATTTTAAATGCGCCTGATCATATCAAGACACTACGTACCAACTATCCTGCAGGATATGAAAATGCGCAGAAAATCGTAAAGGCTGTAAAGGAATTTAAGCTCGGTAAGACTCAATCCTATGTAGCTTATTCTTTTCCAATTGGCATTCCAAAAAAATACGCTTGGAATCAGCTTATCGATAGCACGGTCAAAACTCGCTTACGTTTCGAAAGAGATAAAAATGCATATAATGTAGCATTTGATGAACCTGAAGCTATACTACCTTCTATGACTTCGACTTATACGACTATAGATTCAACCGGCACAGCATATATCAACCAAGGTTTTTTTGACGATTCGTTTATAGGCTGACACTGCAAAACTTGGCTGCCTTAGTCACATATCTATAATGACAGCCATCTGCCAGATAAAAATTTCGTCTTGCCTGTTTGACCGCTAGCCTTTTACACATCTTCAGAGAGTGTCTTTCGCTATCAGTACTTCGGTTGTGCTTTAGATTCCTGCAGTTTTGGTTTTCCTACAGTCCTACGGGAGCTGCCAGAGATTAGTAATCCCAAACTCGAGAGACAGGATCATGCTTGATGTCACCACATCCTATTCCCAAGGGTGGGGCATCTGGACGAACCCCCTCTCTTTCCAACCCACGACTTAGGGAAATAACTCTATCTTTAGCTCTCCAAACACAAAGATGAGACGTAGTTAAATCGGGATCGGTTTTGGCGCTATCATCGAGCGGCGAACCATAGTGATCGACTATGTGTGATTTAATCAGCTCGTATTGCTCCATAATTTGATCATCTGATGGCCGATTTTCAAATACCATGATATTGCATCGAGCCAGCTTTTCACTAAGAAATGCTCGCCTGAAATAGCAGATGACTGCTGATTCTATGCCGTTTATTTTGGCCACAAAGCCGATAGCGTTTTGAGTTGGATGAGGAGGTAATGCTTCCAAGTCTCTGAACGCAACTTGCACATCTCTTTTGCTCATATTCCAATCTAGTTTTGCTAATACTCTATAAGGTTCCATTCATGGCCTCCTTAGTTTGATTAAACCTGTCAAGCAGATTTTCTATCCACCGTCTTTTCTGGAAGGGAGAATTCGATTTTGAAAGCATACTATTCTGCTACTGGCCATGTTGCCTCCTTAGAAATGCATAACCCTAGGTTAAGCGGGTTGCGGGCTTATCCCCCAAATCCACTTCAACCTATTGGTAGACGAATCTCTTTTATCTGCTCCCCATGCTTTTCTTTTATTAAAATAATTGTTCCTTTCTTTTTTGCTTTCCAGAAGTGTTTTTCGTATTCTTCTACGAATTTCATAATTTTATCATATTTGCTATTCACAATCAAATAAACAGCATATCGGAAATGCAGTTCTGACTTATATATAAATAATTTAAAGAGGTCCTTATTAAATTTTATTTCATTCAATTCAGGCTCGATCTTACACTCTATTATCAGCAATTGTTCTTCTTCACATCTGCATTTTTGGGAAGCATGGAAAACTAGATCTGGCCTCATTCCCTTGCCTGAACTCTCTAGTTGGTTATAGGTTTTTTTAAATAATTTATCCTTTATGTACGCTCCAGAAAATTTCTTATATTTCTTCATCAAGGTAAAAATCCTCTCCAGTCTTTGATATTATATTATGCAGTTTATCATGAAGGTGATGATATAAATTTGTGCAATAATTTCGCTCTGGATATACAACTTTCCTAGTATAATCAATAATTTGACCATTTTTTCTTCTGGGATTGTGTAATTCATAGTAGTGTTTTGGGACCAGGTCAATTGCATCTTTCAATGCATCTAGCATTTTTCACCTCTCCTTGATCCATCTTTTGCGCATAGCATCCATCTAATATTATATATTAGACGGTTTTCCCCATAACCAATAAAATAATAAATGCTCTTCTAAAATTTTTCAAGCAAAAGAAGCTTTTATGGGCTCAAAGGCGTCATAACTACTCCCATAGCATTATTTAGCATGAATAATATATCCACCTGTGACATACCCGACCCCCTATCGAGTCGACCAGATTACGCTAGTGCGTTGGCTGCATCTGGGGCATATTGACTCGCGTCCTTGCCGTAATCGGGCAATTTCGTGTATGCTGAGTATTGATAGGAAGAAATTGCAGGATATATTTCTAGGTGCTGAAAAAATTGCCGAAAGCGTCAGCTAAAAACGAAATCACGGTTTTTGAGAATAAGCAATTCACAGAGCCCTTAGAAAGTGGAAGTGATGCAATTTTTGATCCAATCATTATCTTTTCAAAAGAGGCCAATTCCGAATATCAGTTGTGTAGGAACAAACTGCGAGAATAAGTAACGAAATTCGTGGACATAGAGTCCCAGTGCCTTTACACCTTGTCGGAGTCGATAGTCAATTCCGGACGTAAACTAGTAGAGCTTTTGGTACGGATTATTGGGTAGTGATCACGGGTTTACACCAGAGAATCAAATCAAAATAAGTTGATTATTTGTCTTGACAAAAGGGTCCACCGCACAGTATTTTGTTGGCATAGCGTTTCCGAAAGGGATTCCATTCCCTATTAATTTGACGGAACAGGCGAACCATCAATGTGATGTGTTGCAGCCGGGCTTTAAGCAGCGGATAACAACCGTGGGATCGATATTATCGGCTCGCGGTTTTTTTATGCCCTGAGCTCGTCGGAATGCATGATGGGAGCCTATCATGATAAATTCGAATTCCCGCCGCAACGGATATCTCATCGGAGCCATCTCGATAGCAATCAACCTTGCACTGTTCACCCTCAAGTATTGGGCTGGTTCAAGAACAGGATCGGTTGCTATGATTGCAGATGCCTGGCATACATTATCCGATTCATTGACTTCTCTGATTGTAATATTAGGATTCTGGATAGCCGGGTTGCAGAAAGATCGAGAACATCCATTCGGGCACGGACGTGCAGAAGGTATTGGAGCAATCGTGCTAGGTGTAGTCCTGGCAATTGTCGGTTTTAAATTTATTCGCGAGTCTTTCCACCAACTCACGTCCCGCGAAGAGACAGTTTTCAATGCCGCTTCAATCGTTATCTTCGGAGTATCTGTTGCTCTAAAGGAGTCGCTGGCACAAGTTTCCATCTTTATCGGGAAACGCATGGATTCCCAATCCCTCATTGCCGATGGATGGCACCACCGGAGTGATGCTATAGCTTCCGGGCTTGTTCTTATCGGATTACTTCTGGGCAAGAAATTCTGGTGGATTGATGGAGCGTTCGGAATCGCGGTTTCCATTCTTATCATCTATACCGCTTGGGAAATTATAAAGAAAGCATCCTCAACAATTCTTGGTGAGCAAACTCCAGATCATCTCATCAAATACTCCCGGCAATATGTCCGGGAATTATTGCCTGCCATTTCAGAAGTCCAGAGCATGTCCTATCACCGATACGGGGATCACAAAGAGCTGATTCTTCGCGCTGTCATGCCTGATGATTTGCCCCTTGAATCCTCTCATCGACTGGCTTCAAGCCTCGAACGGGAAATTAATGACCATTTTGGTGTAGCGACGACGGTCCATGCAGAACCGAAATCGGCATTGGAGGACTAAATGGAAATTATGGGTACACCGACTGTTCATCCTGTACTTTTCCATTCTGGCAAAGTAAGCGGATATCTTCTTTGGCTCGGATTTCTTTTCTCTTTCATTCCGGGCGTTGTGTGCAATAAACCGGCCTAAAAAAAAGAGAAGAAGAGCTGTCGCTAAAAAGGAAGATCAAGAGAAAAACTAATATCTTTATTAGAGGAGAATAATCAAAATGAGTTCTAAACAGACAATACTTATTGCTGGATCGACTGGAAACATTGGTGGAGGTGCTGCATTAGCACTTGCAAAACGTGGTGCTAGAATTGTATTACTCGGGCGTAAACTCGAAACGTTGCAAGCTAAAGCGGATTTTATCCATGTTGCTCTATCTGAAGACCGAATTGTTTTTCATGATACGGACATCGCCACATTGGTTGTTGATTTTACTGATATGGAGTCAGTGAAACACGCAACTGCTGAGGCTATGAACTTATTCCCTACAATAGATGGTCTGATACTGTCTGTTGGCCACCTCGTTCAAAATGGTCCTAATATCTTACCCAACGGCCATGAGTTGATGTTTGCAACAAGCGTGATTGGGCCATTTCTGTTTACACAGCTATTGTTAAAGAGGATGCAACAATCAAACGGATTGGTACTTCAAGTGATTGCACCCTTCTATGAAGAAATCGACTGGGATGATATTGAAAGTACTAGAAATCACAAGACAGTCATTGCATATAATAGAGCTAAGACATGCGAACGTACAATCGCAGGGGAGTTGGCTCGAAGATATGCTGGAACAATCTCCTCTGTTGCATTCAATCCTTCATTCATTATTGATAAATCAGATCCGGAATTGAAGAAAAGGTGGCCAAAAGGATTTTTCGGTTTTATATGGTGGATATTCGCGTTACTTTTTTCAAAGCTACCTACAGTTGCGGGTGAACCCATTGCGGATATTATACTTTCACATCAAAATCGTAGTACAATCAACGGAGCTTTGTTTAAACTAAATAGGCGTATCGATAAACCTGATAAAGCAATGAATGACGAGGTATTAGGAAAAAGATTGTGGAATGAGTTGGTTCAATTAACAGGATTAACAGATCACAGCTGTAGCAATTGTTGACAATGCAATAGTTAAAAGCATCTACGTCAGACACGATCATAGATCACCGAATGTGATAGTTTACGGACAGTTGAAGTGTATTTAGACTTTGTAGGTTTGCTCGATCACCTATAGATGTCTGCCATTTCAGCAATCGCAATAAACTAGAGACAAAATTTTGCACATCTAATAAAATAACCTGATGGTTGGGATAAATTAAACTAAGATCGTATATTATAGTTATACGCAATTCAAATAATATTTTTCTAATGGAGAATAAGGAATGATAGGCTTTCAAAGAAGTATAAATTTGATTTATTCTTTATTTATAGAGGGGAATAATAATATGATTTCTCTACTCCGTTTCGAAAACCTTTTATATGGCAATAAGTTATTGTAAACATAAGGAGTTCAAGACTATGTTTAAAAAAGAAATAAAAGGCGTCCCAAGGATGCTACTAAGAGAACCAAATGCAAATGTAGTGATGTATGGCGTATTTGAAACTACTGTTTCGAAAGATGCATTAGAAAAAGCAGTTCTTTTTTTATCTGATAAACACAAACTTTTGAATTGCCATATTGAAACTGACAAGGAAAACAAAGTGTGGTATGTAATTGATAAAAAATTATTGCCTGAAGTCAATACGTCCAAATCCAAAAACATAAACGAGATAGTCATAAATGAACTTAAACATCGTTTTGATTTTGAAAAAGGCCCCTTAATTAGATTTATCCTGCTAAATCAAACAACCTTAATAATAAACTGTCATCATGCTATTTGCGATGGAATGTCTCTTATATATCTTTTTAAAGATATTATGAAAATTTTATCCGGAAAGAACATTAAGATAGAACAAAAAATGCCTGTTTTTCTTGAACCCGAAAATATTCCGCAAAGGCTGGGCAATCCAATTTCTAGATTTTTCATTAGCTTAATCAATAAAAAGTGCAGTAAAGAGCCCATTATTTTTTCAAATCAATTATATCAGGAATTGCATACTAAATTCTGGAAGGAATATAAGCCTCAAATTATCCCTTTTAAATTCTCAAAGGAAGAAACAGCAAATATTATTTCGCAATGCAAACAAAATAATGTTTCAGTTAATACAGGATTGGTTACTGCCTTCTTATATGCAGAAAAACAACTGTTTGGGCAAAAAGACTATTCAAGCAAAGTTTTAGTTACCGATAATCTAAGAACTCATCTTAAAAGTCAGCCCGGTGAAAGTATGGGTTATTTTGTTTCGACTGTGAGGCCCAATCTGGAATACAGCGAGAAAATAACTTTCTGGGAAAACGCACAAATATTCCATAAAAAGATTAAGCGACTTTTAGAAAAAGATCTTTTTAAAAGTCAACTGATCGGTCTGTTTAGTCCAAAATTTTTGGATGTAATGATGCTAAATTTATTCGAGCAGAGAGAGGATAAGCTGGTTAAAAAAATGATAAAGAAAGCGGCAATGTATAAATTAAATTATACATTTACTATTGCAAATTTAGGACTAATAGAAATAGCTGATAATTTAGAGAAGCTTAGAATAAAAACATTATTCGGTCCAATGGCATTTTCTAACGCAATGGAGAAATATATAAGCGTTCTAACAATCAACAATGAACTCCATTTTTCAATATGCTTTAATGAAAATATTGTTAATCGAGAATCAATCCATAAAATAAAAAAATTAATATTACAGACATTTGCTAATAGTCCAAAATAATAAAAGTTTATTGGAACAGAAAAATCTAATTTATAATTAATAAGGAAAGTCTGTCTGATAATTTAGAACGAAAAATATTTTTTGAACTCATTCCGCTACGCTCCGTGCCACGCTGCGCTCTGTAAAAACAAGTGAGCTCCAACGTTCGCTGTCTTGGAGTGAGGGAGGTCTAAATGGGTAGAACAATAAGCCTGTTTTTCCGCTAATATAATGTTAAGTTTGACTCCCAGGTTATGCTTAATTGTGCCTTTACTATCTTATAGGCGATTTTTTAATTTCAATACAAAATAAGTTATCAACCTAACCGCCTTAGAACGGAAATCATATCCTTGATCGGCCTCAGTTCTAGAGCTTCCCTATATGATAAAGCTTTCCGACACGCACTACAATCTATCTGACCGATAGTTCTGCTCATTTTGAGACTTGGATATTTTGATATGCCACAAGCTGCCATACCCGACCTTGTTTTAAGGTGAGTCTTTTTCTTTCTTAGAGATTGCCCATAACTATTTGATTTATAGATGCTCTGATCATCTGATTTAACGTCAAATGACAGAATATCAGCAGATCGGATTTTATTACCGTATTGTGATAGGAAATATCCCCAATTGTGTCTTCCTACAAGTAACTTTGAGAGGATTTGTGATGCTACATCTTCAGGTACAGCAAATTTGATAGATACCGTGCTTTTCATTTTCTGTCCTAATCCTTGATAAGCCCCAAGCTTTTTAGATACCGTTCTGTTACTGAGATTGAGCTGTGGCCCAAAAGCAGTTCTACCCTATAAATGTCTTTATCGACCCGATACTCATTGACAGCAAAAAAATGTCTGAATCCATGACAAGAGAATTTTTTACTCAATTTTCCTTCTGAAAACAATTTGGAAACCCTTCTTTCTATATTCACCTTTAAGGCTTTAGAGCTATGGAAAGGTCTATTAGGCTTAAAATTGTATTTTTTGAGAAGATTATACAATCCTTCTTCTGTCAGTCCATCTTCAACATTTCCTTTCATCAGCTTTCCTTTTGATAATCCATCAAATCGTCCACCTTCTTTGACCTTAAGACTATCAAAAATGCCTATCCTGAGTCCTCTATATGCCATTAACAGGATTGCGATTATTGTAGGATATGCCGCCTGTCTCTTGAAATGGCTACCTCTTCCTGTTGCGTTTCTATCCATCTCAAAGCTCTCTATCAGAGCCGCAATATCATCTTTAGATGGGATGCGGTATTCTTTCTCCTCCGGCTTAAGATTCTTTTTCATCCCCCTAAAGGGATTTTTATCAATATCTTCCCATCGTTCCAGCTGCCCGTAGAAAGACGAAATTGATGACAGTTTTATCCTGATAGAATTATTTCCATAGATAGAATCATTTTTCAGGTAATCCCGGTATTTATCAGCTATGTAGCAATCAACGTCCAGAATATGAAGATTTTCAGCTTTTAGGAATTTTAAGAATGTGCCCATAGCCTCCATATAGGTTGCCTTTGTTTTGCTGCTAATGGACTGATTCAGCCATGAATCTATCTTTTCCTCTACATTTAGACCTCCTAAATCCATCCCCTCAGCCGGCTTTTTTTGGACACTCGATCATGAGAGGGGGGAGCTGCCAACCTCAATAGTTAGCCATTTCCCCGTAGGTGTCTGAGCCCCTTGGCTTGT
>SDBV01011368.1_pt1 | contig 11545 bp, 10 predicted proteins | sample 2277081 | NCBI WGS metagenome assembly SDBV01 (sample SAMN10402039, study PRJNA504765) | marine sediment metagenome | isolation source: marine sediment core GS10_PC15, 223 cmbsf | place: Arctic Ocean: Southern Knipovich Ridge | collected 2010
GCAGCTTCTCAGATCAAAAGATAAAAGGCTATCTGTTCCATATGTCGAAATGAAAGACACGACACTCCGAACTGGCCTAAACGCCCTGCTCCGCCCACGAGACCTCGATTACGCCGTCAAAGACAACGCAATATGGGTGAGCACAAAGGACAGAATTGCAAATGGTGAACTCGACAGGCGCAAGTTCATGGCTGTAGAGAAACAAGAGGTTGAATCACCCGACAAGACAAGGACCGCAAGGACCGCGGGGACGACCGGCAAAGCCTTCGGCGAAAGAGATCTCGTTTTACTTCATATCGTAAGAATGCCAGACAACCGCCCTGCGGCTCGGATTCGGCTCGGTTCGTCCGGGAAACAGCGGCTCTATTTTGAAGGAAACAGTTTTGGGGAGTATGAGGTTCTGGAGATTGACGTCGACAAGGCCACCTGCAGTCTGCGCAACGATAAAACGGGAGAAACCCTTCTGTTGAGGCATCAATAGGAAGGCGACCATATTCACGAGCCTAGAAACCCCTAAGCCTCATTTTTCTTCGGACAAGTGAATGTCCTGCAAAATGACCTGTCCCGAGATAGTCTCCAGAGTCACGCTGGCTTCGAAGCTTTTTTTGCCATCCGTAGCAATGGCTTTGAGTGTTAGTTCGGCCACTGGCAGTCCGCTTAGTAGGTATTTGCCTTCTTCGGTGGCCTGCAATTCTGATTCCTCGATTTCGCCCCCGGGTGTGGCGATTGTGATGTGTAAAGATGCATCGGCAGGTCGGCCATCAACGAAGATTGTACCTTCGATTCCCGCGTCACCGTCGAGAATATCAAAATCCACGATGGTAGTCTTGCCCGCTTCAACAACCATAGCTTGCTCGAAAGTGCGGTATCTCGTGGCTGAGTATCTTATGTTGGCTTTCACGGTACCTTCGCCCGGAGAAATCACTGCGAATTTGTATCGTCCATTGGCGTCCGTATACGCGCTCCCATGGAAGCGGTCTCCTAGAATCCAGTATCCGGCAAACATCCAAACATTCTCCAAGGGCCGTCCTCCCTTGCTCAGAGTGCCCGATACCGCGCCGCAGCGCTCAAGTTGAATTTCAATCCTATTGACTATGTCAGGCGTCAAAGCAACGCCCACCCTCCCGATACCATAGTCAGGATGGGAGGCGAATACCCGTCTTGTCTTTGCCGGAACCCCTTCGGCTTTGAACTCGCCGTTCGAGTCGGCGCGAGCGGCTGCTTTAGAAATGCGGTACGATGGATGCGGGACTCTTCCGGCCAGGACGATTGCGTCTGCAACCCGGCGACCCGACTCGTCAATGACAATTCCCTCGATTGTGCATGTTGCTGGTGGTTCCTTCTTGCGCTCGTCTTTTGGCTGCGCAGGCACGAGCCGCAATTCGATTCCTGAAACCTGCTTTCCGGCGGGAACGTCAACCACCTCGAAGGCCGTGGCAAAACCGTCCGCCCAAGCCGCCACGGTATTTTCACCTGGCGCAACCGGCGTAAAGAGAAACTTGCCGGCAGCGTCCGGCACACTCACCCCTCGTTCTCTATCAGTCTTTTCAATCGAGTCTCGTGCGCCGTCCAGTACAACCACATGGAATCCCGTCATTGACAGGCCTGTATTCCCGTTAATGACTTGTCCATCAATTGAACCATTCTTCTTGAGGATGATGTCTGCATTTTGGCTGCCCGCGGCGACGTCGCTCAACTCTCCTTCCGCATAATCAGTGTGGGTTGCGCGAACGATGTATAGAGCCTCATCGAGAGCGTTGATGGAATATAGTCCATTGTCGTCCGACCTCAGATTCGCAAAGCTTTGTCCCTTGGGACCCCGTGTGGAAATGCGCGCATTTCTAATTGGACGTCCCTCTGAGTCAATAACGCGGCCTTCAATGGTGAGAGTGGCTTTCTTGTCCTGTTCGAGAATAAATTCGAGACCAGATAGATCTTCGCTGGCGGCCACTTCAACTCTGGCTAACTCAAGTTTTGAGAAATCAGTTGAGTCAAATACCGTCAAGGCATATGATCCAGGAACCAATCGGGCAAAAGCAAAACGTCCGCCTTGAGTAGTCACTGAAGCTGGAGAAGTATAAACAGAGCCGCTCTTGAGCTCTGGCCATAGATTCAACCCTGCAATGGGCTGCCCGTATTTATTAACCACTTTGCCGGCAATGGTGGCCGGGCGGCGCATAACAATCGTGATGCCTTCAATTCCGTCTTTGGTCTGTGACGGGAGATAATCCTCACTAATCCAGCCGGCCTTACGTCCCGTAATCCGCAAATCATCTGTCGGAACAAGCCCTGCCAATTCGAATGTGCCGTCATTGCTGCTGCGGGTAGCGGCGAGTTCCTTTGCCGTCCTGGATGACGCGCTGATTTTGACGCCTGCCATCGGGGATTGTCCGGCATCAACGACCCTGCCTGTGATGCGCGTACCTTTATCGTTATTGTTGACGGGAAAATCGATTCCGTCGACAAGTTGGCCGAGTTTTACTGCCACTTGTTTGCGGTCACCGGCGTCTGGGTTTGGCCCGAATACCGTGTGCGTGCCTTCTCGAAGGCCTTCCAAAAGGTAGTGTCCTGCTTCGTCCGTGAAAGCAGCGACGTCGCGGCCTTGTTCCTGCTCGGCAAATATCAATATGCCCGGTATTCCCGCGTTCGTGTCCTCCGAATAGACCCGGCCCAGTATCATTCCACCTTTCACTACTGAAACCAGGATATCTTCTGTTTCTTCACCTTCGGACACGTTGAAGGACATTGCTTCGCCCGGATTAATGTATTCACCTTTAGGCCCTATCCCGTAAGTGCCGGCGCGAAGATTTAAGATGCGAAAAAGACCCTGCTCGTCAGTCAAAATCTCCCTTCTCTCCAAGAACGGTTTGCGAGAATACACACCCAGCTTGACACTGCCCAATCCCGATCCTGTGTTCATGTCTACCGCTTTCCCCGACGCCGTGCCGCCGGAACTGAGCTTGAACAAGGCATCAGTTGTGCCAGCAGGAACTGACGCGGTGAGATGACTGGCATGGCCTGCCGCCTGGACAACGAAGTCCCATTCACCAGGCCACAGATAGTCAAATGAGAATTTGCCGGTATCGTCCGTCACCAGGCACATCCGGATCGCGCGGCTGTGGTAGTCATCCGAACGATCATCAGGAATTTGTGGATGTATGAAAGCCTGAGGTATACCCTTTCCATTTTCATCAACCACCTGTCCCGCTAAGATGGCCGCCGGTTCAAGCTCAAGCCAGATCCGGTTTTCAGGGAATGTCTCTTGTAGATAATCAGACCCTGTCGCCGACGATTCGCCCGGAACAGAAGCCAGCACCCAGATGCGTTTCTTCAGCGGTAGGCCTTCGAAGCGGAAACGGCCATTGGCGCCGCTTGTCGTCGTTTTTCGACGCGCCGCCTTAAAGGTTCCAGTGAGAGAGAGCAACTCATTGAAACTGGATGAGGCTATAACCTTGACCCCCGCCGCTGGTTTTCCATCCAGGCCGACAACTTCACCCCAGATGATTCCCTCGCCCTTTTCCATTTCCTGAATCGAGGTTTCGGGCCCTGCTTTAATGCCAGCGGCTTCGGCTTGTGCGGCAGGAGCCAGTTGCGCCGTGGATTCACTCGAGTTCGCGGATACAGAGTTGAGTTCAGGCGTTTCCGTCTCGACCGGCGCATTGTTCTGCCTGTTGGCCGCGACCCAAATACCAGCCACGGCAGTAACGGCTAGAAGCGCAACTATCAGGCCACCTTTCATAGACAAAACGCCGGACAGTCCTTTTGCGCCGGCAAATATATGGCCACCAGTTCCTCCGGCGGCGGCAGCGCCTGGACCGCCAACCGCCAGCTTGGCCAAAGAGCCAGTTAGAGACGCAGGGGCCGCTTCCGCCATATTCGAAGTCATGAGCACGCCCAAGGCCGAAGCGCCTATCGACACGCCACGCCTCACTAGCGATTTTCGCGCTTGCTGTACACCTTTTTGAATTCTTCGCGTAATCGTCGGACGTGACACCCCAAGCATTTCAGCGATAGCCTCATGCGTCTGCCCCTCGATAAAATGGCTCACAACCGCAAAGCGAAGTTTCTCTGGCAACGCAGCAATCGCTTCGTCAATGAACGCGACCATCTCGTTCCATTCGGCGTTCGCCGCGCCAACTTTCAAACCGTTATCGCTTGCCTCAGTAACATAACGCACCTCGCGTTTACGCCGACTCGCATCTGACCGAATGCGGTTTATCGAACAATGCGTAGCCAGCGTGTGCAACCAACCCGGCAGCGAAGTTCGGACAGGCGTATGCGCGCGGGTAAGTTTCAAGAAGCATTCCTGAGCAACCTCTTCGGCGTCGGACGCATTGCCCAGAATACGTTTGCACGTTCCGTAGACCAGAGCCGAATGCCTATGCACGATTTCGGTAAAGGCCTCAGGATCCCCATTTTCCATCCATTGTCGGAGAAGCGTCATATCCGTAATGTTCACGCTCGCCATTGTACTAAACCCCCAGTGCTTCCAATCTTAGTTCTATTCATTAAGACAGAGCAAACTCAGGTTTTGTGCAAAAAAAAGCTCATCCGGTTTTAGCGTACATTCTTCCAATAATTTTTTTGACAGGATGACAGGATTAATAGGATTTGGCATGAGTTCAAATCATCTTGTTAATCAGAGCATAATCCCGTGTATCCCATTTTCTCAAATATACAACGATCACTTTGGTTTTTATCACGCCGTTTTTTTGCAAGCCACGCACGGGTTAAGAATCGCGTCTATAATTGCACAAAACATTTTCGCTCACGTTAAGATTATGCATTATTACAAAGACATTATCTGCGATAAATTCATTGCTTTGGTCTGGGCCATTTTTTAGCTATTGAAGCACAACAAATGACATTAACCGCCCAACATTACTTTTTGAAAACATCATAAAACAACTCATGATTAACATGATAATATGCCCTTTTAGGGGCTCCGCCAGGCGACCGTTAATCCTGTCAGAAAGATTCAGCAGTTCTTCTTAGAACTGCCATGGTCTCCGTTAGGAGACCGGAAATCATGTTTATCTTGTGAATCCTGTCAAAAAAATATTCTTCTTTTGTCCTTTCTGTTCAGCTTCGATACTCAAAAGTACGCTAAAACCTGAAGAGCCAAAAAAAAGACCGGCAGTTGCCTGCCGGCCTTGGTAAATCAATTCTGAAAGCAGCGCTTACATTGCACCGCCTGACGAAAACTTCTCCATCATCTTGATAATCGGTCCGAACAGGGAAAACACCAGACCGCCAACCATGACGCCGATGATCACTGTAAGAATAGGTTGCAATGCTTCACCCAATGCCGCAATCGAAATCTTGACCTCTTCTTCATAGGTGTCCGCTATCTGGGCTGCGATAGTGTCCAGTTGGCCGGATTCTTCGCCCGTCACCAGCATATCTGTAACCACCGACGGAATGACGTCCTCGCTGTCGCGCAGAGGTTCTTCTATGCCGGCGCCTCGCTCTACCGAATCGCGTATATCCTGGATTACCTGCGCAACGGCGCGGTTGTAGATGACGCTACGAACCAGCTCAAGCGAAGCCATCATTGAAAGACCGCTGCTGAGCATAAGCGACATGGTGCGGGTAAACTCGACAATGGAGTTCTTGCGAAGAATCGGGCCAATCACAGGCAGCTTCAGCTTGATCTTATCGGCCGTCAATCTTCGCAAAGGATTACGTACGTACCACAGCTTGTAAACTGCAATGACAGCCCCCGCTACTATTAGGAGCCACAACCAGTATTTGCCGAGGAAGTTAGCGGAGCCAATAAAGAACGCGGCGGATCCATCGATTTCTACTCCCGCCGAAGTGAAAATGCCCTCCAACTCCGGTATGACCATTTTAACCATCACAAACATCACGACACCACACGCAACAACAAGAATAATCGGATACAACATCGCGGCAGCCACACGCTTTCGCAGTAAGTCGCGTTTCTCGCGGTATTCCACCATGCGCCTCATTACCGTGGTCAAAGTGCCGCTTGCCTCACTGGCCTTAATCAGGTTCACGAAGACAGTGTCGAAATAGCGCGGGTGCCGTTCAAATGCCTGCCACAACGGGTTGCCGTTTTCAACGTATTGCGCGATGTCCTTGATGAGACCTCGCACACCCGAACGGCGGCCGCGTTCGGCCAGCGAATTGAGCGACTTAAGCAACGGCGTTCCTGCGTCGAGCATCATGATCAACTGTCGCAGAAAAACCGTCACGTCTTTGGCCCGCACGCTGGTCGTGGAAACAAAACCGCCTATGGCGGGCGCCGATGCAGGCACGGAACGCGGCGCAGACCGCACGCGCGGCACCTCCACCGTCTCCTCAGAGATCTTTTTCACAACCTCTTTGGAACCGCGCTTCTTCGCCACCACTTTCTTTTTCACGACACTCTTTTTTGTCACCTTGCGAACCCGCTTGGAACCACTCGCAGATGGTTTCTTGGCGCCAGTAGCCATAACCTTGCTTCCTCCATTCAGTACGGTTACCCAGTCAATGTACTGCTATCACTTCAAAAACAAAAAAACAGAATCACTAAGAAACGCTTCGTCTAAGCCTCCTCTGAAGGCTCTTCTTCCTCGCTCCCGTCTTCTTCCAAAAGTTCCTCTTCTTCACCTTCGTCCGCATCAGCATCCACGTCCGCATCTTCGACTTCGACAACTTCCGCTTCCTCGGCGGCATCCTCAATCTGGCCGGCCTCGCTCCAGAATCTCACTTTATAGTTGCCCATACCGTCAAAAAGTACGACCGCTTCAACGCGGCTATTGGATGTTCTATAAGGATTGCCCAAAACGTCAATACTAGAGAAGCTGCCTTCACTAACTATTCGGAAACAGCGCGACTTGAAACACAAAGCCGTGGCAGGCAGCCTGAACGAGTCCGCACTCTTGCCCGCTGCCACCTCCAATTGCGCCACACTTGAAAAGCCGTCCTCTTTCGATATGGCCTCGGCAGTCTCCAGCGGAACATCAAGAACCGCCGCCAAAACTTCCGGTTCAGCCGAATTCACATTGATATACGAAGTGGGATAGCTTGGATCGGCCGCCGTGTAGACCGTCAACAGGTTCCGGTCAATTCCAGCGAAAACTTCGTCGGTGTCGTCGCCAAACAACCCGCGCGAACTCAATTCATCTACGCTCGCAAACCATTGAGGACCGCCGGACTGAGGCATAACACTTTGGGCAATAGCTCGCGCATTAGCACCCGACAGTCCCATGGCCTCCCTAAGAACCGAAGCGTCCGCGTGATTTATGTTCAGACGCGCACACTCATCCATGATCGTAACCTTGGCCGAAGCCGAGCGGTTTTCACGCTCCAGAATCTCGCCGGGTTCCTGCGTGTTTTTCATGTAAACGCCAAGAACCAAGTCCTCCAATTCTCCCGGAACGGCATCGCCGGACAACAACGCCGACTGTATCGAAGCGATAGCGGCCTCGACGCCACCCTTAGCGGCATAACGCGAACTGAGATTCCGCAATTCCATGCTCACGCGTTGTTCTTCAATCGTCATGTACTTGAGGTAAGCCGTCCCAAGCATTGCGAATATTACGAGCAATCCCAACGCCGTCAACAACGCCGCACCCGAGTTTCTTTTAATTATTTGTCTATTTGTCATATGGGTCTTCCTAGTTCACGTTGACCAAGAAAACGGACTTACGCACGATCTGCTCATCAAGCTGGTCCGGATGGATCAATGTCAGGCTAACTCTAACGGCGCGAGGCATACTTGCTTCTTTCCACTCATCAGTCCACGCACCGCTTGGCAAACCGTATTCCACGTTCATTCTTACCACGTCCGGCACTATAGGTTGAACCGAATCGCCAACAGCGCGCACAAGCGCGGGGCCATCTTCGCCGCGGTCTATGTAATACCTGGCCGACTCGCGAGCCAAGGGACCGTCAGGCGACGACCTCCTCAGAACCGGAATCGTAACCGAATCATCCGCATGCGGCACACGATCTCCGGAAAACGCCGAAGTGCCCGTTATCGATACGCCAGCCAAATCAGACGACACTATCTCCGAAAAATCCTTGCGCATAGACTCGAAAGCCAAAGCGCTCTTGGCTTCCAATTCAACTCTCGCCGTCGTTTTCTTCCAGGCGTCGCTCATTTTGAAAAACATCGTAACACCCATCGAAGTCACTATGCCCATAAGCCCAATGACGACGATGAGTTCAAGTAATGTGAAGCCGTTTCTCTTTCTCATGACACGCCCTCCGCCGCACTTCGAGGCATTGCCGATGTTAGGGTCACCATTTCAGGCCGGCCGCGTTCGCGTTCCTTCCAACTTATCACAACGGTCACCTCGACATGCTTCGCGCCCTCGGAAAGCACCTTGCCGTATACTTCGTAGCCGTAGCGGCCAAACATATCGCTTTCTCGCAGATCGGATTTCTCGGTTGTGGGCTTGGTGGAAGGTGGCTCGACAGGGCTTGGGCCGTCATCATCGTTCGCAGGCTCGACCCTAATCAACTCACCCGCCGCGGCTCCATCGAGCTTGGTCCAATCGGCCTGGCCAACGCCATTAAGCGTACGCTCCATGACCTCTTCCGCAAGAGAACCCGCGACCTTACGGCTTCTGGACGATTGCGAAATTGAAAGACTCGCTGAGAACAAAGAAATGAAAACCGTGATGGCAACGCTCATGACTACCAGCGAAGCCAGAATTTCTACAAGGGTAAAACCGAGACTACTCGGCCTTCCCTTGCGATGACAAAACATCTTGCACTTTCGTACCACCAGCTCTTTCTCCTTCCATCTCCCCGGACTGCGAGACAAGCCTATACGTTGGATACGCGAACGAAATGCCAGGTTCAGCGTTAAAACTGTCCAATATGCGACAGGTTAACTCATCCGCAGTTGAACGTCTTCTCCTCACGCCTGTAAGATATCTTAACGTCAGTTGTACTCCAAAGTCAACGATCTTTTTATAAACAATCGGCGTAAGGCTCTTATACACTATCGAATACTTCATGGCCGCCTTCTTTATCAGCGCCTCGGCCTCCTCCTGAACACTGTCAGCTTCCTTCTCAGCAGTTTCGAGTATCAGCTTCTCAGCTAGTCGCCAGTCGCTTTCGAAGGTGACCGTCACCGAAATTTCGTTCCAGAGAAGGCCGAAATCCGCCGTGTAATTGTGAACGGGAACAAAGAATACTTCAGCATTGGGCAAATGAACAACCCGGAACGTACTCTGGTCGCCGTCAACCCACTCGCCTATTTCGAGCATGGTCGTGGTAAAAAGCCGAATGTCTATCACGTCACCAGCAAGTTTGCCAACCTGTATCCTGTCGCCAACAACAAAAGGATGCCGTATCAATATGAACACCCAACCGGCCATGGAAAGAAGTGGACGGCCCATCGCGACAATCAGACCAGCTCCCAGAAGACCCACAAGAGTACCAACGTTTCCAGGACGCCAAACGACAGCCAAGAAGACTATTACAAAAAACGACGTACAATAGATTACCATTTTGCGAGCGTTATGGCGATGGGCAACGTCTTCAATACGACGGTTGATGACCCTTAAAAGGAGGAAGGAAACTATATTTGCGCTTAAGATTAGAACCGCGCTCAAAATGACCTTGTAAAGCAATGCGGACTCATCGGCACTAAAGGTCTCGGAAAAAGTACCCAAGAAGGTATCGGTGGCGGAATATTCAGATGACAAGCCGAAATTCATAATCCTAATCTCCGGAAAACCCCTGTTGTCAGAACCAAGTATAACACCGGCAACCTGCCCACTCAACGAATATCCGGGTTGATCGCCCCCGGCGCTTCCCTTACAATCACACCCACATGTCCGATCAACAAAAAAAACACATATCAATAGTCGCGCCATGCTACAACGAACGGGAGGTCATTGATACCTTCCTCGACCGCCTGGCCGCCGTCGCCGACTCCATGGAAAGTCACAGTTTCGAATTCTTGTTCGTGGACGACGGAAGCGTGGACGGCACTCAAGAAAAAGTGGCCGAAAAGTCAAAACAGGACCCGCGCATAAAGCTAATCGAATTGTCAAAGAACTTCGGACAGCAACAGGCAATAACCGCCGGCCTCGATTTTTGCACAGGGGACTACATCGTCGTTATCGACGCCGATTTGCAGGACCCTCCCGAGCTGATACCCGACATGATCAGCGAACTCGAAGCCGGCGCCGACACAGTACACGCCGTACGAGAATCGCGCAGGGAAGACTCCATATGCAAACGCACAAGCGCCAGGCTTTTCTACTGGGGCATGCGCAGATTCGCATCCAGCGACCTGCCCCACGATTCAGGAGACTTCAAAGCATTCAACCGAAACGTACTCGAAGCGTTGCGCCAACACAAAGAACGCGTACGCTTCCTACGCGGCATCATTCCCTCCCTAGGCTTCAAACAAACCGAAATAGGATATATACGAGACCCGCGCTACGCAGGCAAATCAAAATACCCCGCATCAAAAGTTATCAAACTCGCAGGCGACGCAATTACCTCCTTCTCAATGTTCCCATTAAGGTTGCTGCTCTTCGCGGGAATAATCACCCTCGCAGCCTGGCTCATATTCTGCATAATCGCCGTAGCCACGTCATACACAAATCCCCCCGGCCTCGAAAAAGGATTCGCAATACTGACCGCACTAATCCTCGGATTCTCAGGCATCATCCTCCTGGGACTAGGTATCCTAGGCGAATACATCGGACGAATGATGATAGAACTCAAGGGACGTCCCATCTATGTCGTCAAAGCCAAGCACAACATACAAGAATGAGCCCACAACGTCACTGCGAGGAGGAACGACGAAGCAGTCTACTGCCGCTTTCCCAAGCGCATTTCCTGAACTCCTCAACTTCACGTCAACCAAGAACCTATTTGAGCCTCAAAAGTACACAAAACCCGGATGAACCCGAAGGATTCCGCCGCCTGGTGACAATAAGTAAGTGAAAACAAACTTAAACCCAGATAATGCAGCAGGGTAAATATTCGATAAACCCGTGCAAGAGCAAAGAAAACTAAGCAAAAAAGGGACTGACACAAGCGCAGCGAGTCTTCGAGCGAAGACGTGTCTGTCCCTTTTCTTGCGGCCTTTGTCGAAAAATGCTACGGGTTAAACGAATACTTACGCAGTAGGCGTGGATGAAGCATGGTAAGATATTGGATGCAGAGAACTTGCAAGATGAGTTCGGAACACTTTTTGATGTTTCGAACTCATCTTCAAGTTCTTCTGCGCCAATAGATTGCCATGATTCGACGCGTCCTATTGCATTTTCTGGGTTAAAGAACGGACAACTAGTTTGGACGAACGCTATTGGGAAGAACGCGGACTAAGAGACGCCGTGCTCACAGGCGACGAAGCAGCCTGGCGTGTGCTATATGACCGCTGTTTCAATCCGCTCTACGCGCATGTGATGATTCGGACCGGCAGCGACCGCCAAAAAACCGAGGAAATTGTCCAGGAATGCTGGCTTGTCGCAGTGCGCCGAATAAGGAAATTCGACCCGGCCAAGGCGTCGTTCCTGACCTGGATGAAAGGCATTGCGGAAAATACGCTGCGCAATTACAACCG
>SDBV01011369.1_pt1 | contig 11544 bp, 27 predicted proteins | sample 2277081 | NCBI WGS metagenome assembly SDBV01 (sample SAMN10402039, study PRJNA504765) | marine sediment metagenome | isolation source: marine sediment core GS10_PC15, 223 cmbsf | place: Arctic Ocean: Southern Knipovich Ridge | collected 2010
TATCTAAACCATCTTGAACCTTTTTATATCGTTTTTTTATATATTTAGAATCATATCGTTGGCCGTCTTCTGTATCAATATATTTCACATCATATTCTTCATCTACAAGACAATGCAAAGCATATATCATTTTATCTATTATTTTCAACCAAACTTTACTCGCCCGGCCTATGTCTTTATTTTGTTCTTTTTCTGACATCTTGTGATGATTGGGTGATAATAGTTCACAAGGAACACCACCTACATCATATTGAATCCATATTTCTTTAAATCTTTCTAATCGGGGAAGCATAAATTTAGTAAAAGTATGATCCATGTCCCAAGTTTGACGATCACTAAAACCACGCTTTAGCCATTGCCGACAATATGTTATATGTCTAGGAATATTATACTCTTGGTGTACAAACCAAATAAAAAAAGCAGTTCCTATTATAATAGTTAACCACATAAAGTTACCTCGTATATTTTGTTTTCTGTCTATATTATAAATAGTGTCGTATTTTTATTTAATAGAGTCTTTCCAGGCTTTAAAAAATTTATTATATATTCTTTTTATTTTATTTTGAAAATCTTTTCTTTCTTTTTCGGTTGGAATATGGTCTGTATCAAGTGTATTCCAAATAGTATAATGAATTCTATGATTATCTACTCCAAAATAAGCAATAATTTTATCCTTATTTGTTCCATCATAACAACTATTAAACCATTCTAAATCTTTAACACACGTTATATTTTTTAAATTAAAATTAAATTCAGATTCATCATCTTTAATTTTGTAATACATAATATTTACTTCCTCCTGTTTCGCCTTCGGTTTTTTGAACTAAATTTATCATATGAAAACATAATGAAGTTATAAAACATTAAAAATAAGATTATGGATAATCCAAGCACAAACAAAAATAACCAACTATGCATTAAATATGCAACCAGGGAACCCAATATAAACCCAGACACAATCCCTAGAGAAAATATTAACCTCAACATTCCTTTAACGTGATACTTTGATCTTATAAATATTTTCATAATAATTCCTTAAAGAATAGAGGCAGGCATCAACCTACCCCTTTATCTTTTTGATTAATCATCAATCTACCGTCATATAGTTGAATTTAGCCAAAGGCTTCTATATGAAATCGGATGATGGTTTTATTTATTTACTGGTATTACTTTTCCTGTTTCTTTATTAAAACCATATAATCCTGTTCTCGAAGCAGCTTTTAAAATTTTAGCATCATATTGTTTTAATTCATTATTCAATCGTTTCATACCAGACTCTTTCACAAGAGATCTAATCATTTTTAAAAATCTTGCTTTCGCTAAGTTAACACCAATTTTAAGATTAAACTCATCAGATGGATTACATATCGCCTTAGCACATATCTTTCCATGAAAATAATTGGAGTAACGAATGTTTTTCGGATAGGCATATCGTTCTGTATCATATTTGGCAACGACTATACCTTTTACCTTATTAACATAAAACCTAATCCACATATCATTCACTTTTTGTAAAAAATCAAACTTATTTCTTGGTTCCATATAAAACTCCTTATATTTGATATAATAAACTTAATTTTCAAATCAAGTTTTATTTTTTTTATTTGAATTTTTTAAAAACAATATAACCAAACAATAAAAATGCTGCTTTATACAATACATTGACTCCTAAATAGTTTGATTTAAATTTTCAGTACCAAGAAATTCGTCTATGATAAATTCGTATTCTTTATAATTCATATTTTTTAAAGCAATTATTTCAGATTGCGTAAAAATAATACGCATAATATTCCCATTGTCTTCACACCAATATTGAACCACAAAAATTAATACAGATCCTTCGATAATTCCGTCAGGCGATAATTCGGTTGCCCAATTTTCGTATATAAAATAACGATTGTTATCTTCTATGATATCCACCATCTTTTCTAGTCTTAACTTTAAAGATGTGTTAACAGGATTTGCATAATCGATTTTACTACAATCAGTTAGGAAAAATAATAAAAACAATAAGATTATAGTGATCTTCTTCAAAATTGTATTTCCTCACTATCCTCGTCTTCCGGCTTGCCTTCCTTTGGTTTAAACGCCCCAAGACAATATTTAACATGGCTATAACCATATCGTCGAACTATTGGTTCAATTTCCTCAATACAATCTTCTGTCATTTTTTGTGATTGTTGCCTTTCGTATTCTTCTTGTTGTAAGGCCTGCTGATATTCGTCGTCACTTAAATAATCTACTCTTTCTGCACCCATTATTTCCACTCCTTATAATCTTCTATTGTTAATTTTGCTAAATAATAAGCCATTTTACTTTTTCCTATTTATTTTTTTTTACTATATGTTTCCAAATTAAGCTCATCAAAACTTCAAATCCATCAGACCTTCTATGTATCAAATCAAATCGATCAAAATTCCCACCATCACCAATTCTATAAAATTGCACACTATATACATATTTTATTTCTTCCACATTGGTTGTTTCTGTAATTGGATCAGAAGTTATTTCCGTGTTATGACAATATACATGTCCTATTAACTTCCCATTTACTTTGATCTCATTTGTTATCATCGCCGTCTTCCTTTAATAATGTTAATTCAACACGATTTGTATGACGATCTTTGAAAAACATAATATTTTCTAATGTCCGGATAATCACATGTATTTCTTTATCTACAACTTCCGTATTATATAAACCTTCTGCTAATAATCTCATACCCCAAAGAAATAGTTCACAAACTTCGTGAAAAGCAACTTTATCTATATCCATTTCTATAGGTGATTCTTTTTTAATCCAATCAGAACTTAATATGAAATTTGCTACTCTATTAGTAGACCGTCCTGAACAAGTAGCCCTACTTTCCTTATCGTCACTATATTCACAAAATACTTCCCAATCTTTCATTCCAAATATTTCCATATATTTTAAAACTGATCTGATAAATAAATCCATCGATTTCTTTTTATTCATTCTATACTCCCAATATCCGTATTAGGTCTTTCTGTATATTTTAAATATAGATCCCATAATTTGATTTTTTGTTTATCTGATAATTTTTTTCGTTTGCAGACACTATCAACAAAATCACGCTCCCAATCATTCATCTTATTCCTCATTTCATTATTCTTTAATACGATTAGTATGTCACTTGTTATCATACTGCAACCTCATTATGTATGATAGTATATTTAAAACAAAAGTCAAATTTTTCCTTCTTCCTTGTAGCCCATGGGTAAAACTTCTACAACTATACCATATACTTTTCTTGTCCATCCATTTACATGTCCATGATTATTTCCAATCAAAACACCCCGTTTATCATTCTTTCCTTTTACCAGGTGTATAAAACGATACTTTCCAACCTTGCAAAATACCATGTCACCTTTTTTAACTTCTTGCCATGTGATCGGTTTTAATCGAACCGGTTGTCTTGATTTAATCTTAGGGACCATTGAATTACCCTTACCCCTATGAGTAAAGGTTTCTCCATTTAATAATCTTTCTGTTGTTTTATTTTCTATCACTTATCCTTCTTTCGTTGAATTATCAAATATCATCATTGCAAAATTAGCGACATCAACACATTCTTCCTGTATTTCTGCTTTGCTTTTTAAACCAAGAACAGCTTTTTTTAATTCAACAAATTCTAACGATAAAAGAGTTAATAATCTGGTTTCATCGCAGGTGTCCCATCCGCCCTTCCAATCGTTTTTCTTTAATTTTCTTTCCATTGCTTCTGTAAAATTCTTGACCGATTTTCTCATCACTAATCCTCCTTTGTTACTTTTATTATTCTATCTTTTGGTGCTTTATCCATCATATATTGATAACCATATTTTGCGAATTGATAAGCAACATTCTTTATTGCCCCTGCCTGTGCCCCTGATAGATCTTGGTCTCTTGATTGTTCAAGAAGAATTTTATTAATTATTTTTTCGATTTTCTTTTCGTCAGTTTCTTTCATGACTGGATTGTCTGCAATTTTTTCACATAAAGGAAATATGTTCTGTTGAATAGCGTTCTCATAACCATCACCAATTCCACCCATTTCAACACTTTCTATTTCCTCTCCTTTGTTCCACTTTATTAACATTTCTTTTGTTGTCATTTCTTATCCTCCTTACCAACTTATGTCCCAATAAAGTTTCTCAGGATCTTCGCCTATACTATAAATGAAATCTGACAATATTTTTAAATCTTTATAATCTTCTTTTTTACTTCCGAAGGACTCTGGATCATTATCTTCCTTCGTTGGCATATAAATTATAATTAAAATGTTATTATGTACATTTTCATTTGAACATAAATAATCCCAGATCCTATCTTTTATTCCTTTGTGTCCAATTGCTTCTAAATGATCAAGGACTTCAAACAAATTAATTTCTCTTACTGTATGCACTTGAGGAACAATACACTTAGGACATCGTTTGCCATAATATGTTACTAAATCTGTTCCACATTTTTTACATTTTTCATCACTCATCAATTATCCTCCTTTTTTTACACCCTTTTTTCTTAGTTTGTTCATAACTATCTTACCATTTATAAGAAATATTATGCCTATTACAATTAAACTTATAAGCACCCATATCCAAAATATTAATACTTTACTAATACATATCCATCTAACACTATGCAAATCTCCTAGTAAAGAATCTATTTTTATATATACTCCACCTACCATATATAATTTATATCTAGAGGGTCCGGAGAATTCTCTACAATCTTTTAATTTTATTTCAATAAGATAATAAATGCTATCTAATAGATAGTCATACTCATCCATCGTAATAATATTACGGAATTATATACTTAACAAACCAGAAGGAGAAAAACCATATATTTTTCCAGAAGTAATTCCTATCCATTTTTAATGTCTTGCTATGGGTTATGTTTTTTGAGATATTCGATAACTCTTTCTAAAAACTTTGTATCATCTTTAAATCTGCCCAAGCCAGTATTACAACTATCACAAATCCATTCTCTACCCTTGCCTGTTTCATGGTCATGGTCTCTGACTAAATTTGCCGTTATTCCAACTATGGTTGTTTTCATGCAAATTGGACATTCAAAAACACTGCCATTTTCAGGTTTCAGTTTATTCATTTTATTTTTTTCTTGCTTTGTCAGTTTAACACCATCTATAATTTTTCTACAATCCTTACAGCTTGGCCGAGTAGTTTTTCGACCTTTCGCATCTGTTTGGTTCACATCAAATTCTTTAGTGGGTTTTAAAATATGACAGATATTACATATTTTTTTATCATATCCTTTCCCTATTCGTTCCGGATTAACTATCTTTAGATTTTCAAAGCCTACTCTTAATATTTTGTTTGTACCTACAAATAAAACCATGGCATTTTCACCATTTATTGCTTTGATGATTCCTATCGAACTTACAGATACATTGCTCAACAATATTTTATTAATTACGATGTCTTTAATTTTTATCATTTAAAAAATCCCAATGTATCGTTTAATCTATCTTCTGCAATTTTTATATATTCTTCACTTATGTCAACGCCAATATAATGTCTATTATTTATTGAAGCCATTTTACAAGTCGTACCAGACCCACACATTGGGTCAAACACTACATCGCCCTCATTACTCCAAGATAATATGTGGTCTTGAACTAACTTTTCTGGATATATCGCTGGATGCTTAAAAGCGTTTCTATCCCTTGTACTCCCCCCCAATCCAACAGCATAGTACCATATATTACTTTTAGTCTTTTCTTTTTTGAGTTCTTTTAATACCTTGTTGTTTTTAGCATCCGCCCCCTTATTATGAACAAGCATTTCCATGCCACTCCTAACGGTTGGCTCTTTTAAAGGATTAAATGTTTTAGGCTTTCCTTTAGATAAAACAAACATATACTCATATCCATTTGTATAGGCATTTGAACGCATAAAAGGAGTATTTTTTTTCGCATAAATCATTACATCGTGGACGTTGAACCCAATGTTTTGAAAATATAGCCCTTGCTTAAAACTGGTTAATGACTTGTTTCCCTTTATTATCTTGTCTCCAACTACCCAAACAACTATACCACCCTTTTTAGTTACTCTAAAAAGTTCAACTGCTATTTTTTCAAACTCAAACTTATAACCATTGTAGTTTCTCAAATTATCGTAGGGAGGAGATGTAACGGTAAGGTCTACGCTGTCCACACCCATTCTGTCTCTCATAAATTCCACAGAATTTGCAACATGTAACTTGTTAATTATATTTTTAGTCACTGTCAGCATCCCCTGTTTACTCCTCATTTCTTATACATAACACTTGAACCCACTGTATAGGTTCAAGCGGTTTCAGGCTAACCATTTTTTTTCCTAATGAGTTGTTTTTATTACTAATTTTAATTTTTTTGTTTCAAATTTGAATCTTTCATTCTAACTATAACATATTTCTTCTCAATAATAAATCAATTTCTTTTTTAATTTACCATCAAATTCTTCAAAAGAAGCCTTTTCCCGACAAAACTTTTAATAGCATTTTCAGTTCGTTCGCCATCTGAAACTTTTCTGTTGTTCCACCGAAAGGAAAACTCATCACAATATTTAGACAAATGTTTTTTAGAAATATGATGGAATGTCCCATGAATACCACGCTTTAACAAGGCAAAATAAGATTCGGCGGTATTAGTATTGGCAATACCATTAACATACTGACCTTCTCCGTGATTTACAATTTGATGTCCACCGGAAAAATCGTTCCCAATGCCATTATATGACGGCCATTCATCCGTCATAATGGTTGAATTTTTATTAACCATTTCACGGATTGCTGATTTTAGTGTTTTTGCACTAACATCTTTGACGGGTTTTGAATATGCCCGTCCGTTCCTTTCAATAATTGCCATAACTGGAGCCTTCCTTGTTCCGCGTCCGCGCTTATTGATTAAGCCAGTATTTTTTCTTGGCTTTCCACCAATATAAGTTTCGTCCGCCTCTATTATACCTGTTAAATTTGTCGTTTTTTCAGCCATTGATTTTCTGATTCTATGAGCTAAATGCCATGCTGAACGATAAGAATGTAATCCTAAATTTCTTTGAAGCTGTAAAGCTGCTACACCTTTTTTATGCGAACACATAGAATAAAACGCCTGAACCCATTGCCTTAAAGTAATATGTGACCTTTGCATAATTGTCCCTACCGTTACCGTAAATTGTTTTCTGCAATCTTTGCATCTTAATAATCCGTCCCTGACTTTTTCGCTTTTACCATTTATTCTGACTATATTTTTGCTTTGGCAATGCGGACAAATTATTCCTTCCGGCCATCTTATTTTTTCAAGTATCGTTCTTGACTGGTCTTCTGTCAACCTTCCCACATCAATGCTTGCCATCTGGCTAATCTTCTCGAAATTCGGTGGTATATATTTCATAATAAAAACCTCCATACTTATAATCTATTTAAAATATACTATTAATAAATCAAAAGTCAAGCTATTTCTCATTTATTTTTAATATATTTTTAGTTGACTTTTAATGCAGATTATGTATATTACAATCAACAAAAACGACATTCGGGAGCATAACATGTTAGGAAGACCTAAAATAGTGAAGGATGGCAAAAATATGGCGGTTTATATGGATAGTGAATTGCAGAAACAGATTAAAAATGAAGCACAGGAACAGGAATTGTCGCCATCGCAACTAGTCAGAAAGATTATTAAAGACTATTTTAAATCAAAAAAGGTTGATTAATTCGGGAGATGATATGAAAAAGAAAATAAACCGGCCGACATCGGAAAAAACAGATAATAATACTTGGCTTATAGCGAGTGGCCACACATGGCCATCAAAAGGCGAAAAATCCAAAAGATTTGAAAAAATCAACATTTTAACAAAAGAAGAATTTTACAAAAAATATGGAATTTTAAATTGACAAAATTATTAATTCTATTAGAATATTACAATGACAATTCTAATGGAAACAAGACTTTCTTCTAATTTATATATAATAAGTGATGTTAATATAAGAGATAATAATAATGTTATTACCCATATTCCACTGAAAGCAATGTGGGATACCGGCGCCAATAAATCTGCATTATGTTTGGAGATTCCGAAAGCAAATAATTTAGCAAAAATCGGAACCGACTTATGGGGATACAAACCCAATGCACTTATTAGAGATAAATTCTTAATACATATAGAAATTGGGGAACGATGTTTTGAATCAATTGAAGTTCTTGAGGCTCCGTATAAAGCCACTAATTTCGACATAATAATAGGCATGGATATTATTTCATTAGGCAACTTGTCAATAATTAAAACGAATAATGGGAATATCGCCAAATTTGAGATAAATGAGGATTAATCGTCTTCCTTATGTATTAGATAGTATAATTACAAAAAAGACTCTTTTTCTCTCTTTGGTTTGTTAAGTATATAATTCCGTAATATTATTCTCATGAAGATTCTCTTTTGATATAGAAACCATTCTAGATTTATATCTATTTTCTATATAATTTGATATTTTCTTCTTTAACTTAGGAGATACTATTCTACTATCAATAACTTTAATACCTTCCCCTAGTCCAACTAATACTTCTAAATCTTTATTAACTGGAGATTTAAGAGCAGCTTCATAATCATATACTATAATATAAGCTGGTAATTCTATTAACAATATATATATTATAGGGATAGCTATTAAAATTAAAAGTTCTTTTAACTTCTGTCTCCAAAATAGACGTTTAAAAACACTGTATGATTCTTTGGATTTGAGTTTACTACCATATACTTTAACTACTAATTTTTGTATCATATTATTTATCCTCCTTTAAGAACTTTGATATATACTCTAATCTATCATTACTTTCAAACAACCGCCAACCGTTATAAATCCAAGCTGGTACAGGTATAAGTTCATAACTACACATACATTTTCCCGCACCTTGTGATATATATTTTTCACCACAACCCGAACAAACAGGCTGTATACCAAATAAAGCCTTACAGAAATCGTGGCTGAACAATACACTGTCGATATACATTCCGCATGATTCACCTTTTTTATTTCCAATCCAAACAAAAGAATCTCGTACATCAACTACCTCATTTCCAAATTCACACGGATTATAGCCTTTCTTAATAGCATTTTCTATTGCTCTCTTTAATATTGTTTCTTTTTTCATTTCTTATCCTTCTTTTACCTTTAAGACAGTAAATTTCATACAATACTCCTTTAAACTTAACCAAACTTAACCAAACTCAATCTTTCTACCTACATAACGGTAAAAAATAGGCAACCCTGTACACGTTTGGCGTTGTGAGCTTCCCTGTTAACGATCAACAGGCTTATTCTTACGAACCTATGTCTGACCCTCGTACAGTAGGTTTTAGGGTACTACCCTGTTGAAACGGTTACCTTTACATTTATTAATCATTTTTAATTAATGCTACCCCTTCAAGAAATTCCGCTCTATCGCTATCAACAATAACTATTATAGAAGGATGGAACTTTCTCAGAAAATCCATTAATGGTTTTGCAGCAGTTTCAAACTCTTTAATTTGTTCTTTTGTTAATGTCATTATTTGTCCTTCTTAGTTTATTTAATAATAAATGTCATCTTTGTCTCTATTTTTTTTAGTTACTGGTATATGGACTTCAAAAACTATGCCTTTTATATATAACCTTCCATCTTTGCGAATACAAGTATTTTTCATCTCATCATATATATCTTTTAACTTCATATCCATATGTTTTCTTTTTAATTTAAATGTGTCATTGCCTAAATACTCATACTCTCTATACCGCTTACCTAATTCTATAAAACAACCCATGATATCCTCCTAAAAACAGGCAACGGGCACAAGTCTATGATGTAGTATTCTCATGCTGGTCATCAACCCAAGCCATCGCCACCATTGCCTTTATTATTCCTTTGTAAAAGAACAATCTTCATACATGTCTGCTAATAAATCTAAACAATTATCTCTGTCGTCTTCATTTGTAAACTTAGCAATAAGTTTCTTATTACAATAAATTTCATATTCCATTACTTGTCCTCCTAAAAAATATATTATTCCACCGGGGAGGCCCGACCCCCGGATACCATGATACCTCACCTCTACCATGAGGGGTTCCTCATTGAAGGATAATCATCAAACTATCCCGGCAAAGGTCTTACGAGCCTTTTTCTCTAATTCATATATTTCCTTATTACAAGCTCTACACCTTCTACAGCCTTTACTAAAATCCTCAATAGGCTTGGTCTCTCCACATCTGCCACATCTCCTGGGGGAAATGTCTTTCCGTAGAAGACATGTCTTTTCCCTTACCTTCTCTGCCTTCCCAGCCATTATACATCGATCACAGTATTTCTTATTTGCAGAGGTTTTTTTGATGAAGAAGAATATGCTCAAAATCCTCTCCGCACTTCTGACACTTTAATTTCATTATCATCACTTATCCTTCTCAACAGTATAATATTTCTTTATTTCTGATAGTTTACATATATAAGGCTTTGATGTTTTGTTCTCTGCATATAATACACCATTGATTTTCTTTATCTTTGCGTGTACCAATGTCGGTGGAATACCAAACCAAAACTTTATTTTATCGCCTTCTGCTTTCATCACTTATCCTTCTCTAATATAATTTGTATCTTTCTTATATTTCTCATTAGTACATAATCACCCCAGTCCGTTTCTAATTCTTTTCCAACCTTTTTAACAAATTTTCTTATTCTTGGGAAGATATATCCTCTTCCTGATTTATCAATATCACTTTCCTCTAAAACCCATAACATTTTATTTAAATATGGCTTTACATCTTCTGCATTTCTTAAATCAACATCATCTGCTTTTTCATAATTAAAACATTTTGGTTTTATCATAATTCTCCCAGAATAGAATTAATAATCATATGTTTTATTTTTGGAGTATACATTTCTAAAAATTCTCTCATAAAGATTGTATCAAACTCATCATTAAAACTTTTATTTGCATCAAAGTCTTTGCCATAATGATATTCAAAAAATCTTTTTACAACCCTGTCTGATTTATAAAAAAAATTAAAAACTTCATTAATTGCTTTCCAAAAAATTTGTTCACAATTAACTCCATTACTATAAAAAGTTGCAAAGTGTTTCTTTACAACTTTTGTCCAAAAACGAACTTCTTTTAATTGTTCTTCTCTCTCCTGTGAACCATCCAGCACCTTTAACAAATCTTGTGTAGATTCACCCATTGATTCTTGACGTTTCTTATCTCTCGCTTCTTTGCTTCCTAACATTATTATCCTCCTTAAACAAAATAGACAACGGGTAGGGATTTCCAGTCTGTCACCCTACAAGACTAAACTACGGTTGGGCATATGAACCTAATCGTCATTAGGTTAGGTAGCACTAATTACCATACACCGTTGTCATACCACTTACGTTTACTTAACCGAGTTTATAAGATCGGTTTCCGTCTATTCCGCCACCGTTGCCATTATTTAATTTTTAAAGAACTTTTAATTTTATTAGACGTTTTCTTCCAATGATATTTCGCACATGATTCTTGTTTCATTCTTTTCATCAT
>SDBV01011370.1_pt1 | contig 11544 bp, 7 predicted proteins | sample 2277081 | NCBI WGS metagenome assembly SDBV01 (sample SAMN10402039, study PRJNA504765) | marine sediment metagenome | isolation source: marine sediment core GS10_PC15, 223 cmbsf | place: Arctic Ocean: Southern Knipovich Ridge | collected 2010
GGCTCAGCCATCACAAAGAACAAGCCATAATCAAACAGCTCTTCACTGCTTGCAGATACCGATGTAGCAATTTTTTGCTCATTGACTAACTTGCGATACAAACGGGACCCTTTGCCACTTCCTAAAATACGAGCAAGAAGCTCAAGCGTACTATCCTGCTTAGAACGAATACCCGGCACCACAAAGGTAAAGAGCACGATGGGCTGTTTTACGTCCCGATACAGCGTTACGGATTTTGATACAATGTCCTGATTATAGTAATGATCCCGTTTTTTATAAGTGGGATCTGCCGCAATAGAGCCGAATTTTTCTTCTGCCAACGCAAACACCTCTTGCGGATCAATGTCACCAACCACCACCAATGTTGCATTGTTCGGCAGATAATGTTTCTTATAAAATTTATGAAGGTTTTTGCTCGTTACACTCCACAAATCCTGCTTATACCCAATGATCGGATGATGATATGGGTGATCGTGAAAAATCATGCCAATCATTTCATCCACTAAGCTTCTATCATACCGATCACGATACATTTTCAACTCTTGAATCACTGCCTTCATCTCAGAATTAAGCATGTAATCCTTAAAAGAGCAGTTCGTCATACAATCGGCCATAATATTGAACGACTCTTTCCAATGCTGCGTAGGGAAATTAAAGAGATACCCCGTATAGTCGTATGAGGTAAATGCATTACAAGAACCAGAAAGCATATGCGTAACAAAATTAATATCTGATTCAGATAATTTTTTCGTTCCCTTAAAAATCATATGCTCAATAAGATGAGCAATTCCTCGCTCTTTATCCATTTCATCTTTGGAGCCCACATTATACCAAAGCTGAACGGACACTTTTGGAACCGTATGAATGGGGCGAACCAAAATAGTCATCCCATTACTCAAAACATGTTTTGAAACAGTGACCGCTTTAAGCGTGTCATTATACTGCGTATTCATTGCGCCAAGATCCTGTACTATGCAAAAAATCGATATTAAAAATAAAAACAAACAACACATACCGCTCCCCTTCATCTCCTTAAAATAACTGAATCACTCTCTCACTATAAAAAGAAAAACTGATCATACTCCCTATTTTCCTTTATATTCCAGTAAAAACTCGTACACTGAATAGTAGGATAGTCTATCAACTAATACAAGTTAGCCAACCATGATTCAACAAAAAATAGCAACTCCTGCCCTCCAAAAAATTCCAATCATCCTATTACCACTCATCGCGCTGATTGGCACTATCTTAACGTTCCACCTAGGTCTCCGGTATGATTTTTCCTATGCCATCATGGCCACTTTCTATGGCCCCTTTATTGCATCGATAGGGATAGCAGTATACTACATACCCACCATTCGCACTATTTCTGTTCTCATACTTATTACGATTCTATGCGGTTTAGCACGAACCGCCTCTCTGCATCACTCCTACCATTCATTTCCTTTTTCAAGCGAACCCGCCACTATAGAAGGCACGGTACTGAACAAGGTAAAAACAGATCAACCCCATATGAACCAATACATCATGGTGGCCCTTAGCTCCGTACACAGAAAAACATCCTCCTTTAACACAAACCATAAGATTCAAATATATGTCGCTATTTCTCCCGATCTAGAGGTGGGGGACAAGGTAAAAATCAACAATATACCTATTAAAAAACCAAACAATGATAACTTTTGGCACTATCTCATTAAAGAGGGCATCCTCACCACTATATTTACCCAAAAGCTGGAATATACCCTTTCATACCGACCAACCTATTCAGCCCGCAGATGGCTTTTCACCTATAAAAACAATCTGCTATCAAGCTTTCAGAGCCAGTTATCGCCCGCCACCTTTCACCTATTTGCCTCTCTTTTTCTCGGAGTAAAAAATAAAAAGGCACTTGAAACGGTTAATAGGCAGTTTAAATATTGGGGCATAGTGCACTATTTGGCGCGATCAGGACTCCATCTTGCGGTAGTTATTGCGATATATGAAGCTGCTCTTCGCTTTATTCCTCTCCCTTTTATAGCGCAACACCTTCTTTTGCTCCTGCTGGGAATTTTATATTACCTTTTGAGCTGGTCGAGCATATCGTTTATACGAGCATTCATTATGTTCCTCTACTACAAACTATCTGCCCTCGCTCAGCTACCCACTCATTTTCTTCATATCCTCCTTGCCACCTGTTATATCATTCTGCTAACTAACCCCATGCACCTCTTCTTTCTGGATTTCCAGCTCAGCTTTTGCCTTACCTTTGCTCTTGGTTGGTTAAATCTATATAGGACAGATCAAATCATCCCAAATTCGGTAAAGTATTGATTATAAGGCCATTGATCCCATAGAGTGAGTCTTGATCTCATACATTGAACTTGAATAAGGGGGGAGTTATGAATAGTAAACATTATGCGATCTTTTTACTCATCGCACTAGGGTTTCTACAAACCGAAGCTTCTACAGGCGCTCAAACCTTTGAGCAACAATTTTTTCAAACTAGTCAGATGCCATTTCCACTTCCTGATATCTATCCAACAGATCCGATCAATCTTGAAATAGCACCAACAGAAGAAATCACTCGAGCCACCACAAGAAAACCATGGACCTTTATGGTCTATATCGCGGCTGATAATGATCTACGGGCATTTGCAGCAAACAACATAAAACAGATGGCAAGCGTTGGATCGAACAAAAACATAAATATTGTAATCCATTTAGATATCCGCCTAAACGGCAATCAAAAAATGACTCGTCGTTACTACGTTGAAAAAAACAAAATTACCCCAATAGATCCGCACGCGCAGAATCAACACATGGATAGCGGCAACCCCCAAACACTCGTCTCTTTCTGTGAATCAGCCATAAGACACTATCCCGCACAAAACTACGCCCTCATTCTTTGGAATCATGGAACGGGCATAATTGACCCTCGACATTATAAAATTATCAACCCAACCGATCTATTCATGTTTAACCCGCAAACCAATAAGCTGGAACTTGATCGCTCGGTGGGATATCTCGACCTCCTTGCCTACAAAGATCTGGACCTGAGAGGGGTTTGTATGGATGGAACGACCGGAAACTATCTTACTAATCAAAAAATGGAATCCGCTCTCCATGAGATTTGCACCCGACTCTTAGGACGCAGAAAATTAAACATTCTCGGATTTGACGCCTGTTTAATGTCTATGCTCGAGGTGGCAGATATTACCAAAGAATATGCAGATATTATGGTTGGCTCTCAGGAAGTTGAACTCGGAACCGGATGGAACTATGCCCGAGTATTACAACCATTTCCCTCAAAAAATCTCAGCAGTACCGTATTTGCACAACATATCGTTGGCGCCTATCGCGATTCCTACCAGCAAATAACGAATGATTTCACCCAATCAGCAATCAACCTCTCTCGTATTGATCAAATAGAACAAAATATAAGCGAAGTTGCACGCCTTCTTGTTGAATGCTTAACGCACCAAAAGAACAATTCCGTAAAAAACACTCTTAAGCAGTGCAGAAACCGAAGAAATTGCACCAGTTTCGACGAACCAAGCTATGTTGATATTCATCATTTTTACACAAATCTGCGCGAGAACCTTAATAAATTCATCTTCAACGACCAAAATAAGCGATCGCTCATACATGATCTAAACCGCCTACTGGCGCAAGGGGACAAGCTGCTCAGCTCATCCGTCATACAAAATGTTGCAGGGAAAAATCTAAAAATGGCAGCGGGACTATCAATTTATTTTCCAGAAACCCGCATCCATGAGTCGTATCTGAAAACAAACTTTGCAAAAAAGACCGCATGGCTTTCTTTCATATCTCGCTACCTACGATAAAAAAGCAACAGATTCGCCATTATAAAAAATTGCGAGTATAGTAAAGGAAAATTTCAACCATACCACCAAAAAGCAACAAGGAATGTCATGAATGCAACAACTCACAAACAACACCTGCTCGATACGCTCTACGAACCCTATAAGAAATGCAAAGGCTGCCATTTTAAGATGCCCGTCGCCACACAAATCGTATTTGGGGAGGGGAATCCAGACACAAAAATCCTATTTATAGGGGAGGCTCCGGGCAGAGAAGAGGACCTACAGGGAAAACCTTTTGTGGGACGCTCGGGAAAACTCCTCAATCGAATCCTGGAATCAGCAAACGCACCAAGAGAAACCATCTTTATCACCAATGTGGTCAAATGCCGACCACCAAACAATCGGCGACCCCTTCCTGCAGAAATCGCCGCAAACAAACCCCTTTTAATGGGTCAAATCAAAATCATTCACCCAAAAATCATATGTACCCTTGGCTCTTCTGCCTTTGAGGGACTGATCGGCCGTCCGGTCAAAATAACCAAAGAACGAGGTAAGCCTCTCTCCTGGAACGGTATCACCGTGCTACCCACCTATCACCCCGCCTATATCCTTAGAAATCCTAAAGAACTCGAAACCTTGGTACACGATATCAATACCGCAATCAGCCTATCATTCAAATAGAAAACATGGTGGTGGATAACTTGGTTGCCTTTGTAAACAAGGGCCCAGGCGTCGCTCTTCGAGCTATGCCAGGCAGCCTTCGCGCCTTTCTAAAAAATACCCTCTTGCTGCCTCATTTTATGGCCGCGCCAGGCGTAGCCCCTTAGGGCGAAGACTGGTGGTGGATAAGTGGTGGATAAGTGGTGGATAAGTGGTGGATAAGTTTGAGAGTATTTCTCAATATACCCCGCTAGTCAGCCTATCGGAATGAAATATCTCCAAACTATCGATCTATGCGTGAAATCAGAAGTGGGTCAAAAAAGTTATCCACCACTTATCCACCACTTATCCACCACTTATCCACCACTCTTTAAAAAATTGATTTGTCGATCTGATCGGCCGATCGGGCCATTTACCCCCCGAGTTATCCACCACCCAGGTGCTAGACTACTATTACTATATAATAATATATATATATATATAATAATAGGTCGGGTGGTGGATAACTCACTCAACCGATACCAGGGACCCAGGTTTTAGGTTGCAGATTATTTTTGTTTATATTAAGCTAGAAAGCGTTGGTTGAGCATTTTAGCTCCCTTACAGTTCCCTTTTGTAATCAACTTCAGCTAAAACGAAGGACACCGTGAATCTTTTTGATGTTATAGAAGAGCTCGTTATTGAACGAGGGCTCGATCGCGAAACGCTTAACTCTATTATTTGTGAGGGTATGCTAGCTGCATACAACCGCAAATACCCTGAGTTGCCCCTTAAGGTTGAATACAATAGCGAAGATGGAACAACCAACATTTTGATAGAGAAAGAGGTAGCCACTTCCGTTGAAGATGCTGATCTTCAGATAGGTCTCAAAAAAGCCCGAAATATTAATAAGAAGCTTAAAGTTGGTGATAAAGTTTGGGTTCCCTTTGATGGAACCATAGGGCGTATTGAAATCTTAAAAGCTCGCCAGGTGATTGCAAACCAGATCAGAAAAGTTGAAGCATCTCTGATATACAACGAGTTTAAAGATAAACAAGGTGAAATTATTCACGGTGTGATACATAAGTGTGAGCGTGGTGGTACGATTGTTAAGCTTGATGACACGTTGGCATTGCTTCCAAAATCGCTGACACCGGCAGGTGACAAGTCTATTGTGGGTTACCCTATCCGAGCATTGCTAAAAGAGGTTCTAGAGGAACCTCGCAATGATTATCAGTTAATTCTCGATCGTACCTCGGAAGAGTTTTTACGCAGATTGTTTGAGTTGGAGATTCCTGAGATCTTTGAAAAGCTTGTTGAGATTAAGAGAATTGTTCGTGCTCCGGGGTATAAGGCAAAAATTGTTGTTGCTTCCAATGATTCAAACATTGATCCTGTTGGTACGTGTGTTGGGGTTGGTGGTAGTAGGATTAAGCCTATTTTAAAAGAGCTTGGCACCGAGAAAATCGATGTGATTCCATGGACAGAGTCTAAAGAAACGTTAGTAAAGCAATCCCTTAAGCCTGCTCAAATTGATCGGGTTGAGTTGGTTGATGATACCTCGGCTAATGTGTGGCTTAACGAAGATCAACGAGCGCTTGCTATTGGTAAAATGGGTCAAAACATATCGCTGGCTTCTCGATTGACCGGTTTAAATATTCAATTGATGCAAAAAGATACATCCGATTTGAGAGAGTTGGAAGAGATGATTGAAGAGAAAGTTGAAGCGGAAGAATAGTTTTTTCATAGAGAAGATGGTACCGTAGTGTAATCGTTAAAGAAAGAAATATGCGCGTATATGAACTTTCAAAAAAGTTGGGTGTGCCGGCTAAAAAATTACTAGAGGTTCTTCATCAAGAAGGCATACAGGCGAAAAGTCATATGTCCGCTCTTGATGATAGTGCCATTGCGCTACTACAAAACAAATTTGGCGCCCCAAAGAAACCGGAACCGAAAGCGCCAGAGCAAAAGAGTAAAAGCCTCATGCAAACACAAACGCAACAGTCTGAACAGGCCAAAAAATCTCGGCCAATTCGTAAACCCTCACCATCAGTCTCTGGTAGCACTCCTGCGCCCTCAAATGAAGTTCCTTCTGCTTCGATAACCGAAATTGTTCTGGAACCGATGATCGTTTCGGACGTAGCTCAAAAGCTGGGCGTTTCAGTGAATGATGTTATTATAACGATGCTGAGCTGGCGCATTATTGCTGCAAAAAATCAACTTGTTTCTGAAGATACTGTTTCAAAACTTGCAAAGCATTATGGGGTTGAGGTAGTGAAACCGCGAGAGGTGTACAAGGAAGAGCTTACGTCACTTGCGGTAGAAACAACCGGTACATTAGAGGAACGGCTTCCAGTGATTGTGGTGCTTGGTCATGTTGACCATGGCAAAACAACGCTGCTTGATTTTATTCGTAAAACAAGAGTTGCTGCCAAGGAAAAGGGCGGTATAACGCAGCATTTAGGTGCATACGAAGCAACCACCGACCATGGAAGTCTTGTCTTTCTGGATACCCCCGGTCATGAGGCGTTTCCTAAAATGCGACAGCGTGGGATACGCGTTGCTGATATTGGTGTGTTGGTTATTGCCGCTGACGATGGTATTATGCCGCAAACAGTTGAAGCCATTAAGCATCTAAAAACAATGGGGATTCCTATTGTGGTTGCCATCAATAAGATTGATAAAGTTGATTCACCTCGTATTGAAACGGTAAAGCGACAACTTGCTGAGCAGGATTTGCTTCCAGAGGAGTGGGGCGGTCAAACTATTTGTATTCCGATTTCAGCGCTCAATGGCACTGGGGTGAACCAGCTTCTTGAGATGATTGCGTTGCAGGCTGAGTTGTTGGAGCTGCGTGCAGGCCGTACGGGTGATGCACGTGGTTTTGTGTTGGAATCAAAATTAGAGCGAGGGAGAGGGCCAGTTGCCACCTTAATTTTTCAGCATGGCATTTTGCGTGTTGGTGACCATTTTGTTTGTGGCAAAACCGGAGGAAAAGTAAGTTCGATCAAGAATTCGTTTGGAAAAACCATCCAAGAGGCGGGCCCATCAATTCCTGTTTTAGTTGCCGGGTTTAGTGAGCTACCTGAAGTTGGAGATTTGTTGCGAGTTGTTTCAAAAGATGAGTTTAAACGGGATAAACAACAACAACGGACCCATGTCTCTTTTGCTTCGCAAGCAACATCAGAAGATACCATCAATATAATTATTAAGGCAGACGCCAACTCATCAAAAGAGGCGGTAACTGATGCGATTAATAAGCTGACTAAGAAATTGGATATTGGCTTTGGTATTGTGTATGCGGGTGTAGGCAATATTAGTGAGAGTGACATTGAATTAGCCTACAACACAGGGGCTACGATTATAGGGCTTCATGTAAAAGCTGAATCAAATGCGCGATCACTTGCTAAACGACGAGATGTGAAGATAGATCTTTATACGATTATCTACAAACTCCTGGAGGCCCTTGAGGAGCGAGCTGAAAAAGCTAAACCGATAGAAACGGTGCGAACAAAAATTGGTGAAGCGGTGGTGCGTCGAGTGTTTGATATCAAAGGAATCGGAGTGATTGCTGGCTCGTATGTGCAGGATGGGCGGTTCTCCAAAGATGGCTATGTAGTAGGGTGGCGTGGCAGACAGAAAATAGGAGAGGGTAAAATTACCAGCTTGCAACGGGAAAAGAAGACCGTGAAGGAGGCCCATGCTGGTTATGAATGTGGGTTTGTAGTAGAGGGTATGACTGATTGGGAAGTGGATGATCGCGTAGAGTGTTTCATGGATCTTCCTAAGTAGCATGAGACGTCCTGTTTCTTGGTGAGAGTGGGATAGTGTATGAGCAACATCGCCATTAAAATCATTTTCTCTTTTATCTTTTCTTTTATTATTACGCTTTACCTTGTTCCTTTTTTTTGTTCTCTTGCACGGACGTTACGGTTTGTGGATGTGCCGGATGGGAAGATTAAGCGGCATAGTCAGGAGACCCCCTACTTTGGTGGGGTTGCGATATATTGCGGTTTTTTGTGTGGTTTAGCCTTTACGATGCCGTTTCAAAATCAAATCTTTCTTCTACTGATTGGTACCACCTTATTACTGCTTCTTGGCCTGATTGATGATTTGATCCCGCTGCGGGCGTATCAAAAATTTTTTGGACAGTTTATTGTTGCACTTTGTTTTTTAAAAGCAGGGTTCTATTTAAAAGAGCATGTCTTTTACAATGTGTGGAATATGCCGCTTTCGCTGCTTTGGATATTAACGGTTATTAATGCATTTAATTTAGTTGACGTGATGGATGGCTTGGCCACGCTCCTTGCTATTGCGGCCACCGTAACCTTTGTGGCGATTGCCGCCTATTTGCACCATACGGTAGTGCTTATTTTGCTTGCGGCATTTTTAGGGCCGCTTTGTGCCTTTTTTATATACAATCGTCCGATTGCCCGCATTTATTTGGGGGATTCGGGCTCGCTTTTTATAGGAGGATTTTTGGCGACTATCCCCTTTTTATTCGATTGGGGGACGTATAATAGCCTGGGATATCTTGCCCCAATTATTATTTTGGCAATTCCCCTTCTTGAATGTTCTTCACTTATTCTTATAAGAACGACAAAAGGGATCCCTTTTTATCGGGGTAGTTTAGACCATTTTTCGAGCTATCTACTAGCTCATGGCTGGCATAAAAAAACTATTCTTTTTTACGTGGGAGCCCTTTCTTTTTATCTCGGTTTGGTTGCATATTTCTTTACTATTGGTTTATTAGTAACAATTCCTACTGTTTTATTGGGCGTACTGTTTCTACTTGTATGGATCGGTGTGCTTTTATGGAGATAAAAACAACAAAAAAACGTGTTGCTTTTTTGTTGTTTTTATAATTTAAACAGCGTGTTTTTTTGAAAATGCCCTTCTATCGGATATTTCTATGTTGTTGCATTTTTGATGCACAATTTTTTTTTCGTTTTTTGTTTTTCTCGGATCATACTAGGGATGTATTTGACATGACTTTCAAAGTTACTCCTCTTAAATAGAGGGAGGTCTTGATGAAGTATGGTTGAGGCACTGCTTACTGAGAGAGTAATAGATAAGGGCTAGAAGAAATAAGCTTACTGCAATTCCTTCTTAGCTCGAGAGATTAGACCTTATCTATTACTCTCTTTTTGCCTCAAATTCTTATCTTAAAAAATCAGCTAAAATATACGATTGTTGCTTATATGAGGTCCCGGATGACTGCCATGTTGCGTGCATCGTCTTCAAGGGATTCTTTTGGCGTCTCTAGGATTTTAGGGATGTGGGCCAGCCGGCTATCTTGAAATAGGAGGCGAAAGGCATCTAATCCTATCGCTCCTTTGCCAATATGTTCATGCCGATCTGCTCGAGAGCCGAGCGCTTTTTTAGAATCATTTATATGGATTACCTTTAAGAGATCAAAGCCGAGGATAGTATCAAACTGCTTCCAGAAGGCTTGATATGCTTGAGGGGTCCTTAGATCATACCCTGCAGCAAATACGTGACAGGTATCAAGGCAGACCCCTAGACGATCTTTATAGTTCGACGCTTGGTAGATGGCTGCGATCTGCTCAAGTCGATGGCATAGATTGGTGCCTTGGCCTGCCATGGTCTCGAGCAGGATAGTGGTGTTGCCCGGTGTTGCTTTGAACACCGCATTAAGTTGTTGTGCAACTTGCTGCAATGCTTGCTCTTCGGGGGCATCTCCTGCCGATCCAGGGTGAAGCACGAGATAAGGGATACCGAGCTGATCGCATCGTTTGAGCTCATTAGCGAGCGCTTCTGCGGATTTTGAAACCGTTTCAGGATTAGATGATCCAAGATTAATCAGGTAGGCAGCATGAGCGATTACTGACTGTATATCAGACTGTTTCCACGCTTGTTTGAACGTTTCAACCGTTTCTCGAGCAAATGGCTTTGCAAACCATTGCCGGTTGCTTTTGGTAAATATCTGAATGGCAGCACATCCTATTGATTCGCCTCGATGTATGGCTTGATCAGGCCCTCCGGCGATAGAGATGTGGGCCCCTAGTAGTAGAGGGGGTCTGGTTTCTGGCATCTGGATACTCCATATATGGGTGGGATAATGTGGTGATTATAAGGTATTTCGGGGCCCACGTCAAAATGCTTTATGTAAAAAATTCGCATCAATCCACTCCTTATTTCCCTTGACAAAATGTACTGAAACGATACCATGTTTCCCTGTATTTCTACGTATCATTTCTATGTTTACGTATGTGAATAAACGTCTAAAATTATGATCATTGTTTCGAGTTTATGTAGGGAACACATGAAAAAAACACTTATAATAACACTCCTGGTGTGTGTATCGTTAGTTGTTGTATCATCAAATTCTTTTGCGGCATTAAAAACAAAAAAAGGGGATTTTGATGTTACATTCTCTGGTTCCTTCAAGCCAGAAACTTCGTATGGAAAAAACATTGCGCTATTGAATAACAACAATCGGGGCAATTTTATATATTTTTCCCGCCACACCATTGATCTTAATTTGAACATTCTGTATGGAGCCGAAACCTATGGCAAGCCGGTAGCGGAGTTTATGTTTAATGTGCGGGATAAAGGTATTTGGGGAAGCCCAACGAGCATAGCCTCAACCACTGATTCAGAAACCAAAATTGTTGATTCGGTGGGCAGGACGCACAAGCATTTTATTCCTCGCCACATTTTCTGGATGCGGGAAGCATGGTTATCATTTGATTTGGCAGAATTCCTTGGCCTTCCCTTTATGAACGACCATACGTTTAAAGTTGGGTTGTTCCCCTTCTCACTTGGTCGCGGCATTGCCTTGGGTGATGCGTATGCAATAGGTCCAGAGCTGATTGGTTTTTATAGTGATGGGGTGGTGGATCAATTTGCTCCGGGTGCGTTGCTCCATGGAGATATTTTACCTGATACGCTTTCGTATGATCTCTATGGTGCTATTTTTCAAAACAAAACCTCTAGCTTGGGTGAAACAGAAGCAGCTATCTTTGGTCAAGAATTTGGTCGATTAACAACACCACAGCGTGGCTCAGGGAATGTTAACTTTTTGATTGCAATCCGCTTAAATATAGATCTATTTCATCATGATAGATTTGGCGATCTC
>SDBV01011371.1_pt1 | contig 11543 bp, 9 predicted proteins | sample 2277081 | NCBI WGS metagenome assembly SDBV01 (sample SAMN10402039, study PRJNA504765) | marine sediment metagenome | isolation source: marine sediment core GS10_PC15, 223 cmbsf | place: Arctic Ocean: Southern Knipovich Ridge | collected 2010
TGTTTCTTCGCGTTTCTTCGCGATCTTCGCGATCTTCGCGGTTAAATTTATAAGCCATTTACACCAAAATAAACATATCGCTACTTACATGAAAAATGCGAAAGTCGAGTCTGTGTCTCTGTGGTGAAAATAAAATGAAGAATTTTTGAACAATTTCTTTTAGTAGCGGTCAGAAGGTCTACTTGAATCGAACCGTGCGAGATGAAGTAAAATCGACTAAGCTGCTTTATTTATCTATTTGCCCCATTAAAAATGTTTTTGTGGCAAGAAAGGAGGGATAGTTAGGGAAACCCTTGAAGACCTCAATCAAGAGCTCAAGAAAATGTTTTCCAGAAACTTTACGACAAGTTGATAAATCAGTCGAAATGAAATTTAAACCGATGAGATGATTGAGCAGTTGATGGGCATCCATTCCCAGGACATTGAAAGGGAGACGAAATTTTAACGCCACTTTATTGATCATTCCAGGGTATTCACAGCAATTCATAAAGTCATCGTAGAAAAATTGCCAATATCTTTTGTCCAAGTGGTTTTCGATGTTGAAATGAAAATTTTCCCAACAGGTTGTGGAATGGAGTTTGATAAAATTATCGAGGCTTTGGACACCTTTCGAATTCGCGTTAAGACCTAAGACTTCAATCATTAAGCCCCTAACTTTAATGGCCCCCTCTTGATGCCCAAGGGGGACCTGGAGAACATTGATTAATTCAGTTTTGAGGTTTTTTGAGGGGAGGGGGGCGTCAGTGAGAAGAGAAAAGAACTTCTTTCGATACTTCCTAGGAGCTTCATTGACGACTTTTTGCGAAAGAATGAAACACTCTTCACTGTTAGTATGTCTCGTGGAAGAAATCATAGCTCTCTAATAATTTCTTTCCTTAAATTATGACAACAAGTTTCTCATTATTTATTAATCAAAAAGCCCTGCTACATCCTGTTCATCCTTACAATCCTTTTATCCTGTTACCATGTGCTAAAAAAACAGGATAAAAGGATTGTAAGGATGAACAGGATGTTTGTGTAATTGAAGCGTTTCGTTTTTATTTCTTGAGAGGAAAGGCGAATGTCTTGAGATCTTCTGCGGCATAAGTATTCGGGAAAATTTTCCGCGCCTCTGCTTCAAATACTTCCGCGTCAGGATAACGAGCTGAAAAATGGGTGAGAATCAACTGCTCCGCTTCAGCTTCTTTCGCAATCATCGCAGCTTGCTTAGCAGTCATATGGAAATGATCCACGGCTAAATCGCGCTCTTCTTCAAGATAGGTGCTTTCACACAATAGAATACGGGCTTTTTTTGCTAACTTGACGGCAGCTTCACACGGAAGGGTGTCAATCACAACGGCTATGCTTTCTCCAGGACGTATCCAACTGACATCACTCAGATTCACTTCTTGCCCATTCACTATGAGCTTCTCTTTTTTTTGCAATTCTTTGACCATAGGGCCAATAACCCCAAACTCTTCAAGCTGCTTTCGGTCAAATTTTCGTGTGTCTGGCTCAGTGATCCGCCAACCCAAATTATCGACTCCGTGATTCAAAAATTCGGCATGGACGGTAAAGTTTTCGTCCTTATACACAAGGCCAGCGGTTTCAACAGGATGTTCGATCACTTGTATGGTTTCATGGTAGATGGTACCGTAACGCAGTCGATTAAAGTACTTTTTCCCGCTCGCTGGGTAAAAGACATGGATGGGGTGGTTGACTTTGTCAAGATTCAGCCGCATCAAAAAAGACCCCAAACCTAAGCAATGATCTCCGTGAAAATGAGAGACAAATATGTAGTTCACAACAGGCGGCGCTATCTTCGCGAAAATAAATTGACGCTGCGTCCCTTCTCCTGGATCAAAAAGTAAACCTTGTCCATTCCAGCGGAACAGATAAGCTCCGTGATTTCGATAGCGTGTAGGCTGTTGACTGGAACAGCCCAAGATTGTGAGATCGCGTACAGACATATTACCTTTGTGCTCGCCATGTGAAGAAGTTCATTTTCCCAAGAATAATCCCAACGGCTGCTCCGGTCAAGTGGGCGGTATTGGCTATGCCAGGAGAAAATGTGGTTTTAAAAATGATTTGAGATAGGAATGCGACGACTTGGAGTCCAAACATAGCGAGTATGAAGACGGTCAGCATCAATAATGTCCCAGGTTGTAAAAAATATCCTTCCCACGGGGCCACCCTTTGCCTCATCCAAATGAACCCTAACATGCCGCAAAGAATTCCCGAAAAGCCAAGAAAATTGGAACCGCTCATCAAATACTGGAATGTGTTGGAGATGATTCCCACAATCACCATAAATAAGATAAAGCGTCCAAGACTCAATCGCTCCTCTAATTGCCGCCCCAAAATAAAAAGCCATAACATGTTAAACAGGATGTGAAAGATGTCGCCATGGAGGAAAACAGGAGTTAATAATCGCCAGACCTCTCCCTGCTTGATTTTTTCAAACATTGGAGCTTCCACTTGCGTGCTTGAGTTAGAGACTCCAAAAAAAACCAATAATTTAGGATAGAACCCTTTCCAATAAGGAGTATTCAGGAACTCCTGCACCAAATATTGTTCCTCCTTCGGCATCTTCTCAGGCTCCGAAAAGCTTTTGACTCCATATAACCGTACAGCCTTGTCGATAATCGTATAAGCTTCTGGCCAGTCATACATCAATTGTTTGTTGATGGGAGGACTAAAGATCGCTGTTCTCGGCAACACCGCAAGATAGGGGGTGAAGCTAGGAGCCGTCATCCGTCCCCAAACAAACAGAAGAACGCAGATCATGATGAGATAAAAGGTGATTCTTCCAGCAGATTCCTTTTTTGGGAGAAGGGGTGATTTCTTGGGCTCAATGATTTGATCGGGTTTAAGAGATTTGAGATGGGGTGGAAACAGCGATTTTGCTTGTTGGGGAGCCTTAAATTTCTCGTGATCCGAATGCTCCTTAAATTCCCTTAAATCATCGATCGTTTGATCCACATGTTCTTCATCGATGACCCAGATTTGACACACAGCAGATCCATAATCATCGCTTCCCCAATCTTCATTGACCACAAGATCAACATGGTGTTCGATATTTTGCGAATTGAGATAAGAGGAAAAACGTTCGCAAAGATCTGGATTGTCAATTGTTCCCACTAATCGCATGGCTAGGCCTTGGGCTTATCATAAGCTTCTAAAATTTTGTTCACAATCTGCGAGGTCGAAAGCCCTGGGACCAAATCGATATAATGCACTTTAGGAACTACAGACTCCTCAATGCAAGATTCCCGATATTCCGAACCATTCACATGGACATTTGGCTGAATCTTTTGCAACAATTGGCAAGGATCAGTTTCATCAAACCAAGTGACATAATCGACAAATTCCAGTGCGCTGATCATTTGCAAGCGCGCTTCCAAAGGAATGAGAGGTCTCAGTGAACTTTTGTATTTTTTGATGGATTCATCACTATTGAGGGCAACAATGAGAACGTCTGCCTGTTTGGAAGCTTCGTAAAGGATATGCAGATGTCCCGCATGCAACAGATCAAATGAGCCGTTCAAAGTGGCAATGGTTTTTCCCAAGGAACGAATTTCTTTTGCCCGCTCTGTTAACTGATCGGGATGAATCACTTTCTTTTTGTAATCTTGTTGCCACATTGTTACAGATACTCCTCTTCTGCAATTGTGGGAAATGCAATCTGAAACACTTCGTCGTAATGGTCGACAAAGTGGAACGTGATGCCCTCTTTTAAGTATTCGGGGAGCTCAACGAAGTCCCGTTCATTATCCTTTGGGAAAATGACCTTTGACAAACCAGACCTTCTAGCGGCTACCACTTTTTCTTTCATCCCCCCAATCGGAAGGATACGGCCCGTTAAGGTCAATTCGCCTGTCATTCCGAGATCATGGAGCACTGGCTCGTCAAGTATCAAAGAAAGGAGGGCGGTGACCATGGCCACCCCTGCCGAAGGCCCATCTTTGGGGGTAGCACCTTCGGGGATGTGAATGTGGACCTGGGACTTTTCGAAAAATGTATAGGTCGGCGCATACTTTTGGAGAGCTCCGTGCAGATAGGTCCAGGCAATCTGAGATGACTCTTTCATCACATCGCCAGCTTGACCAGTCAGTTTCATTTCGGTTTTTTCATGCGGAACCCTGAGCGCTTCAATGTATAAAGTTGCACCACCTAAAGCTGTCCAAGCCAGCCCAGTGCAGACGCCGACAGGGGTCTGTTCATAAAAGCGGTCAGAGGTAAAGATGGGTTTACCCAGGAACTCTTCCAGATTGTCAACGCCAATGCGAATTTTCTCAACATCCTCTTCCCCGTTCTCTTGGGATTTTACAATTATCATTGCCGTTTTTCTCAAAATCTTCTTGATGGTGTTTTCAAGAGTCCGGACTCCCGCTTCCCGCGCATAGCCATTGATGATATGCTTCAGCGCTTCCTTGGTGAAGACAATATTTTTGGCTTTCAGCCCCATGGCTTTGCGGTTTCGTGGAATCAGGAACTTTTTCGCAATTTCTAGTTTTTCCTGCAAAATATATCCGGACAAACGAAGAATTTCCATCCTATCAATTAAAGGCTCGGGGATGGTATCGAGAATGTTTGCTGTTAAAATAAACAAGACGTTGGCTAAATCAGTTCGCACATCCATGTAATGATCAAGGAACTCCACATTCTGCTCAGGGTCCAACACTTCGAGTAATGCTGATACAGGATCGCCACTCTGAGAGCCGCTCCCAATTTTATCAATCTCATCAATCATGATCACTGGGTTCATTGTTTGAGAATATTTGAGGGCCTGGACTAATTTTCCCGGCATCGCTCCGACGTAGGTTCTGCGGTGACCTTTGATCTCTGCCTCGTCATGCATGCCCCCAACAGAGAAACGATAGAATTTTCTTCCTAATGCTCGCGCAATGCTTCTTCCAATACTCGTTTTTCCGACACCCGGAGGCCCCACTAAACAGATGATACTTCCCTTCACACCACCGGTCAATTTTCCCACACCGATGAATTCAAGGATTCGCTTTTTGATATCCTGCAATCCATAGTGATCCTTTTCCAAAACCTGCTCGGCATCCTCGAGATCAAAATTATCCTCGGAATAAATCCCCCAAGGGACAATGGTCAACCAATCTAAATAACCGCGGGAAACAGAATATTCCGACGACTGCGTGTCCAAAGTCGCCAGCTTTTCCATCTCCTCAGCAACGACCTTGTCAATTTCAGGATTCAGTGTCCGCTCTTTCAAACGTGCGTCAAACTTTTCGAAATCGGCACTCTTTTCATCTTTCTCAATTCCCAATTCCCGCTTGATGGTCCTCAACTGTTCGCGTAGAAAGAACTCCCTTTGCGTTTTCGAAATCCCCGCTTCAATTTTCTTGCTTAAATGAACCTGAAGTTCTGTAAGATCCAGCTCCTTTTTCAACAACATCAGCGCTTTCTCAATCCTTTTCGGCACATCGAACGTTTCTAAGACCTCTTGGAGTTCTTCGCGGCTGGCTGTGGTCAACGCGACTGCGAAGTCCGCAAGCTTACCCGGCTCAGTGAAGTCAGAATGACCCAAAAAGATCTGAAGCTCCTCTTTGAACAAAGGATTCAACTTCAATAGCTCTTTGATCGTCGAAATGATACTGATCCCATAAGCCTTCAACTCGCGCGTCAACTTTGGATGGTCTTCGTAATATTCAAACTTCGCTTTCATGTATTTCTTGCCAGGCGTGGTGCGTTTCATCGTCAAACGCTTTTCCATGTTCAAAATCACTTGCGCCCCCCCTTGCTCCATCGGAATAATGCGCAAGACACGAGCCAGGACTCCGGTCTTATAAAGGTTTTTGGGTTTTACTTTGTAAATGTCGATGTCTTCATTTTTGGTGAGCAACAAAGCCACACACTTGTGTTTAGACTTTGCCACAACTTTCAGAAGATCATAATACACTCCAGGTTCGATCACTAGTGGAGCTGCCATCCCTGGAAAAAATGGACGTCGCAAAAGCGGAAACACATAAAGCGTCTCCGGTAAATCCGCAACCGTCTTCTCAACCAACTGCGATTCGTCAACCGAATTCACTAAATTGTTCTCAAATTCTTCCTCAAGAGAATTATCTTCCATTGGCAACTCTTCGTGAAAATGTTTCAAAATATTCCTTTAATATTATGGATGACGTGTCATCGACGACGAAGTTTAAGGGCTTTGAATGTAAATCATTCTATCTATTGTAGCTGTATAAATCAAACCATTTCCATCACTATTATTATCATCCCTCTTTAAGGGTTCTTTCGTCAAGATACATCGAATAAAAAATTTAATTCACTAAGAACAAAAGCTTTAAAGTTCTAGTGCTCTGTCACCTCTAAATTGATGGGAGATTTAGAGGTGATAGAGCACTTGCCTGTCCAAAAAAGAGGGGTTTCCTTTAATATAAAATTTTACTGAGGAGGAGGTGTGACAAGTGAGGTTAAGGATTTTTTAGAAGATTATCGTAAAGAAGCTGAGCTTAAAGAACTTAACTACCTTTACCACAAAGCGGCCTTTTCTAAGGACCACAGCCGTTACCAGGGGGCAGAGAATGATCATAGGATGCCCTACAAGCGCGATGTGGATCGTATCGTCCATTCTAAGGCTTACTCCCGGTATGTCGACAAGACGCAAGTGGTCTATCTTGTGAGGAATGATCATATTTCTCATCGGAGCCTTCACGTTCAGTTGGTGAGCAATTTTTCTCGGGGTATCGCCGAGATATTAAGATTAAATTTGGATCTTGTCGAAGCGATCGCTTTAGGTCATGACGTGGGGCACCCACCTTTTGGGCATGAAGGAGAGGGGTATCTCAACAAAATCTCTCTGGAAATGGGAGAAGGATCGTTTGCTCATCCTGCACAATCGTGCCGGGTTTATTCGATGATTGAACCGTTGAATTTGGGTTTGAACGTGTTTGACGGCTTTTTGTGTCACGATGGAGGCATGGCGAGTCCTGTGGTTGAACCCTCTTTTGGAAAGACGTGGGAGCGACATTTCGAAGAATTGGAACAGAAAAAATCCGATCCCAATTCGAATATTCTTCCCGGGACTCTGGAAGGGTGCCTGGTAAAAATTTGTGATACAATGAGTTATTTGGGACGTGATATCGAAGATGCGATCAGTCTGGGGATCTTAACACGGTCTGATGTGCCCGATTGGGAAATGGGGTCGACAAACCGAGAAATCCTCTCTTATTTAGCTCAGGATGTGATTCGAAATAGTTACGAAAAAGATTATATTGCGATGTCGGAAAGGGCTTATGAGTTGTTGAAGGAGCTAAGAAAATTTAATTTTGAAAAGATTTATAATCATCCAAAACTGAAAGTGGAATCGGATAAAATTCGAAATAGTTATCGAATATTTTTTCAACATCTTCTTGATGATTACAAGAAAAATGGGGAGTCGAGCTATCTGTGGAGCCATTTTCTGTATAACAAGGATCCTGACTATTACAAATCTGCATCTGCTGCGCAGTTGGTGATTGACTACATCTCCGGCATGACCGATAATTATTTCGTTCGAACATTAGAAACTATTTTTGTGCCCACGCGCATTGAATTGTAAAAAGTCGAGATAATGTCACAATTTTTTTTATTGATAGATACCAGTACCGAACAGGGAATAGTGGCTCTGTTTGATGGGGAGAAGCTGTTGAAAGAGGTGAAGCTTCCATATGGGCTCAGGAACTCACGCTCTCTTTTGCCGGAATTAGATCGGTTGTTTCAGGAATTTCAGAAGCGTCCTCAAGATTTGTCTTTTGTGGCGGTGGGAGTCGGCCCGGGGTCTTACACGGGGATTCGCGTGGGAGTGGTTGTGGCGAAGATGATTCACATGACCTGTAAGATTCCGTTGGTCGGAGTTTGTTCTTTGAAGGCTTATGTGCCTTCGAAGGAGGGAAAGTTTACGGCATTATTGGATGCTCGGGTGGCCGGAGTTTATTTATTGCGTGGAGAGAGAGTGGGAGAGAGGGTGATCTGGTTAGGGGAGCCCAAGGCTTGTTTGGTGGAAAAGTTGGAAGGGGTGTTGGTGACGCCGCAGGAGAAGTTAAAAGAGAAGATATTGGGGCATCAATGGGAGATTGTGCAGTCGGATGGATTTGTGTTGGGGATGGAGGCTTTACGCGATTTTGAGGCGGGGAAGGTTTCGTCGGACGGACATTTGGATATTTTGTATTTGCGCAAAACCCAGGCCGAGATTGAAAGGGATATGAGCTGACTTAAGAATTTTTTACCGCGAAGATCGCGAAGACCGCGAAGATGCGCGAAGAAATGGACTTATTTTTAATATTCTTTTTCAAACCAGACTTGTTCAGCAGAAAATCACCAAGAATTATTCCAGTCTTCGCGCATCTTCGCGGTCTTCGCGATCTTCGCGGTAAATTTATTAAAACATGTTTCAGAAAGGGGAGATTAACTTCCTACTCAAAATTAGGGGGGGTAGAGCATCCTCTATGATTAAAAATATAATTATGTTACTATTGGTATGTGGGAGAGGGTATTCATCCTTTTCTACTACATTCTAATCATAAATAATGAGGTGTATATGAAAGATCCTGCACACCATCGTAAGTTTATTCAAAAAAAAGTCATTAAAGAAGCCCGCCAAACAGCCGAAGAAGAAAAAATTCCTCCCGAAGAAGAAATGAGGGAAGAGAAGTCTTCTAATCCAATGACTCCTGAGTATGAAGGGGATAGGTTCGATCCTCATCATCGTAAACCGAGACTCCTGAAACGTATTAACTACCATTAAATGACGAAAAAACATCTGATTTTAATCAATTTTTAACAATATTTTAACGTATTTCTGCGATTATTAATCTTGAAGAATAGTTAAATTATTAATTTAATTATGTTATAATAAGTATAGTTAAATTTTTTAATTAATAATTAAGGTTAGTAATGAATCATATTCCAGAATATATTCCAGAATGGTTAAATCGCGCCGTTTCTTATGCCGCTTCTATTATAAGAAAAGAGCCAGAAGTCGAAGTCAGTGATGAGCAAATGGTATCAATTGTCAAAGGAGCCTTAGGGGCTTATGGCGCGGTGTTAGCAGGAGAATCGGTGCGGATTTCGTTGAAAAACGAGGATGTCAATAAAGTTTTAACCGATTATTCGGTGATCTCTTCCCTTTACCAACAATCTTTAGGTTCCCTCCAGAAAGACTTAGTTCTAATGGGGAAATCTCAATTTGATCATACATTGGAGATTCACTTGACTGGTGAAGAACTCAAATTGATGAATGAGATTTCTGAAGTATTGGCTCTGAAATCCCATGCGATCAGAGAGGATCTTATTTCTGCTCTCAAGGATGCAACTGGTGAAGGCAAGGTGATTGAAGAGGAGGGGTTTAAAATTCTGAGTGAAGAGAGAACCGAGGTTTCTAGCGATGGCTTCAGAAAAGCTTCCAAGTACCAACCGTATTCCACGAAAGTGGAGGTGAGGGTACCCTATGAAGAAACCTCTTCAGATGAAATTGCTTTGATCATGACGATTAAAGTAACTGGTCAGGAGAAAAAATCGGTTAAATTCGATATCCCATGGGGAGATGCAAAACCAGAATTACTCATTGAAGTCACAGCAGAACAGTTTTGTCGATATTTATGGAAGAAATTGTCCGGTGATGTAGATGAGTCCTGTTTTGAAGGCTTGGCTGAAGATCAGCAAAAGGCTTTAGTTAACATGGGTGACTCGACACTTCAAGCATTAGACGAAAGCATTTCTGATTTATTATTAGCTGGTATGAAAAATGAGGAGTTGGCCTTCGAATCTGACTCTCTTGACAAAAGAGTCGAAATATTTCGAGCAAAAGTCATCACAAATATCGATGAATTAGTCCGGATCCTTGGACATCAAGAGACTATAAAGGTTGCTGCTGAGATGAAAACATTGAAACAATTTGTGGAATCATTAAAGGGAGAAGATTATCAGCTCTTACAAATCTTAAAACCTTATCTCGAATCTTTGAATGTTACAGCGGTATACGTCGGGGGAAGGGTGCATGAAGGAGAAGTGGTCGATTTAAATTTTCCTGCGATTAAAGAGAATCAGGTGGCGACCTATAAACTTTTGGATTTTATTAATGAACACAAGATCCGGATTGATGGCGAAAACGCTCAAGAGCTTATTTCAGGTATCATGGAGAAACAAATTCTAGATTTCCTGAGTCCTTCGTTTGTGTTTACACTTGTTGAAAAATTTGACTTGAATTCAAAAGAGGTAAAATCTCTTCAGGAAGATATTGTCGCATCTAAGGAGGAGATGACCAGGATCATTGTCGAACTAGAAAGTGTTATGGAGCTCCTTAAAGAGGCAAAACAACCTGAAGATATAACCTACCTTGATTTAAGTTATTTTCAAACCATTACAAAATCATTTAAAAATGACACAGATAATGAAGGGTTAAAAAATCTGGTTGAGGATCTTGAAGCTATGGTTGTTGCAAGGATTCGTGAAAAAGTGGACGCATTGTTTACAGTGGATGACATATTTAATTGTTCCGATGAAATCCAGAGAAGGTTAGGTGGAATAGAGAAATTCTCATCATCCGAAGATTTTACACCAATGATGGAATGCGATTTTGCAAGTCTTTTGAAACCTTTAAACTTGGTATTGCAGTACAGTGGTGATGATCGATTGAAAGAGCTAGCGCGTGAAACGATCATTTCATTGTTTAACAGGTTGGCAACTGTTGAGGGAGTCAAAAAAGAGGAGATCGTCTTCGAAGATAAAATCCAGGAATTACTAGTTCCTGAGAAAAAAACTGAATTTTTGGATATTACCCCTATTAAGACCGACTATGGGATAGTTAATGTTCCTAAAGGACTTGAGAATGATTTTAATCGAGCTGAGTTCATTATTAATGAAACAGAACGTTTTGGAATAAATAATAAGGAAAGATCAATTAAAGAATTTCTTGAGTATTTTCTTGAAAACGGATGTGAAAAGGGAAATCTTGAGAGATTTATTCGTTTTAGTTTTCAATCAATTGCAGCGGATACTGCGAATATGACAATGATGTATGAACAGTTATTCCCTTTAATTTTTGAAAAAGGGCTTGAGGATACGACTTTACAATATCACATATCTTTGAATCCTCGTGGCAATCTTGAGCTTGTTTGTTCGATAAAAAAATCAATGGACCATGAGGGCGTTCAGATTGGGTTCGGTGGTTCTACAGAGATAAGGTTCCATGGAGATAGATACGAAATGGGAGATGTGGTTTGTGCATGGGAGCCATATTGTATCTTGAGTCCTGAAGAATAATGTCTTCGCGATCTCTTAAATAACAAAATTGTAAGTCACTTATTTTAAACCATTTAAAAACATCCTGTCCATCCTTACAATCCTTTTATCCTGTTATTCTGTGCTAAAAAAACAGGATAAAAGGATTGCAAGGATGGACAGGATGTAGTTATTTCCCGATAGGGGTGTCCATGAGGACTGGTTCGCTTCGCGGTTAAATTTGATTTCTATTTGAATTGGCTCTGCAATACTCCAAAAACCTCCCACAACAGATCAGGTGTCACAGTCTCTGAAAATTCGCCGTAACC
>SDBV01011372.1_pt1 | contig 11543 bp, 15 predicted proteins | sample 2277081 | NCBI WGS metagenome assembly SDBV01 (sample SAMN10402039, study PRJNA504765) | marine sediment metagenome | isolation source: marine sediment core GS10_PC15, 223 cmbsf | place: Arctic Ocean: Southern Knipovich Ridge | collected 2010
TGGTGGCGGTGACCTTGGTGGGTCGTATACCGGAGACTTTGGAGCCTCCGCGACTAGCGGCCTTGACCTTGGGGCCACGCGGGACTTCACGGCATTCGTTCCCGTCTTCCCACTTAAAGATGGTCGCTTCGCAATCAAACCGATCTTCTGGATTCCCGAAGCCACGGCGATGCGTCGCAAGGAGAAACTCGGCCCCGTCTACCAGGTGTGGGAGCGGACCGGGGCGTTGCGATTGACGCCCGGCAACGAGATCGACTACACCCTGATCGAAAGTGAAATCGCAGCATTCTGTACCGAACATGACATGCAAGAGATCGCAGCCGACCGGCTGTTTCAAGGCGCCCAAATAATGCAGAACCTCTACGAGAAACATGGTATCACGATATTCGAGCACGGTCAAGGTTTCCTCAGCATGGCTTCACCTACCCGAGCATTTCTTGAGCACGTCGGCAATGGCAAGATCGTACACGACGGGAACCCGGTCATGCGCTGGATGATAAGCAATCTGACCGGGAAGCAAGACGAAGCGGGCAATTGGAAGCCGGACAAAAAAAGGTCGGCCGAAAAGATTGACGGGCCGGTAGGCGCGATCATGGCGCTTACTCGGGCAGTGATTGGTGGCGAGGCTGAATCAGTATACGAAGAGCGGGGAGTATTGTGCATATAACACGGAACATCATAGCCGCGATTGGGGTGGGTTTGATTCTGCTGGCTTGCTGGTTGGTGCATCCTGCGTTGTGCTACTTTACGGCCGGGGCTTTACTACTGTCCGGGGCAGTTTACGGAATGGCCCGAAGCTCCAGGGGTAGCGGTAAATGATCTCTCAAATACTTGGCCTGAGCAAATCGCTGGAGAGCAGCGGCACAGAGAATCCGAGCGAATGGTTTCTACATGCGATGGGCGGCCGGCCTACCGCAAGCGGCGAACGGGTAAACGCGGACACGGCCCTAAGTTGTGCGGCCGTCAAGGCAGCGGTGAGCGTGCTGGCTGAGACGGTGGCCATGCTCCCGCTCGACATATTCGAGCGCCTTCCGAACGGTGGACGGCGAGCGGCCCCCAATCATCCAGTGCAGCGTTTGATCCAAGTTGAGCCGAACCCGGAAATGTCATCGCTGATCTGGCGTGAGACTAAGCAAGGCCACCTCGGCTTATGGGGCAATGGGTATTCAGAAATAGAGCGTGCGATTGATGGTACACCGCTCGCATTGTGGCTACGCTCGCCACGCCCAAATCGGACTAGGCCGGCACGCGACGATAACAACCAACTATTCTACGAACTACACGACAAGCACGGTACGCGGGAACCGAACGTCGCCCCCGCGAACATGCTCCACATTCCAGGTTTTGGATTCGATGGCATCATTGGATATTCGCCGATTGGATTAGCCAGGGAGGCTATCGGCGGCAACCTGGCGGCGGAGAGATACGCGGCCGAGTTGTTCAAGAACGATGCCGCCGAACGCGGCCATTATGAAATGCCTGGCAAGATGAGCAAGCCGGCCTACAAGCGATTGCAAGGCAGCCTTGAAGAGACCAGTGCAACACACGGGAGTCGGCATCGTACCCACATCCTAGAAGAGGGTATGAAGTTTGCGGGCAATTCCATGAACCCCGACGACGTGCAGATGATTGAGGCCCGTCAGTTTGGCGTTATTGAGATTGCCCGCTTCTATCGGATCACGCCCCACCTCTTGCAAGACTTGACGCACGGCACATTTAGTAACGTGACCGAGTTGGGCCGTCAGTTCGTTACCTACACTATGATGCCATGGTTCCAGCGCTGGCTCGGTGAGATCAACCGCAAGTTACTGGAGCCGCCATTTTTTGCCAAGTTCAATACCCGCGCATTGCTCGCAGCGAACCATAAGGAGAGGGCTGAATTTTACGCCAAGCTATTCCAGGTCGCCGGGATAACTGTCAATAGGATTCTCGAACTTGAAGATGAGAACGACATAGGGCCGATAGGCGATGTCCGATTCGTGCCGATGAATATGGTCACACTCGAACAAGCTATCGCGGGACCGCCTAAGCCACTTCCGCCGGCCGAGCCAGCCCCAGTCCCGGACGAACCAGAAGACCCTGAGGAGCCGCAAGGGCAAGAGTCGAATGCGAAGCAGCGGGCCGCTTGTGAAGCCGTGCTCGACCAGGTGATCGGTCGGATGCTGAGCAAGGAGAGCAAAGCCGCGAAGCGTTCGGCTAGCTCGCCAGCCGAATTCCAATCGCGGCTCAATAGATTCTATGGCCATCACCCCAATACGATGACCGATGCCATCGCCCCTGCCGTCCGGGCTTGTCTGGTGGCGCATCGGCAGCCGGCTACGATGGCCATGGCCATTGCAGAGGCCATCGCCACTCAACATATAGCGGCGTCGCGGGAAGACTTACTGACCGCTTCGGAATGCCAAGCCGGGGAACTGCTGGACAAGGTAACCCAATGCGTGGAAAATTGGAACACGCGAAGATCAAACATAGGAGAGATTATCAATGAGTGCCAAACAGATGCCGCCTGAGCCGAAATGGCTGAAGGCCGGAGCGAAAGGAAAACCGATCGGCGTGGACCGCGACGCCGGCGAAGCTGGAGTAATCCACGGCTTCATTATGGCCCAAGAGGGCCGGTTCAAGTCCGAGGGCCGTGGCGAGTTCGACAAGGACGCCCTAAAGCAGATCGTCAAGCTGACGAAGGCCGCCCCCAACGGACTGAAGTCTCGCTTCACGCACCCTGACTTATCGAACGATGGGCTGGGTAAGCTACTCGGCCGAGTGAAGAATCCCCGGCTGGACAAGATCAGCACGCGGGAATCCGATGGCCAGCAGAAGGACGACGAGATCAATGTGGTCCGGGGCGACTTGCACCTCAGCCTGACTTCGCGGAACACGCCAAGCGGCGACATCGGCGGCTACGTCATGGACCTGGCGGAGTCCGACCCCGACGCTCTTTCGTCTTCAATGGTGATTACCGCCGAGCAGGAATACCGGATTGACCGCAAGGGACGGCCAGCCCAAGACGAGCATGGCGAGACACTCCCCCCGTTGTGGCGGCCGCTCAGGCTTCATGCCTCCGATATAGTTGATACGGGGGATGCAGTCGATGGCCTGCTATCCGCGGAGGGCTTGCCCGATGGCATTGTCCGACAAGCCGCGGCCCTACTGGACAAGCAATTCGTGGGCCAATCTCGGGAGGTTGTGGAAGAGCGGGCCCTGGCTTGGCTAATCCGCTACCTCGACCACCGGGACGGCAAGGAATTGGACTTGACACCGGAAGACGAGCCAGTAGAATCAATTACTGACGATGCGGGTACAGACCCGCCGGAAGCGGATTCAGATCAAGACCTAAGCGAAGAGCCGGCATACGACCCGGCTGCTGACCCTGAGTTGAGACGACGAAGGCGGAGAAGAAATGGATAGGCGATCTTTCGTTAAGCGAACCGGCATCGCACTATTCGCCGGACTACCGCTTGCCGGGACTGCCACCCCAGTTCTTCAGACGTTCACGGTCCGAGAGGTCGCCAAGCTTTTTGAGATACCCGAAAAGTTGCTTGGTGGTGACGGCGGATTTGTTGTGCCCAAAGAGTATGTGGCCGTCATTACAAGACACCAGGTGATTAACGACCAAAAAATTCATCTAAGAAAGAGGCGGAGGCACATGCGAGATTAAGCGAATCACAACACGCGACCGCAAGGCACACCCCACGCCGTAGCGTGCAGGCGCCGTGCGAAAGATAGATGCGACCTACGCCGTTGCGCAGGCCGGCTATCAGACTAACTGATTTTCAGTAGTCGGAGCCAGCTTGCTCAACGGCGTTTTCGTTTTGCCCCTCTGGTTCCGGCACAACCAGAGGATAGCGAAATGAAGACAAAGGACGAACTGTGCGAACGGCTTACGGCCGCAACGCAGGAAATTGACGTGATCCTGGGGAGTGACGAAAAGCCCCGGACCGAGCCCCTAGCCGAAGATGATCGCACAAATCTGGACACACTCGAAGACGAGTGCAACCGGCTGAATGCGAGCATCGAAGCGGCCAAGCAGGACGAAGCCCGCCAGCAACGGCAGGATGCACGGAGAGCGGCCAACGCGATTACCACACGCGGCCGTCAAGGCGTCCCGGATCAGCCGGACTCCCCTGACACGCTCGACGCACCTCGCGTCAATCTCAAGCCCTATCAGGGAAATCTCTCGGCCTTCAAGGGTCCCGATGGCCATAAGAACGCCCATCGCTGCGGCCAATGGCTCGCGGCCACGCTCGGCAAGAACGACATGGCCAAGCAGTGGTGCGCTAACAACGGCATCGAGATGCTCTACCAATCGGAGGGCAGCGACACCGCCGGTGGCTTCACCGTCATTCCGGAATTCGAGACGGCCATCATCGACCTCCGCTTGCTGTACGGCGTGTTCCGACAGCAATCGATGGTTGTGCCCATGGGCTCCGACACGAAGAATATCCCCCGCCGGGTTTCCGGGTTGACGGGGTACTACGTCGGCGAAGGTCTGGAAGTCACCGCCTCGGAAAAAGCCTGGGATCAGATCCAACTCACGGCCCGCAAATTGGCCGTCCTGTCCCGGTATTCCAGTGAGCTTGACGCGGATAGCTTCGTGTCCATGGCCGACGATCTGGCCAATGAAATGGCCTATACCTTTTCACGCGAAGAGGACCAGGCCGGCTTCATCGGCGACGGCACCTCGACCTACGGCGGCCAGCACGGTGCCACAGTCAAGATCGTCGATGGCACGCATACGGCATCTGTCTACGATGCGACTGGCGGCAACTTGAAATTCGGTACGCTCGACGCCGTCGATTTCGAGTCCATGGTCGGCAAGCTGCCCTCCTATGCCGAAGCGAATGCCAAGTGGTACATCCACAAGGCCGGCTGGGCAGCGTCCATACTGCGATTGCTCGATGCAGCCGGCGGCAACACCGCAGCTATGCTGGCAGGCGGTATCGAGATGATGTATCTCGGATACCCGGTTGTGTTCTCCGAAGTGCTCAACAGCACGCTGACTGATCAGGCCAGCACCGTGCTCCTGCTCTTCGGCGATCTCCGTAAGGCGTCGACAATGGGCGTGCGGAGCAACATCACCATCTCGACCAGCGATCAACGCTACTTCGAGTTGGACCAGATCGGTATCAAGGGCACCGAGCGCTATCACATCAACGTGCATGACCTCGGCGACACTACCGACGCTGGCCCGCTGATCGCGCTGAAGACGCCGGCCTCGTAAGCGGACTACCTAATAACTAATCCGAAAGGAAAGGGAAGCATAATGATACCTGCACAAAGTCAAAAGGTAGTCTCGGTAACGCCGCCGGCGGTCATTATCGACGACGCCTCCGCGGTAACGGCGCAGATCGATACGATCGGCTACGACTACGCCCAATACTACATCTACCTCGGGGCCACCGACATCGCCATGTCGGCATTGGCTGTCACTGAGTCGGATACCGACGGCAGCGGTCACGGCAACATCACTGGCCTGATCTTCGGCACCTCAGTCAACTCTGCCGGCAGTACCTCGGCACTGCCTACTGCGGACGACGACAACGACATCTTTTGCTTCGACATCGATCTGCGAGGCCGGAAGCGATACCTGGACCTGACCGCCACGATCGGCAACGGGTCGGCCGGTACGTACTTCACGGCCTTCTGTATCTTGTCGCGAGCCGAGGAAGCGCCCAATACGGCAACCGAACGAGGCGTCAACCAGTTGCTCCGAGTCCCGGCCTTCACTGCGTAACGATAGGGAAACCATGCAAGTCCGAATGCTCCGACAGTTCAACGCCCTCAAGGCTGGGCAGGTAGCCGAAGTCGGCGACGGCGTTGCTGAGTTCTGGATTCAATGCGGCCGGGCTCAACGCATGGTGCCCACTGAGACGATCGAGGTCCGGCCGAGTAGACCGACCCGCACACAAAGGGTCAAGTCGCATCTTGGCGGCTTGGCTCCCACATCATAACGAGAGGGCGAGAATATGGTTTACGTGCCCAGTTCAAAGCGCGTGGCGGTTACGCCGCCAGCCGCCAAGATAGATGATGCCGTGGTCGTGACGGCCGTGATTGATCGGCTGGGCTACGACTACTGTACGGTAGTCGTCCAACTCGGCGACATCGACGCCGCGTTCACGGTGCTGAAGATCCAAGAAAGTGATTCGTCCGGCTCCGGCTTTACGGATGTCACCGGCCTGATCTTCGGCACGTCGACGAACCTTGCCGGCGATACGTCGGCCCTGCCGACAGCCAGTGACGATAACGACTTCTTCATTTTCGAGATCGACCTTCGCGGCCGGAAGCGCTACTTGGATTGCGTTGCCACCGTCGGCAGTGGGTCGGCGTCGACGGGTGCCTTCGTCGTTATCACGGCGGAACTGACCAGCGGCGAAACCGGCCCGAGCACGGCGACGAAGCGGGCTGTGAATCAAGTCTTGCAAATCCCTGAATAATCGGGGGTGCAATGACTGAACCGACTCTGATAACTCCGCCGACAGATTGGCCGGTAACGATAGGCGACCTGCGGAATCATGTGCGTATCGCGCCCGATTTCTTCGGGGACGATACTTACCTCGGCGAGCTACGGGCCCAAGCAGTCGAGGAGGTCGAGTCTCGGACCTGGCGACGGCTCTACTCCCAAACCTGGGACCAGACCTTCAATACGTTCAGGGCCCGGCTCTATCTTCCGTACCCGCCCCTGTCGTCGGTCACGTCGGTTAAGTACACGGACACTGCTCAAGTCGAGCAGACCGTCAGCACTTCCATCTACGAGACGGGCGACGACTTGGACCGGGGATTCGTGCGGGAGGCGTACAACCAGTTCTGGCCGTCGGATGTTCTGGGCCACCCCGATTCTGTCGTCGTGCGGTTCGTCTGTGGCTACGGGGCCGCCGCGGACGTGCCGGCACGATTCAAGCACGCGATTCGCCTGCTGGTCGGCGATGCGTATAGTCAGCGCGAAACCATTGTGGTTGGTACTATTTCGGGTCGTATCGACGGAGCAATCAGTAGTCTATTGAGTGACCATGCCAGGGAGTTTGTCTGATGGGCGCGGGGAAGTATCGCCACCTAATGACCCTGGAACAGCCGGTCGCCGGCACGGCCAGCACGGCGAGCGGCGAGGTACTATCGACCTGGACCAAACTGGCGTCGGTGTGGTGTTCGTTGATGCCGCTGACCGGCAAGGAGTTATTCGCGGCACAGCAGGTCCGAGCCGAGACAACGCACATCGTCAAGACCTGGCACCGAACCGACATAACGATCACATCGGCGATGCGGCTGACCCTTGGCAGTAGAACATTCGCCATTGAATCAGTCCTGAACGTGGGCGAACTGAATAAGGAAACCGAACTAAGGGTGGTAGAGTCGTGATTCAATTCGAACAGATCATTCGTAGCGGGGCCATGTTCTCGGGGACACAACCGATTCTGATCGATCCGGTCAGTCTCGCATTGGTGCAGCCCTGCGAAGTGCCGGGCCACGACGGCGAGGCTTGCGTGGTAGAGCGGCACGACGAGGAAGACAAACTGTTTATCGTGGGCAGTATCGAGGAAATACACCGCCGGATCGACGCGGCCGAACTAACAGCCTCGGACAGGCTTGCTGCTATCGGGGAGATTCTGGATGCCGCCTAGAACGCGCCTGGTCGCAAAGCTGAAGAGCATGACGGCCGTGACTGATATTGTCGGCCAGCATATTTATCCGATCAAGATTCGGCAGGGAGTGAGTCTTCCGTACATCACGTTTCAGCAGATATCCGACCCGCCGGTGAACGCATCGAAGGGGGCGACACCAACGTCGGCCATGCGGATGCAGGTGAATTGTTTTGAGGACACATACGACAAGGCACATACATTGGCCGCTGCGGTCCGTGGCGACGAGGCCGTGGTGAGCCCAACTGGCATATCCGGCTGGATAGACGGCAGCGGGGAGGTCTGGCACCTCGACAACGAGCTTGACAGCGCCGATGACGTGCGGGATGGACAGGACGATTTTCACGCATACGCGGTGATCCAGGATTACTTGGTCTGGCATAGCAGGGACGAGTGATGCCCTTTGGCGCAATACTAATAGGCTCGAAGGAACTGGAGCGCAAGTTTGCCAGCCTGCCCGACAAGTTGCGCCGCAAAGCATTACGCAAGGGCGTAACGAAAGTCGCACAGCTTGTAACAAAACGGGCCAAACAATTTGCCGAGCGATCCAAGGAAACGGGCCTGTTGAAAAGCAGCCTCGGCCGCAAGGTCTTCACGTGGAAAAACAAGCAGGGCGTCGGGGCTGTCATCGGGGCCCGCAAAGGTTTCAAGCGTGCGGTAGTTCGGGGCAGAAGTAAGCTCAAGAAACTCAGCAAGAAGAAGGGTGTGGAACTATCGGCCCGTGGCGGAAAAGTCAAATTCCGGAACCCGGTCAATTATCTGCACCTCGTGGAACTCGGGACAGCACACAGTCCGGCAAAACCAATTCTGCGCCCTGCGCTTGACGCGACCAGGAGCGTAGTGGTCGCGACCATTGGCAGCGAGATACGAAAACAGATTGAAGCAGAGAGGCCAAACAACTGAACGTGGGCTAGGTTAGCCACCGAACGGCGCGTTCCCCGGCGCGCTTGCCCACGTGAACCGAGCGGGAACGGCGCGACGGGGCGCGAACGGTACGACACGATGGCTAACCTTGGATTTAACGCATCGACGATTTCTTTCAACGGCGGCGACCAAATTCCGTTGCGCGACATCAACTACACGGACGCTGCCGCCGAAGTGCAAGTCACGGGCTCGGCTGACTCCGAGCATAGCTACGAAGCCGGTATCTCCGATCCGACCGTCACGTATACGATTGTCGGCGGAAGCGGGCTGGCGATCGGTGCTGAAGCCGCCGTCGCGATTGCGTGGTTCGATGGCACCACCGATGCCCTGACGAACGGCGTATGCACGAATCGCGCCACGTCCGGTTCGATCGATAGCGAACTACTCACGGCAGTTACAGTGCGGCCGACGGCCGCCTAAATCATCCTAACCGGGGAAGAATATCATGGCAGCGACACTGACGAAGGTTGACTTCGAGGCTTACCGAGAGAGCAAGGTGCGCGTCAAGCGCGTGGACGTGCCTGAGCTTAATGGCGCGTGTTTCATCCGCGTGCTCCCTGCGCGTGAGCGCGACGCATACGATACATCCATCAACGACGGGGTGCATCGCGACGTGACAAATTGTTCCGCGCGGTTGGTTGTGTTGTGCCTGTGCGACGAATCGGGGCAGCCGCTCTTTGATGACATCGCAGCGGGCGAACAACTGCTGGGCGATAGCTTTACATTGATGGTCGATCCGTTGTTTTTTGAGTGTCGCTCGTTTAACCGCATAGGCGGAGCCGCGCTGGAGGAAGCGGTAAAAAACTCCGAGCCGACGGGCGAAAGCGCTTCCAGTACCGACTTGCCCGATCTCTAGGCAAGAGCCGCGAAGAGATGCTCGACTCGATGGATTCAGTGGAGCTAACCGATTGGGAGGCGTTGTACATGATCGAGCCGCTACCCGAAGCCCGGGCCGACTTGCGGGCCGGCATTGTGGCATCGGCAGCATTGGCACCGTACATGAACCCCCCTCGTCCCGGCGATTTCGTACACGACTATGATGCACCGCCACCTGACCCGACGACTCGCATGAATGTAATGAAACAAACCTTTCAGTCCGTCAAGGCGATGTTCAATAAGAAGAAGAAAGTGACCTGATGGGATTCGTCGGCAGTATGCGAGTGAAGCTCGGCGCGGAGATCCGCGGCTTCCGCAGCAAGATGGGCAAAGCGGGTGGGGTCACTGCCAAGTTCCGCAGCAAGATCGGCGGGCTGGGTAAATCGCTGACCGGTCTAATGCCCGCATTGGCCGGCGTGGCGTCGATCGCCGGTATTGGCGCGATGATAAAGGGCCAAATGGCGGCCATCGATTCAACGGCCAAGCTATCCGACCAACTGGGCGTGCTGACCGAGGACTTGATTAAGCTGCGCCATGCCGCCGAGTTGACCGGTGCCGGTTCCAAGTCGCTCGATGCTGGGCTCGCCACGATGGCCAAGCGGCTGGGCGAAGCGGCCCGTGGCAGTGGAGCGGCTGCACCTGCCCTCGCCGAACTGGGCCTTGAAGCAAAGGTCCTGGTTGCCATGCGGCCCGATCAAGCGTTCCGCGAGATTGCCGGAGCGCTGGAAAAGATCGAAGAGCCGGCCCGCCGTAACGCCATCGCCGCCAACCTGTTCAGTAAGGCCAACATGGGCCTGCTCAATACACTGGCCGCCGGCAAGGATGGCCTCAAGGCGATGGGCGACGAAGCCGAGCGGCTTGGCATGACGTTTAGCCGCGTGGACGCCGCCAAGGTTGAGGCGGCAAATGACGCGCTGACCAAGATGGGCGCGGTATCCAAGACGATCTTCCGGGACGCGGCAATCAGCCTCGGCCCCTATATCACGCTAGTCGGTGAAGACCTCGTGAAGGCATACGCCGACGCCGGCAAGGCGGCCGAAGATGCGGGCAAGAAGATGGAGGTATCCACCAAGGACACGCGCAGCGGCATGGATGACTTCGCGGATGTTCTACACACGGTTCGCATGGGGTGGCGGATGTTGAACTCAGATCCTAATAAGGACTGGGGCGCTATACTCGGGGAACTAACGCCGTCGGAACGCAAGGCCCGTATGGTGCGAGAGCAGGAAAAGAAGATCCAAGGAAATATAGCCAGAAAGGCGGCAGCCGCCCAGGCCAAACTTACGGCCGCCGGTGTCCTCGGGGCCGGCAAGGGACTCGTTCAGCCAGGCGTGGAAATGGCCGGAAACTTCCTAAAAAACGCGCAGCAACTCGCCGGCAAGCTACAGGGTCCCCTCGATAAGCTCGTCCAGTTCGACAAGCAAATGGGCAAGACTATCCGGGATCTGAACACGGACCTGTCGGCCACGTTCAACAAAGGAGTGGAGTTCGCTAAGACGCTTCGGACGCCGCTCGAACAACTAGGCGTGGACTTGGCCGACTTAGAGAAGTTCCTTGGCGTAGGTGCTATCTCGCCCGAGGTGCATCGCCGTGGAGTCAAGGCGGCCTTTGACAAGGCCGACCTCGGCGAGAGGGACGACCCGACTCTCCAATTCTCTGCTGCCTTGAAGCGCGGCTCTGCCGCTGCACGATCCGCAATTCTCCAAACGCAAGCCGAGTCCCCGGAAGTCAAAGCAACTAAGGAATCAAACCGGCTGCTGAGAAACATCGACGAGAACCTTAGTAAAACCCAGAAGCCCCGAATCGTCAGCTTTGCCGGGGGTGCTATCGCATGAGTGTTGTATCAGTAGTCGAGAAGGTCGAGACTCGTAACGCCACGTCCGACGTGAAGGGAAGGCGAACATACACGCTCAACCAGTGGGTCACCACGGATAATCCAAGCGACAACGAAGCTATCATCAAGGCGGCACCGGGCATCGCCCATAAGTACGACCCGCACCCAGCCGACGCCGGGGCATTAGCGAAGGACATCGCAGTCAACAAGATCGCCGAGCTTGCGAAGGGCGGAGCGGTCTGGGAAGTGATAACCCACTACGATTCCGAGTTCAGCGA
>SDBV01011373.1_pt1 | contig 11543 bp, 10 predicted proteins | sample 2277081 | NCBI WGS metagenome assembly SDBV01 (sample SAMN10402039, study PRJNA504765) | marine sediment metagenome | isolation source: marine sediment core GS10_PC15, 223 cmbsf | place: Arctic Ocean: Southern Knipovich Ridge | collected 2010
ATATGTAAGAAAAATCTGATAATTAACTTAAGCATGCCCCCCCTCAGCTACCCAAGACCAAAGGAATTATCGTAAGTATTCCAGAATATCAGATGTCTGAAAAACGCTGTTAACCTCAGTCTCCCTCCCATCTCTCAAATAAAACAGATAACTTATTGCAGGTTTATCAAAAATTTCCTCTACTGCCTGTCTGTAAAGAGCAAGTTGAATGGCATACTCTTCCGGAGTTTTGTATTTATCGGTTTTAAAATCAACAATTATAACTTTATCCTTCTTCTCCAGTAAAAGATCTATCTGTCCATTTATATAGAGGGGACTCTTAGAATCTCCAATATTAAGAAGAAAAGCTACTTCCGATTTAAAATCAACATCCATATTTTCATGTGCAAATGAAGAGCTTAGAAAGTTTGATGCAAGCTTCCGGGCATCTATTTCAAGAACCTCTTTTTGAGCCACCTGTAGACTGGCAAGAGAAGAAGGCAATATCACCTTATCTGTACGCTTCTTTAAATCTGCTTCAATAATTCTGTGACAGTAAGTTCCAAAAGCTGCATAATGTTCCTCTGTCAGAAAACTGTCGGACTCTACAGCTGCAAGTTTCACACTATCCGGTTTATCCTTACTGGATGCCCCGATAAAGTGAGTGTTTATTTCCGATACTGACCAGGTGTCCCGCTCAGCTTTTCTGACTATCAACTCACTTTTTTCATAATCCGCTCTAATTTTATCAGGATCAATCTTTTTGGAAGCCCCTGCTACGGACCTGATCTCTCTCTCGGTTACATCAGGAATAATCCTGATATACTTCCGAAAAACTTCAGATGACAAAGAATCAGGATCTCCATCCCAGCCCAATCCTTTCAGTACCATATTAAGAAGAACCTTTTTTCCGGCAGGACTATCCGGATTTCTGGAATTCCTGTTATGTCCACCGGAAACAATCAGGTGAGACTGGGCTCTTGTCATTGCCACATAAAGTATCCGCTTGTTCTCTGCAAGATCTTTCTGAGCTTCCAGTTCTTTTGCCCGATCATAAAAATAGTTGGCCTTGCCCCCTGACCTGCTTTCATACTTAAGTGTAATTCCAAAATCATCGGAGATATAGTATGGAGAACTTCCACCCTGTCTCCCAGTGTTCCCGGCATTTGCAACTATTACTACAGGGAATTCGAGTCCCTTTGATTTGTGAATTGTCAGGAGCTGTACACCGCCTGTTTCATCTCTTAGTAACTCCAGATCCGGTAGTTTCTCATACTTTCCCAGATTTTCCCTGATAAAATCCAGAAAAACAGCGAGACACTCCCCATTCTCATCCGAGCGAACTGCCAATATTTTAAGATAATCGAAGTATTCAAGATATCCATGATACTCACGGTTGCTCATTAAATAGTTTCTGTATCCACCTTCGTACCAAATTACTCTGAGAAGATCTGCAACAGGTACATAGTCCACCTTTGCAGACAATCCAAGGAACAGGTCCCGGGCATTATTATATTTAGAAATATCATCATCTCCAATTGGAATATCATCCAATTCTGTTATAGAAGACAATGAAAATGCATCTCCGCCATTTAAAAGAATACCCGTTGTAATATCGTCAGAAAGATTTACCAAAGGTGATCTCAAAACAGCAGAATAAGACACAATGTCATCCGGATAGACAAGAAGCTGAAGTAAATTATAGATATCATTGACAGGGGCTTCCATAAATAATGCTCTGACACCCTGAACAGTACAGGGTATATTAAGCTTACGAAAATATTTTTCGTACATAATCTGATTACTTGTCGATCTCATAAGGATTGCAATATCGTCATAATCTGCGGCAACAAGAGATCCCTCTTTTGCAATTTTAAGGCTCTTACTTTCGACCCTCTCTTTAATGAAATTTGCAATATGCCAGGCCTCTGCCTCGTTGCTGTGGAGATAATCTTCTCCACTATTAGATTCCGGTTTATAAAAGATTGAAATCTCAGGTACCAAACCATCAATAGGATTCCTGTATTCAAGAGCTTCAAAAGCTGCTTCAAAAGGCTCCTCAGAATCTTTCATAACAACATCAAATATCCTGTTAAATAACTTTATCAGATCCGGCTCACTTCTATAGTTTGTACTAAGCGCTAACGCCTTTCCTCCTGAATTTATTAGTTCATTACTTAACCCTTTAAAAACACTGACATCCGCCCCTCTGAAACGGTATATTGACTGCTTTTCATCTCCAACAAAAAATAGCTTATCCGGTTCAAGATCGCCTGCCTCTGGTATCCCGGTACCAGCCAACTCACTCTTTTCCGCCAGAAGATAGAGTAATTCCTTCTGCAGCATGTTGTTATCCTGGAATTCGTCAATCATGATATACCGGAACTCTTTCTTATAGAAATTTCTAAGACTGATATCTTCTTTTAAAATACTAACAGCCATCTTTGAAACATCCTGAAAAGTCAGTATTCCGGAAATTCTTTTTCTATTAAGAAATAAGTTCTGAAACTCTTCCAGAAGGGTAAACATACCTTTCAGAAAAGGAAGACTTAAAATTCCATTTGCAATACTTTCTGTTATCGCTAAAATAATCCGCCAATTATCAATATATTCATTCAAAATAGATCTTTCAGGATGCTTTCCCCTTCCCTTGGTTAAATTTAAACTACCAACTATCTCCAGAAAATCCCTTATTCCGATTTCATCAGAAAACTTTTCCAGATCCCACTCCTTTTCAAACAGGTCAATATTAGCTGGCATAGCCTTCCCAATATCAGGACTCAAGATAAGAATATCTATTCTGATTTTTTCAAGCTCTTCCAGGTTTTTGCGATAAGCTCTATTCAATTCTGATTTCTGTTTTTCCAGCAATCCTGCAAAATCTACAGGATCTGAAATATTAAATTCAGTAACTGCCAGGGAGATAAACATCTCCTCATAAACCAATTGAAATCCATGAAGATAAATAAACTCCTGCAGATATTTATCATCCTGTTTCTTCAGCATAAAATCCAGGGCTGTTTCCTCAGCAATTTTTGCAGCGGCTTCATTATCAGATGAAAAATCACTTGGAATACCATATCTCTCTGAGCCATTTCTAACAATCTGTGCAGAAAAGCTGTCTAAAGTTGAGATTCTTGCCTTATCAAACTCTGCCGCCTGACTGATTGCGACAGGGTTACTGCTGTTAAGAAGCCTCTGATAGATACGCTCGTTCATTTCAGCGGCTGCCTTCCGGGTAAAGGTCAAAGTGAGTATATTTTCAACTCCGGCCTTGCCCTCAGAGATTAAACGGAAGAATCTCTCTGATAAGACAGTAGTCTTTCCCGCTCCGGCCCCTGCCGTTACAACTACATTGCTGTCACACTCTACTGCCAGTTTCTGATTCTTATCCAGTTCTCTCATTCCGCCTACCTTACATGATACTTTGTTCTGCATATTCTACGGAAACTACAGCTTACGCATCCATCAGGGTGAACAGAAAAATCACCCCCTTTTATTCTCTCATCCATCAACCTTACATTCTTTTCAAGCTGATCAATAAGGATTATCATCTCTTCTTCTGTACACCAGGGTTTTCCGGTTTTTGGGATGGCTTCAGGATTATAAACGTGATCATATTTACAATTTGTTACATCATAATAACTGGCTGAACTTACCTTTAATCCGCTTTTTTCTACAAGATATATATAGAAAGGGATCTGAAATGTTGAGGGGCCATTCCCTTCCGGATTCATATCTGCCTTTTTCAAATGATTTTTCTTCTTATAGTCGATGATTGCTGTTTTATCACCTTTAAAGGAAACACGGTCAATTCTTCCACTTAGTTCAACATTTCTATCTTCCCACAGATGGGTATATTTCTTCTCTGCAGCGGCAAGTCTGAAACCAGGAAATTGAACCCCTTCTACTTCGATAAAACTAATCAGTTTGTTTCTGGTAAACTCGCGACAGTACTTCCAGACAGGAGCAATAAAATCTTTCCCAATTGCAGAGTATCTGTTAAAAACATTATCAATGATTGAATTAATCTCAGTTTTGTATTCAACCAGCAAGGAAGATGAAAAACTTTTCGAAGAGCCATCTACAAATTTAAAAAACCGATCAAAGCATTCATGAATTAACTGCCCGAATACAAGATGGTCAATATAAACTTCCTTATAATCATCTTCAGCAATACCAAGTCCTCTTTGGAACAGAAATAGATAGGGACATGTTATAAACTGATCCAGACTGCTTGGAGACACAGGCAGATCTCCCCTATCGTTTATCAGTCTGGCAGCAATTGCTTTTCGAAGCACAGGGTTACTAATTAAGCCTTTTGTATAGTCAACTGTTTTCCTGCTAAAGGCACTGACAAGAGCAAAACGGGCCCCTTTCTGCATGACAGGAAAGATTCTGTCAGGTAGAGAGTTATCTCCAGACCAGTATCCGAGTTCAGACCTGTATTCATCCTCTGCCGCTCTAAGGCTGCTTTTTATTGTCAAAACAGCCTTCTCTAAAATAAAACTGGAAGGCGGCAGTGCAGGACCGCTGAAGGAATCCATGCTGTAGGAAAAAATAACATTTTCTCCGGAGAGATTGTATAGATTGATAAAGGCTACTGTAAAATCAGACTCCAACCCGGGAAGGGAATCCCTCTGGTTGTCCTTTAAAAACAGATATTTTGATTTCACTACCAACGATGTATCCTGGGAATACCCCGGAATAAAATGCCATACATACGAAGAACCAGCCGCAACACGATATGGGAAAATACTGATACCTGTAGTTTCTGAGCGCTTTACATAGATTCTCTCATCAATTGCAGAGAGCCAGATATCACATGATGATCCATACGCAAGATCACCGGCCTTGACCGAAGCATCCTCAAGATCATTCAGTGTATCCAGACAAAATTGAAACTCCCTTAGAGTACCTGCATCCCAGAGTGAGGTTTCCAGGAATATCGAAATAAACATCTGAACTGCAATCTTAATTTCACCAAAATTATTACTTGAGGTAATTCTCTCTATCCCGGATTTAAGTCTCTGATAAAACTCAAGAAGCTCTCTCTCTTTTGATTTAGTAAGAGTATCCTTCCAGACATCAATCTCCCAGCCTCGTAATCTGTAATTCTTAAAACAGTGGTGGTCCACACCGAAACGGAATAGTCTCCTTGCAATTTCTTTATCTTTCCAGGGTATTGAAAGATTTAACAGCATTTGTTTCATAGTAGAAAGACTGAACCCTGACTTATCACAACTCAAAATAGTCCGAAAGAGTTTACCCCCCGGGTATTCTGAAAGATTCTTTCCCTGTCTAAAGTCAATAGGAATCGATCGTAAGGTTGCTTCAGCCTCAAGATCAACACGCCATCCGTTCATGTCGGGAAGGCTGATTGCTATATCCTGAACTCTTACACCACTATCAAGAAGAGAACCGACCTTCCCCAGCAGCCATTTGAGTTCAAGGGTCGATGTATTAAAATGTTCAATTATATTAAGGGTTCTGCCGGAAGGGTTAACAATATGGACACCCGGGGACTCCCCAAGATCACGTGCAAACTCCTGAAAATCCTCTATTGTCTCCGAAAAAAAGAGAAAGTACTCTTCGCCAATATCTGTTATCTCAGCCTGAACCCAGGAAGGCTCAAACATCTCTCTTTCTGTAAGGAAATTCATATACCGGCTGTAAAGGAAGTCCAGGTCATGTCTGAACCCATCTGAAAGTGGTATGTCTGTTAACAAACTATTTTCTCTAAAACTTTTTACTTCAGTTAGAATAGATGTAAGCCAGGACAAAAAGGAATTTGACCCCCCGGAATGTTCAGGCCTGATTATTCCCTGGAAAAGATTTCCACTCTTTCTATTCTCTTCAAGCAGAGAGGCAGCAAAAAGTGTCCGTATATGTTTATTTACAGGAGTTAAACTCATGTTAAGGGCAAAAGTCTTCTCCTTAAATCTGTCCCAACTTAGAAATCTATCTGACAGCACAGCTTTCTTTCCATATGCCAGGCTCTTTTGTCTCCAGCAGGAGGACACTATCTCAGATGGGAATACAAAAAAGGAATTTCTGTTGTTTATTTCTCTACGTATTATATCCTCAACATGCTTCATTTGCTTGCAGTAAGAACCTTTTCTATCTTACTTATATACATTTTATGATAATCCTTTGTTTTATAGTTATCCTGGACAGTGGGATCTATGAAATCTTCAGGATTTATTCCCCCTGCATACAGTTTTCTGCAAACCAGTATAAGCTCCGCCTGCTTAAATGACACCGAATTTACAGAAGAAGAAAAGGGATCAAGGCCAGTTTCTACGGCCTTATCTACTTCTCTACCTGAATGAGATCCGCAATATGAGAGAGTCTCCCTGCATTTTTCAGGAAGAAATGACAAAGTGAAAGTACTATTTTTCTCCATAAATTCATAGGTAAACCTTGAGTATCTGACAAAAACATAGGAAACATTCATGTTCCATATAACACCTAATCCACCCCAGGAAGCTGTCATTGTATTCCAACTATTCATATCCCCGGAAGTAACCAGCATCCACTGATTACCAATTTTCGTAAACGGATTCATTACCAAACTATCTATAGATACTTCAGTAAACTTCTGATTCATCCTCATTCTCCCCCATTCTCTTCACTATTCATTTTTCATTATTCATTTATCTCTCTTCATTTCTTCTTATTATACATTAATTCAGCCAATTAGAAGTTAATATTCCAGATCTACAATTTAATTGCTTGACAATATGGCAGTATCATTGAAGAATTCAGTTAAGGAGTAAGAGGAAAATAATGCAAATTACCCGGAATCTTGCAAGTCTATGTGCAAGAGCATTGTTTGAATCTATGGATGTCCACGATATGTCTCATCTCGCAGAACGGATTATCCCGGATTATGATCTCTACAAACAGTCTGGATTCCCGGAAAGCTTTGCAATCCCCAGTATCGATGCAGCTAAACAGATAGTTGGTGATATCGTTAATTCAAATCTGTTTTTTAAACTTATCCAGAACCTGATTCATATGAATCAAGAGGGGTTCATGGGACGAAAGATTCGTATATCTTATCTAAATGATATTCTTAAAGATATTTACGGCAGTGGTTTTCTCTTCGATTCAGAGAATCAGATATTTGTAGAAAACCCTAGAATACAAAAAACAAGAAATTGGGGAGCTTTACAGGAGGGTGAATCCTATACTCTAGCTTTTTTAGCCATAGATATAATTGGGAATACTGGAATTGTTCAAAAATATTCCAGAGAAATTGTAGAAACAACGTACACAGAACTCAATTTTATTGTCCAGAATGCCATAGATAAGAGGAACGGTAGATTTTGGATGTGGGAGGGTGACGGAGGTGTTGTAGCATTTTTTTTTGGTAATAAAAATGTTGATGCAACCCTGTCTGCAATAGAAATCCTGAATAACCTCTTTCTTTACAATAGAACAATATGTAAACTTACCGAACCTATAAAAATCAGAATATCAGTACATTCCGGAGTTTGTGAGTATACAGAGCGAAACGACTATTTTAAAAAACTGGAAGTTATGAAAATTATCGATGAAATGGAAAAAACACAAAGTAAAGCCAATAGTATCTGCATAAGCTATCCTGTAAGGATGATGCTGGACGGTTTCATTGCAAATCAATTTGCAACCCTGGGTTCAAGCAATACATCCAAGTACTACCGATATAATCTGGAGTGGGAAAAGTGATCGATATATATCTCTTTTCGAAAAACAGCAAGGTACTCTCCTTTTTTAAAAAAATTAGGAATTCCAAGGCTTTTTCTCTGGTCATCTATAACCCTGTCAACTACAAAACTATCCTAAGGAATACAACCCAGCAGACATTTGTTTATGTTGATATAAGTAGTTTCGAAAAACCTGAAAGAGAAAAACTAATTAATTATATAACTCGTCAAAAGAGATTTGACTTTGGTATAATTGATCCAAAAAACACTATAAGTGATCCTGCAGTACTCTTTTACCATGGTGCTTCAGACTATCTGGGGAAAGATTTACTCAATCTGGAAGCAAAAACAAACAGAATAAAAAACGCAGTAGATTTCTACTCCGTTGAATCTATAGAAGATGAATCAACTGAAATTCCTGTTTTCGAAGATATGCCAACAATGCTTTCCGGGCATAACTGGGATAATATAAAGGTCGGGAATGAATACACCTTCTGTATGCTGCATATAGAGATTGACATTCTTCCGGAATGGGCTGTCAAATCAGGTAAGGAACATATAGAAGAGGTAATGGACTTCTTCTACAGTCACTTAAACATAATAATAACTCCACTAAACGGCAGAATGTGGATGAAGACTGATTATGGCGGGCTTGTACTTTTCCCTTATGATGGTTCATGCACTCCTGTAATCATTGAATGCATAAAGCTTATAATGAACAGAATAATTATTAGTGCAGAGGAATATACATACAGTACTATTCTGACTTACAGGATGTCTTTGGATATCGGGAATACTAAATATCTAACCAGTGGAAATACAGGAAATATTATATCCGATTCAGTAAATTTTATATTCCACTTCGGTAAACAATATGCATCAACTGGTAATTTCTATTTAACAGGGAGAGTGCATGAAGACATCCCTCCGGGATTAATAGATATATTCTGCCCTTCCGAACGTTTCGAAGACAGAAGTATTTACAGAATGAAGCTGCCTGTATTGAAGTAGAGTTTATCAACCTGAACAAACAACAACATACAACCTCATACTTGACAGAGCAATAATCAGTCGGTATTCTATAGCTCGTCCGGGGGTGTAGCTCAGTTGGCTAGAGCGCGTGAATGGCATTCACGAGGTCATGGGTTCGATTCCCACCACCTCCAAAATCATAAAATTGTAATTATGGAGTCTCATTTTCTAAAATCTTGAAAAATATCTGCTACAGAATCCTCAATTTTGCTTTTCAAACTCTCTTCAAGTTGTGAATATAAATAATCTTGATTAGTTGCAAGTTTTAGTTCTTCATCCAATAAAAGCTTATATGGTTTCACTCCTAATTGATCTGCCAATCGATTTAACGTTTTTAGAGATGGAAACTTCTTACATGATTCAATTTCACCTAAATAGCTCTGGGATAATTCACATCGGTTTGCTAATTCCATTTGTGATATTTTTAAACCTTTCCTTGCTTCTTTAAGATTAGCTGAAACAATCTTAAGCAGTTCCATATCCTTCTCTTCCACAATTAACCACCTCTATAAGGGGTTAATTATGTAATTTATCAACAATAGCTTGCAATTCCCTATATTCGATGATATTCTAAATTATCGCCTATGGCGCTTTTTAAAAGTCAAAGGAAAAAGTTAATGTCATTAGATGGATCTTTAATTATCAATCCCGGATCTGATTTAGATGCAAGAACAATAGAAGATCTCAATATTGAACCTGGAACCAAATCCCTATAATAAATTAACATTTCTGATTGTATAAGGGAGTTTATTAATGATAGTTGAAAACAAAGAAACACTACTTCTTGTTGAAGATGAAGTATTAGTAGCCAAGGAAAAGCAACAGGAACTTGAAAAATATGGTTACAATGTAATAACCGTCCATACAGGGGAGAAAGCTGTTGCAATATCCAGGGAGAATTACGAAATAGACCTGATTCTTATGGACATTGATTTAGGAAAGGGAATTGACGGGACAGAAGCTGCTGAACAAATCTTAAAAGAACAGGAAATCCCTGTCGTATTCATGTCCAGTCATACAGAACCCAAAATTGTTGAGAAAACTGAAAAGATTACCTCTTATGGTTATGTAGTAAAAAGTTCAAACATTACAGTACTCAATGCTTCTATTAAGATGGCATTTAAGCTTTTTAATGCCAAAGAAGAGATAGAGCATCAGTTATTTGCGAAAGAGGTACTCCTTAAGGAAGTTCATCACAGAATAAAAAACAATTTTGCCTCTATTGGGAGTCTTATATCTTTACAAGCTCAATCGACAACCACTCATGAAGTACAATCCGCTCTGCAGGACACAATTGGGCGCATTAAAAGTATACAGATACTATATGAAAAACTGTTACTCACTGATGATTATAATGTTACTTCCCTCAAACAATATCTGGATCATCTGATTGATGAGATCATCGGCTTGTTTCCTGAAAGTGTCGAAATTTCTATACAAAAACAGATAGATGATTTTCAACTTGATCCAAAAAGATTGGTTCCTATAGGAATTATTGTAAATGAGCTTCTTACAAATATTATGAAATACGCATTTATAGAAAGAGATTCCGGATTAATAGAGGTGAGAGTAAAAGAGAATCAAGGAAATATAACCTTAACTATACAGGATAATGGCAATGGGTTTCCTGAAGGGTTTGATCTCGATACACAAAAAGGCTTTGGTCTGATGCTTGTTAAGATACTTAGTAAACAATTGGATGGAAGTTTTACTATCGAAAACAATAATGGTACAAGGAGTTTTCTTAAGTTTTCTATCTGAATACCGGATCCTTCAGGAAGAGTGTAGAGCTATTCATCAATACTCTTCACACACCTGAATCCCCTGTTCCGGCTGTATGAAGTTGCCGGAACGCCTGAGCAGTGTATTTTGCTGCTTCCACAAACCGGAGATACTGAGCATTGGTAACCTCGCAGGTATCGATAAAAAAACTCTTCAGGGTAACCTCATGCATGGGCATTTCATCGGCAAACCACCATCTGGAATGAACCATACTCATGTGAGGAACATTTTTCCCCATTTCCGCGAGCTCCTCTAACTCATGCTCTTCGATACCCATTTGAAATGTTGCGCCTGGAATAAAGACCATGCCCTCCGGTATTTTCCGATCCTGAGCTAATAAGGTAAAAGTTGAGATAAATCGACATAAAGTAATAGTTAAATTACGCATCCACTTACTAATATACCGCTGTCATTATCTCAAATAAAGTTTCTATCACCAGCTATCTTATAATCTTAGTCCATTCTTTCTATATTGTTTAATTTTCCTCATCATGCAGTTGCAGGGCTACTTTAAGCGACTCTTCAAGGAGGTATAGCTTCTCAGAAGAAAGCTTGCCAACGTAGTTTGTCAGTATTAACTTTGAAAGACTTATAAGCTCGTCACAGTGAATACCACTGTCATGTTTCAATCCTTCCTCAATTCCAGCAGCAACCTGGGTCGAGAGACCCTCATAAGCTGTGTACACAGGGGCACAAATAACAGTCGAAAACCGGGAATCGATTAAAATCTGGCGGCTGACAATAACGAACACCCGGAATTTTTTCGGATCACGGGATGACGGGCGACTAACCCTGTAAAACTCACCACGTCTCATATAGGAAGCTGGTAAGTCAGCACATCCGCTGCCTCAGCGTTGAGAGAATCCGCATTTCGATTGATAATCTCAAGATCTCGTTGCTCAGCTTCTTTGCGAACCAATTGAGCAATAAAATTACGTGCAGCTGTTTCCAAAAACTCCGATCGGCTTTTATACTCCCCAATGTAGAAATCAATAGCTTTAATTATCTCGTCGGATAGTGTGATTGATGTCTTTACTTTCATACTACTAATATACTACC
>SDBV01011374.1_pt1 | contig 11542 bp, 11 predicted proteins | sample 2277081 | NCBI WGS metagenome assembly SDBV01 (sample SAMN10402039, study PRJNA504765) | marine sediment metagenome | isolation source: marine sediment core GS10_PC15, 223 cmbsf | place: Arctic Ocean: Southern Knipovich Ridge | collected 2010
CCCGCGCGGGGGGGCAGGAAATTTTTTTTCAATCTGCAAACCTCCTTCAAAGTTTTTTCTCCATTATCCAGCACCGTGGTGATTTTCTGTTGAACCCCTCTTTTCTCGGGAGTACCCAGATATTAAGTACCACGGGAAAATGCGTTGTAGGGTTATCAGGCTGGGCATTAAAAAGACGATCGTTACAGAGGTATCGAAGAAACAGCGAGAATTATTTCAAAGCTTCAAAATCAATCCGCCAACACGTCCATAGTTATAATATGGCGGGATTTTAGGTTCATATACAGTGGTTTAATGTTGCTAACAGGTTTTCACCTATGGGAGTAAAGATGATAGGAGCGTTCTGTGATAGGATAAAAAATATGGATTTTGTCAATCCCAATAAATATATCGCCGGATTTCAGATTATCCCGGATAAAATACCCGGATACGGAAGAATTGAGTTCAATGAAGTAAAAATTTCTATGAGAGTATCAAGTGTATTGGAAAAGAAGATAAGAGAAGAAAAGGCTATGGGGCTAAATATCCTCCTGCCACAAGCAACCGCAATATTAGGAGGATTTTCCGATGCCTGTCATAGTCTTACTGCCGCTACTACAGTAGGGATTGGCAAGGAAGAAAAATTAATCGAGGAGCTGGAAAAAATATTAATTTGATGTATGTTTGCCTCATGAATAAATAAAAAACATTTAAAATGTTGAGGAGGTTTTTTAATGGGAAGAGGTACGGGTTTTGGCAAAACTATCCTCATAGGAGATCAGTTTGTTTTAAATGAAGTTCCGGCTATTGTTTCTTCGATTTCATACGAAACAGAGGCCGTTATTGAAAAAACAAACGGTAAGGGTTGGACATTGGCAGATAACAGGATTGAGATTCCCGGATATAAGGAGAGTAAAAAAGAACAGCAGGTTCATTCAATAAACAGGATTCTTGAGGTTATGAAGATTGATGTGGATAGAACACCAATCAAAATAACGTTGGCTGGAACGCTTCTTGCCGGAAGTGGTGTTGGAGCAAGCGCTGCAGGTTGTGTGGCACTTGCAAGAGCTCTAAATGATGAGTTTAAACTTGGTCTAAAAATCGATGAGATTAACCATATTGCCTGGGAGGGCGAGTTTGCATATCATGGGACCCCCAGCGGCGTTGATAATACTGCATCCTGTTATGGCGGATTAATGCTATATCAATTAAAGGGGAAAGAAAAAATTATAGAAAAAATTGATGTCAAGGAACCCTTTGAAATAGTTTTAGGAAACAGCGGGATTTCTGCTAATACGATACTCCTGGATGATCTTACAGAAAAAGAGGAAAAAAAGGACCCTGAGTTATTTTTAAATAGACTCAAGCTAATTACAGAGCAGGCATCTGAGATTAAAAAGAATCTTGAAGAGTATAATCTTGCAGAAGTAGGAAAAATAATGACAGAGAATCATAAAATTCTAATTGATATGGGATTATCACATGAGAGACTAATCCATCTATGCAATCTGGCTATTGAAAATGGCGCCCTGGGGGCAAAGCTTACTGGGGGAGGAATGGGTGGATACATGGTTGCGATTACCAAGGGTAGAAAGCTGCAGGAAAAGATAGCAAGTACTATTAATAATGAAGGGTTTGCTGTTATAAAAGCTACAATCGGCGGCAATTAAAATATTTAAACTTTTTCCTTTTTATCAACCAGATGGCAGAATAAGAAATGACCTCTTGTAATTTCACGGTATTCAGGAAGCTTTTCTTTGCATATATCCTCGGCAATTGGACAACGCGTATGAAATAAACAACCCGAAGGCGGATTTACCGGGCTGGGAACTTCACCTTTAAGAACCATGCGTTTTCTTTTTCGTTCGATCTTAGGAGATGGAATGGGGATTGCTGACATGAGTGATTGAGTATAAGGGTGAAGGGGATCTTTAAATAATGCATCACTTGTAGCAAGCTCCATTATTTTGCCTAAATACATCACAGCAATTCTGTTGGAAATATGCTGAACCATGCTCAGGTCGTGAGCAATAAAAAGATAAGTAAGACCAAGTTTTTCTTGTAAATCCTGAAGAAGATTGACCACCTGTGCCTGAACTGAAACATCCAGAGCAGAAATCGGTTCGTCACAGACTATAAAATCCGGATATAAGGCTAAAGCACGTGCAATATTGATGCGTTGGCGTTGGCCTCCGGAAAATTCATGGGGAAAACGTTTGGCATAAGTCGCTTTTAGGCCAACGAGTTCTAATAATTCCTTTGTATGATTATGTATTTCTGCCGGACGCTTAGATGTATGTATAACCATTGGCTCGGAAATTATATCACCGACTCTATACCGTGGATTCAGGGATGCGTATGAATCCTGAAAGATTATTTGCATCTTGGTTCGAAATTGGCGCAAATGCTCCGGTCCAAGAGCAGTTATGTCTGTATTTCCAAAAAATACTTTTCCGAAGGTGGGATCATATATACGGAGAATTGTCCTGCCTAATGTAGATTTCCCACATCCGCTTTCACCTACTAAACCAAGAGTCTCACCCTTTCTTATATCAAATGATACATCATCAACGGCTTTAACAACAGGACTCTTCCGGGCAGAAAGGAAACTTCTCTTAAGCGGAAAATATTTATAAAGATGCTCTACCTTTATCGGCATATTATGATTACTTTCATTTTTTATAATTTGTTTCCCCAAAGTATCAGTCATTTCTAGGTTTTCCTTTATCAATACCATAACAGCATCTAACAAGATGTTTATCTCCCACAGAAATAAAATCAGGAACCTCATGCCAACAGCGATCAAAGACATGCGGGCAACGCCAGGCAAACTGGCAATGAAGTGGTTCAACAAGTAGATCGGGAGGCGTACCTTCAATACTGACCAGCCTTTTGGATACCGTTTCACCCATTTTAGGGATAGCACCCAGCAAACCAATTGTGTATGGGTGCTGTGGATTTTCGTATAGATCATCCACGGGAGCGGTTTCTATAAGTTGACCGGCATACAACACCATTACTCGGTCCGCTATCCCTGCTACTACACCTAAATCATGAGTTATCCAGATAACGGATACTCCAAGCTCACTTTGAAGCTGCATAATAAGTTCCACTATTTGTGCCTGAATTGTAACATCTAGTGCTGTTGTTGGTTCATCTGCTATAATTATCCTGGGGTTACAGGATATAGCCACAGCAATCATAGCCCGTTGTCGCATGCCACCGGAAAACTGATGCGGATAACTATGGTAACGCTGTTTTGCATGAGGAATACCCACACGTTCAAGTAATTCAATTGCCCTTTCCCTGGCATCTTTTTTACTTAAGCAGAGATGATTTATAAGCGACTCACTTATCTGACTACCTACAGTCATAACAGGATTAAGAGCACTAAGGGCATCCTGAAAGATTATACCTATCTTTCTCCCTCGAATCTTGTTAATACCTGACTCAGAGAGAGAAAGCAGGTCAATGGAATCCCCATGATCTTTAAAAAAAGCTTCACCATCGATCTTTGTCTGAGTAGATGGCAATAATTTCAGCAAAGAGAGCATTGTAACGCTTTTTCCACAGCCACTTTCACCTACTATAGCCAGGGTTTCCCCTTCTTCCAGATTGAAGGAGACGCCATTCACCGCATGAACGATACCATCAATTGTATAAAACTTGGTTCTTAGATTGTTTACAATTAAAATATTAGACATTATCCCTTAACTCTTATTGTTTACTCTCTACTTTTTTGCACGTCGCATACGGGGATCAAGAACATCGCGTAACCAGTCCCCTAGAAGATTCATTCCCAATCCTGTAAAAGCAATAGCTAATCCCGGAAAGATAGACATCCATGGATAAATGGTTAAGAAATTGCGACCTAATGCCAGCATATTTCCCCAACTGGGAGTAGTTGGCGGAACTGAAAGCCCTAAAAATCCTAATCCCGCTTCATAAAAGATCATTGCTGACATTTCAAAGGTGGCAAGAGTAATTAAAGGCCCTAACAGATTGGGCATAATTTGTTTAAAAAGAATCCTAGATGTTTTTGCTCCTATACTCTTAGCCGCTTCAATAAAACCCTGTTCCCGCATGCGAAGCACTTCCCCCCGGGTAACCCGCACGAATATCGGTATGTCCGTAAAACCAAAGATCATAATAACATTGATAAGGCTTCTTCCCAAAATGGCTGCTATAAAAACTACAAAAACCAGATAGGGTAATGCCAGTATCATGTTAACAAAAGTCATAATAATATTATCTGTTCTGCCACCTATGTATCCGGAGATTAAACCTATTAGAATGCCCAGGCTAGACGCAATAAGTACACCGAAAAAGCCAACAGTTAAAGATACACGAGTACCATAGATAATTCGACTCAATATGTCCCGCCCAAGGCTGTCTGTTCCCAGAAGATGCTGAGGATTACCTTTTTCTGCCCAGGCAGGTGGTGCTTTTCCTTCCTCAAGGGCCTGCCTGAGAGGATCATATGGAGAAATAACAGGAGCAAAAATGGCAGCAAAAACAACAGTCAAAAATATCAATAGACCAAGCAAGCCAGTTTTATCTTTCCAAAGGAGTAACCAAAAATACCTAAGATTGGACAACCACCTTCCCTTAATCTCTTCATCTATAATAAGCTCAGTTTTCAATCTATTTTTATTATTATCCATTGATCTATCACTTATATCGTATTCTGGGATCGACCAGGGCGTAGAGTATATCTGTTATTAAGTATAAAACTACTACCACCAGACTCGTAAAAAAGGCCACTGCTTGAACGACAAAAAAATCCCTTACACTAATAGCCTCCGCCAGAAGGTTGCCCAGGCCAGGCCAGGCAAAAATGGTCTCGATATAGATTGAACCGCTCAAGAGGTAACCAAATTGAACCCCAATAATGCTTATTAGAGGTATAGCTGCATTGCGTAAAATATGCCTCGTAGAGATTATAAATCTTGGTAAACCCTTAGAATGAGCTGTTCTTATATAATCTTCACTATTTATTTCCATAACAGTAGCTCTGGTAAAACGGGCAAGCTGACCCATGCTAAAGAAACCCAAAGCAAAAGCAGGTAAAACAATAGATTTTGTAGGTAATTTTAGTCCCAAGAATCTAAATGTTTCACGACCAAAGGTAGGGAACCATCCCAATCCGAGGGCAAAAATGAGAATCAGGATAAGCCCCAACCAAAAATTAGGAATTGTCTGTCCAATCAGGCCTATGCTTCGAGCTAATAAATCAACAGGTGTATTTGGATTTGAACCTCCAAGAATTCCAGTAGAAACGCCTATGATAATTGACATTATCAATGCGACGGTTGCCAGCTCCATAGTAGCCGGCAGCCGTTCTAATACCAGCTGCATGGCGGGCTGCCTGTAGCGAAAAGATTGGCCAAAATCCCCTACCACTGCTCCTTTTACAAAATAATAAAATTGAACAATAACAGGACGATTAAACCCGAGTTCTTCACGGAGCCTGGCAATATCTTCCGGACTTGCATGCCGGGAGACCAGCATACTCGCAGGATCACCCGTTACCTGCAGAAGCATAAACACTATAAACAACACACTGAATAGCAAAATAATTGAATTGATGATCCTCGAAAAAATATATTTAGCCATGCTATCCCTTTATCTTTACTCTATTCTTCTATATCAACACTCATCAGATAATATTGCTCTAAAAACATGATGTTTGTAATTTTGACGCCCTTTCTTGTCGCTTCAAAGCCAAGCGGTTGATAGAGGTAAATAAATGGAATTGTCTGTCCAACCAGACCTACGCTTCGGGCTAATAAATCACAGGGATATTTGGATTTGAACAAACCTCCGCGAATTCCAGTGAAAATAATTATAACAATTATATAATCAATGCAACGGCTGCCGGCTCGATAGTAGCCGGCAGCCGTTCTAATACTATAAACCAACACACTAAATAACATATTTAACCATGCTGGCTCTTTCTCTTTACCTTATTCTTCTATATCAACACCCATCAGATAATACTGCTCTGAAACACGAGGTATGTAATTTTTAACACCCTTTCTTGTCGCTTCAAAGCCAAGCGGTTGATAAAGGTAAATAAAGGGTGGATCATCATGCATATATTTCTGCAATTTCATATATAGTTTTGCACGTTCACTACCATCAATAGTTTGTCCGATCTCTTTTAGCATTTGCTCAAGCTTCGGATCATACCAGGAAGAATAGCTTGCATCCATACCACCTACTGAACCGTATAGACGAGGCCATGCCTCCCCCATGCTAGATGACCAACTATCTCCAAAAAGAGGTGGAAGCTCTCTTTTGGCTTCCAGACCCCAGAATTTCCCCGATTCCATAAGCTCAAGGTCTATTTCAATACCTACATCTTTTAAATAACCGACAACTGCCTGCAGTACCTGCTCAAAATTGATGTATGTAGCAGAAGGCCCGGCCATTTTCATTTTAAAACCATCAGGATATCCTGCTTCGGATAACAGTTCTTTTGCCTTTTGTGGATCATATGGATACGGTTTAATTGATGGATCATAACCCAGTTCTCCGGGAACAATAAAACCGGCAACCTGCTCTGCGCTTCCATTAAATATATTATCAGTAATCGCCTGTGTATTAACAGCATAGTTCATTGCCTGACGAACAAGCTTATTTTCTGTTGGTTCTCCCTTGCCGGAAGTAAGATTATTGAAGGTAATATAAAACACACGGTCTTTTGGATAACTTATGAGGTTTACATCAGGATTACTCTTTAGTTTTTCAGATTCCTCGGGGCTGACACGTGGAATTATATCGATTTCTCCTCTGGTAATTGCAGCCACTCGTGTTGATGGTTCTTTAATAGGTCGATAGATAAGTTTATCTACCTTTGGATACCCTTTCTGCCAATAATCAGGATTTTTTTCAAGAATAATTCGGTCCCCTTTTGTCCATGAAACAAATTTAAATGCACCTGTTCCTATAGGATGCTGCATGTACCCTGATTCTCCGACCTCTTCATGATATTTTTTTGAAAGAATGCCCCAGTGTTCATTCATTTGTAAGTACATCATAGCATTAGGTTTTTCGGTTTTAAACTTAACTGTATAATCGTCTATCTTTTCAACCGATTTTACACCTTTGAAATCTTCTCTATAGGTTATGTCATCGCCCATACCCCTTTCCCATGTAAAAACAACATCATCTGCGGTAAAAGGGTATCCATTATGAAACGTTACTCCTTTAAGAAGTTTGAAAATGTACTCTGTCCTATCTTCGGATACTGTCCAGCTTTCAGCTAGGGCAGGTACAATTTTCGCTTCATCATTAAGCCAAACCAAAGAGTCAAAGATGCTCCAAGATACATTGGACGATTGCCGTGTATCTCCAGTTGCAGGTTCTAAAGTATTTGGACTGGCGGCAATAGCTACTCGCAATACCTTCTCTTTAACCTCCTCGGCTTTTTCGCCCTGACCCCCTGCAAAGCTAAGAACAGAAGCTACCAGCAGGAAAAGCACAGCGCTCACAGCAATCTTTTTCCAGTTTTCCATTTTTCTTCCTCCTATTTTAAAATTTTTAAAAAATGTAATCTTTTTTTTATATGAAACCAGCCTAATTGTTAAAAATATACCACTCTGAATATTATTTATAACAGATTTTACACCTATAATGATATTGATGTCAACAAAAAAACTGATACATTAAAAAAAATGGAACCATATAAAACATTAGTAAATAATACTATTTGATTCTGACTCTCTGTTTTTTAAGTACTTTCTGAACCTTCGAGATATCAACCTTACTGCACACAACGTTATCCTTAAGAGAAACACTAGCAGCTACCCCCGCACCCTGACCTGTAACTGCACAACACACCATCTGCCGAGTGGCTGCATGAGATATTTTATCTCCAGCAACACAGCGACCGGCAACAAGAAGATTTTCCACCTTCTGTGGAAGTATTATACCATAAGGAACATGGAAATATCTTCCCGTGGTGGGAATGATCACAACACCATAGGCGTCTAAAAATTCAGGACAAATCCCAATAGAGTCCTCGAAACGAGCTTCATTCTTCACATCGTGTTCAGTTATATTGTATTTACCAATGATCTTCCTCGATTCCCTCGTACCCAAAGATGACCCAATCGTCTTGAGTTTTGCATTTTCAAAACCAGGTATATATTTTTTCAAGGCATTTAAGGCCCATATAACTTGCTTTCGGCCTTCAATCTCTGCTTTAGTAAGGTCCCAAACATCTGTTGGGTCTATATTAAAAATATGCACAGCATTAAGGTTAGTAACCTCTCCAGTCTCTGTGCAACCACCATCCCAATAGCTTTGTATACCCGCATCCTTTGGAATCTCACCAGCTTCCCTGGCTTTATTGAATGGTTCAACAATATAGGGACTATATAGATCATCTTCCTTTCCTGCTGTCTCCTCAGCCCAGTCTCCTATTCTACCAGGATGTTGCTTCATATATTTGCGTAATTTCTTGATATCTACACCGCTACAACCGAAGTTTACAGTTACTCCCATTAAATCTTCCTTCGAAGCCTTATGATAAGGAGCACCGGCGCGATAAGCTATATCAGCATCACCGGTAGCATCAATTACCCTCTTGGCCAGTATAGCCTGCCTTCCGGATTTGCTCTCTGTAATAACACCCTTGACAGTGCTGGCTTCCATGATTACATCCACAGCATAACAGTGCAGCATGGGAGTTATACCAGCTTCTTCTACCATTTTATCAGCCACGCACTTGAACATCTCAGTATCCAGAAGTTCACCCAAAGACTCCGGGTCCTTCTGGCTACCCCCCATCTCTTTCGCCCGTCTCTCAAGCTCAATACCAATTCCACCTGCCTCCTCTGTTTTTTCATGGCGATACCAGGCAATAGATCCCACCATTGCCTGTGTTATATTTCCTCCGAAGCATCCATAACGCTCTACAAGAATGGTATCAACCCCTTCTCTTGCTGCTGCCAGAGCGGCAGCAAGTCCACCCGGGCCGCTTCCCACAACTAACACATCAGTCTCAGCCATAACAGGGATTATTCTCGCTATCTCTTCAATTTGTTTCATGCCTCTCTACCTCCATATTGTGTTCATAATCCTTACTATCCGATAAATCAATGAAACCCACCACTTATTGACCAATAGATAGTCTCGGTACCGCATAGTCCGTAGTAGCGGAGCCATTGCTGACCTTTAAACACCTTTGTTTAGGAAGATAGACAATGAGTAGTCTCTATGTACTGAAATCGCCATTATAATTTTTGGAATAATATATAATCTTGATAGCTATATAAAACTATATAAAGCCTCTTTCCGTCCCATACATAAGCCCTTGCTATAAGAAATTCACTTCAAGCTTGTTCAACCATCTATCTTCAAAAATTCAATTTCAGACACTCAAGTAGAAAATTTTCCCTCTTCTATATCAAAGTTATTTTCATGAACAATGTAATGTCTATAACTATACTGATATTCATCTTCCCATCATATACTTAAACGTTATAATATTCCTTTAAGGACTGAGAGCAACCGATCTACATTCTCCTCTCTGGCAGTATGGCCCATCAAACCGATTCTCCATATTTTCCCAGCAAGTGGCCCTAGCCCCCCGCCGATCTCAATTTTATATTCTTTTCGCAGAGTGTTTCGAATAGCAGCTTCATCGACTCCCTCTGGAACTTTTACTGAATTTAACATCGGCAGACGATACTGTGGCGATACCAACATCTTAAGACCCATAGCTTCAAGTCCTGACACTAATCTACGATGCACATCTAAGTGTCTCTGAAATACATGCTCCAGTCCCTCCTCAAATATCATAAATAAGGCTTGGTATATACCGTAGAGCATATTTATCGGCGCAGTATGGTGATAAACCCTATTCTTACCTTCCCAGTACTTAATGATCATGTTCATATCCAAATACCAGTTGGGTACCTTGCTATGCCGGTTGCTGATAACCTGAACAGCTCGCTCCGAGAATGTCACAGGCGATAACCCTGGTGGACAGAACAAGCACTTCTGCGAACAGCTGTACAGAGCATCCACGCCCCACTTATCGACCTCAACAGGTATGCCACCCAAACTGGTTACAGCGTCCACCAGGTAAAGCGCCCCATTTTTACGAACTAGCTGACTAATCTTCTCAACAGGATTCTTGACTCCGGTTGAGGTTTCAGCATGAACCACAGCTACAATCTTGTAGGACTTTTGTGCAAGCTGTTTTGCCACTTGATCTACATCAACTGGCGTCCCCCACTCAAACTCAAGTGAGTCAACCTTGGCTCCGAGCCGTTCAGCAACATCCTGCATTCGTTTACCAAACACACCATTAATCAAAATCAGTATAGGGTAATCACGTTCGATTAGATTTACAAAACAAGCCTCCATACCGGCAGAACCAGTACCTGAAACAGGTAACGTCAAACGGTTCTTTGTTCCAATAAGATCCAGTAGCAAGTTTTTAATCTCTTCCATAATCTGCATGAAGTAGTAATCCATGTGCCCAAGAGTGTTACAGGAAAGAGCTTTATAGACCTTCTCGGGGACACATGATGGCCCTGGCCCCATGAGCAACACCTTATCGATATCTTCTAAAAGATTCTTCATGATTTCCCCTTATATGATATTTTAATGTTTAAATTTATTACTAATAGCTACTAACTGATTGATAGTCTATCATGATAAAAGTTAGGAGTCAATAGTTCCTAGAAAATTGCAGTACTGACGCATCAGTATTTTCAATAGGGCCGGCAGAAAGCATTATGGAGTGCTGGGATAGGTTTTTTCTGCAGTGCGGGCTGGATCAATTACTCAATTGGTTTTATCCAGGTCTGCTGGTCGGGAAAAATCCGGATCTTTACCATTACTGGATGGATCCTGTGTTTGGGTTCACAAGCGTTCGTATCCAAACCTGGTTCCCCCCACGTTCGGAATCAGCAAGGCAAAGACGATCAGCATTCCGATCATCAACACCCTGTGCCATATTAGAACTGCGGCCTGTGCTCCGACCGAGGTTTTCGCCGGCATCAGGGCCATGCAGTACTGAAGAGAGGGTTGCAGGCGGGCAGGCAGACCTGGACTGGCAATCATCTATCACCTCTCCTCCTGCTCAACAGGGGTATTTACAATTGCAGTTTCTGCACCTCAGTTCGGCGCCCGGCCCTCTGACGGTTGGATGGTAGTTCCTTTTGCCGGGCTGAAAACCGATTACTCATATCCCTCAACCAGACCGTCTATCTCACTGCCTGGGGCGCGAACATCGGCCAGGAGGCGGGGCAACCTCCGAGAGCATCCAGGCAATTACCAGGAGTATAGGCGTTCCCTATTACACCCTCCTCTATATATCGAGCAGATCCAGAATCCGCCTCACGGCGAAACATTGACAGAATGCTATGATCTTGACTACTTCAGACCAAAACCCCACTTTGCCAGGCTCTACTACGATGAGATCATAAAAGAGATAAAGAAAGATTATGGAATTGAGCTGTATAAGTATTAATCCAGAGGTCTAAGTCCTGATGCAGTGAAATTTTGAAGGGAGAGTTATTGTTACCTGCTCTCCCTTTTTTAA
>SDBV01011375.1_pt1 | contig 11541 bp, 9 predicted proteins | sample 2277081 | NCBI WGS metagenome assembly SDBV01 (sample SAMN10402039, study PRJNA504765) | marine sediment metagenome | isolation source: marine sediment core GS10_PC15, 223 cmbsf | place: Arctic Ocean: Southern Knipovich Ridge | collected 2010
AACTGGGGGCGATACACGCAGCTCGCTGGACAAGTTATTCTACCCGCCGTCATTGTGATTATCTGGTTGAACTTAGATTCAAAACAAGCAAGATCGAGATGGAACAGTCTCATTTGGTTAGGTCTGGCAGGTTTATCTTTAACTCATTACCGGGTAACCCTCTTCATCCCTCTCTTCTATATATCTTATTTCTTGTTTCGTTTTCGTGATATAGGCGCTTTGGATCTGATTAAACGAATTCTCCTTCATTTGATTGGCGTTGTTGTTCTAATTACTCCCTGGAGCATACGAATGTTTGAAGGAAAACTCCTGGACATATTCGAAGCTCAAATCACCACTGCTGCGTCAGAGTCTCAAGCTTCCCAGGTATTGAATAGTATTGGTAATATCGCCTGGTATTTACCAGTATATGTTTGGATATTGTTCATTATCTCCATTATTTGGGGGATCTGGCAGCGCAACAAGATGAGTAATATATTCAGTCTATGGTGGATTATGATCTTATTGGCTGCAAATCCAAATTGGTTGAGGCTTCCTGGAACTGGAATATTAACCAGTTTCGCGGTCTTTATTGCTGCTTATCTCCCAACAAGTGTGATTATCGCCTCCGGAGCGGCAGGTATTCTCTCCAAAGCCAATATCATCCATTCCAAAAAGAAAATTGAGAGGCCAAGAGATGGATATGTAAGAGAACACCGAAAAACCTTAATTTGGTCAGTATTGATATTTGTCACACTGATTGCTATCAGCTTAATATTTGTGCGTCCTAGGATAAGATCTGTTCAACCAGCAATGCATACCCTTCTCACCCGACCAGATATGCGCGCTGGAAATTGGATCGACCAAAATTTACCACCCGATGCAAAATTTTTAGTTAACTCCTTTTTTGCCTATGGGGGTACATTGGTTGTTGGTTCAGATGGAGGTTGGTGGCTGCCAATCATCACAAATCGAGATACATCGCAACCCCCATTAACTTATGGCTCTGAACAAGGTATCATTCCAGATTATGTCACGTACACCAACAATTTAGTAGCTTTAATTCAAGAGAATGGATTAAGTCATCCAGATGTGTTAACCGAACTGCGCGAAAGAGATTTTACCCATATATACATCGGCCAGCAACAAGGTCAGGTGAATATAACTTCGCCTCCTATGTTGAATCTGAATGAATTGCTGAATGAGCCCTATTATAAGCTTATCTACAACGAAGATCGGGTATGGATATTTGAAATCAGAGATAACAAAGGATAAGAATTGAAACTCGTCGTTATCGGTCCGGTGTATCCTTACCGAGGTGGGATCGCCCATTACACCTCGCAGCTTTCCCGTGCACTAACTGAGAACGGTCACGAGACTCACATTTTTTCCTTTCGTAGGCAATATCCTGGTTGGCTTTATCCTGGCAAGTCAGATAAGGAACCAAGCCAACCTCAATTACAGCTCGAAGCAAAATACACTCTTGACCCAATTTATCCATGGACTTGGCTCAATACTTCAAAAGCGATTGCAAAACTAAATCCGGATGCGGTCCTGATCCAATGGTGGACCACATTCTGGGGACCTGCATTTTGGGGTTTATCGAGATTACTTAGAAAAGCAAGTCTAAACGTTATTTTTATTATTCACAACGTAATCCCCCATGAGCCTTTTCCCTGGGACAATTATATTGCACGGCATGTTCTTCGCCTCGGTAATGCTCACCTCGTTCAGTCCACCAACGAGGAAGAAAAATTGCTCTCACTTATTCCGGGCACGAACCCAACCTTATCCCCAATGCCTGTATCCAATTTTTTTCCATCCAATAATACGATATCGAAGGATGAGGCTAAAGCTCAAGTTGGGCTAATGGAGGACATTCCCTTATTGTTATTTTTTGGTATTGTCCGACCATATAAAGGATTAAAACATGCAATTGAATCTGTTTCAATCCTGAGAGACAATGGAATTATTGTCCATTTGATCGTAGTTGGTGAATTTTGGGACAATATAGACACTTACGAAAACCAAATTTCACATTTGCGTTTGGGTAATCAAGTAACCCTTGTAAATAAATATGTCCCGGATGAGGATGTTGGAATCTTCTTTGCAGCTGCAGATGTATTTGTCGCACCATATATAGATGGAACACAATCAGCCACAGTAAGAACCGCAATTGGATTCAATCTCCCTATTGTTGTTACCGAATGCGTTGCTGATGAAATTCTTAGAAATTCGAATTTTGTTCGAGTTGTGCCTACTGGAAACAGCAAAGCGATTGCTGAGGCAATAATGGATTTATTTTTATTGAATTATTCTGATGTGCATTCAATTAATCAAGTAGAGGAGAGTTGGATGGAACAAGTAATCGCAATTGAAAAATTAGTAAGGCTGGATGAGCCCAATTCCGATAATGCCGAATAGCAATAATAAACCCCTATTACGTATTGTTTTCTTATTATCCCAAAGCCTGGATAGCCCTAGCGGTCTTGGCAGGTATGGACCACTTGCTCGTGAATTAGTGAAATTAGGGCACGAAGTAGATATCTTCGCACTACATCCCGGGTTTGATGATCTTGAACAAACATCAAATTCTTTTAACGGTGTTAGAGTGCATTATGTGGCACCTATGCACGTAAAGAAGGAAGGTGATTATAAAATTTATTATTCCTCAACGAACCTCATCTTGGTAACACTGAGGGCAACATGGTACCTAAGTCGAGCCGCAATTCGTAAAAAGGCAGATATCGTCCATATTGGTAAACCCCACCCGATGAACAGCATCGCTGGATTATTAGCTAAATTTATTAATCGCAGTGATTTATACCTGGACTGTGACGATTTCGAGGCGGGTTCGGGTCGTTTTAATTCTCGCTGGCAGAAATTCATTATTTCTTACTTTGAAAAGTGGATGCCTCGCCAGGTGAAATTAATAACGACCAATACGTTCTTCATGCGTAATAAATTGATCAGCTGGGGGATACCCTCTTCAAAGATTATTCACCTTCCGAATGGTGTTGATAGAGCTCGATTTTTAATTCCAAATCAGGACGAAGTTGAATCCTTGCGTCAAGATTTAGAACTAGGCGGTAAAATTGTTATTGGTTATATTGGAAGTCTCAGTCTTCCTAGCCATCCCGTGAACTTACTGCTTGAGGCTTTTCAAAAAGTCCTCGAATTCGATGCGAATGCATTCCTGATGCTAGTAGGTGGTGGGGAAGATGTCTTTCCTCTGAAAAACCTTGCCCAAGAATTGGGAATTTCGCATGCAACTCGATTCTGTGGCAGAGTACCGCCAGAGAGTGTTCCGCTCTATTACGCATTGGCTGATATATCAGTTGATCCCGTTTACGATAACGACGCTGCCAGAGGTCGCTCACCATTAAAGTTGTTTGAAAGTTGGGCTTGCGGAGTGCCATTCGTAACTGCTGATGTAGGAGACCGGAAATCCCTGATTGGAGAACCACCTGCTGGATTAATTGCCCAGCCTGGCAATCCAGAATCTCTTGCAGACAAAATAATTCAAGTGATATCCGATCCTCCTGTAGCATCAAGTCTGCAAAGTAGAGGATTTGATAGAGTAAAAAATTATTACTGGGACAAGCTAGCAAATGATTTAAATAAGCTCATTATTAAACACAAGTAAATCTGGATTTTGGACAAACAGTAAAAAAACGCGAGCAATTACCAGCACTTTAATTACAATTATGAATAAATCAATGCAATTAATCCTTTAAGAATTAATTTGCCATTGATTATTAAAGGGAAACAATATTTCTATTATAAATAAGATGATGAGCACAGATAAATTAGTTTATGCAATTGTCTTAGCATGGAATCATGTTGAAGATACGGTTGAATGCCTGGAGTCAATAACCAAGTCGAATTACGAACCAATCCGGTACTTGTTGGTAGACAATGCATCAACAGATAGTACATTTGAAACCGTTCGAAATGAATTCCCGAATGTTGAAATCATTCAATCTGATAAAAATTTGGGAATTAGCGGTGGTTATAATCTCGGGATGCAATATGCTCTTGAACATGGAGCAAGTTATATCCTGGTTGCGAATAATGATATCGAAATCGATCCCGATATGATCCAATATCTTGTCAGTGAGATGAACAAGGATCACCAGATTGGCATAGGCATGCCTAAAATCTATCATTATTATGGTGATCGGAACAGGTTGTGGTGTACGGGTGCTCGGTGGAGGAAGTTCATCCCAACAGTTAAGATGACAGGTGTAAATGCCAAGGACAACGAAAATTTTTCCCATGCTCAAGATATTGAGTATGCACCAAGCTGCTGCCTCCTTCTTCGGAGGGAGCTTATTGAATCCATCGGCTATTTCGACACAAACTATTTCTTTTATAATGATGATTGGGACTATTCAGCTCGCGCTCGAAAATCCGGCTTCAAGATTCGCTTTATCCCAGATGCACATATGTGGCATAAAGTCTCGGTAAGCACCCAAAAGAGCGATAAGCCAGCGATTTGGTGGAATTATTTTGGCCGCAGCACAGTACGTTTCTATCAAATGCATGCATCGCAATGGCAGCTTGAAATTTATATTGCATGGTTTGTGGTCAGGGAGAGTATTAAGGGGAATTTTCATCGAATCAAGCCTTTCCTGTCCGGGGTTAATCAGGCTCTGGGAGAAGATATAGCGAACCCAGCATGACTTTAACTTTGGAACATGTCCGTTGCAATTTGTGCGACCATGATGATTATGATATTTACCTAATTCGAGAGGACCTGAATACATTTCTCCCGGGTGAGTTTCAACTTGTAAGCTGTAGAAATTGCGGACTCGTTTACCAGAATCCTTCCCCGACAATTAACAGCTTTAATACGATATACCCAATTGACTACGACCAATCTACAGAATCAATTTTCCGTGACACATCTCGCATAAGCAGATTTAGCAGATTGTATGGACTGAGAAAACAATCAAAAGCGATTATTCGACATAAGAAAAAAGGGCGATTGTTAGATGTTGGGTGTTCAACGGGAAATTTCTTGGAGATTATGAACACCTTATCTGGTTGGGAATTGCATGGTATTGAACCGAATCCCCATGCAAGCGAATATGCACGTAATCAGCTTGGATTAAATGTGATAACCGGATTATTAGATGATGTTGAATATCCAGAAGAACATTTCGACGTAATAACTTTGTGGCATGTTCTAGAGCATCTCAATGATCCATCAAAAACGCTTCAAAGACTTCAAAAATTACTCAAGCCTGATGGTTTATTAGTAATCACTACTCCCAATTTGGATAGTTTCGATGCTCGAATTTTTGGTAAATACTGGATTGGTTATGAATTACCGCGCCATTACTATGTATTCTCCTTAGAATCATTAGATGATATCCTTCGGCAAGCTGGTTTTAAGTTATTAGAAACCCGTTATATATACGGAAGTCATGCGGCGTTCATGTCCTCTCTCCGTTTTTGGCTTCGCGGTCAAAAAATATCTTCAGGACTGCGATCCGTCACTGAATCTGTCTTGTTTAGCCCCCCCACCAGAGTATTAACTTCACCTTATTTCTTTATCGCGGATAGATTAAAACTATCTTCAGCTCCAACGACATTTTACGTGAAGGTAAGTTAATGAATAGTACTCAACATATCATTACAATCTTCACACGGGGGATAAATGCTTTCAATTCCTGGTTGGATAGAGCAAAACACAGGAAATGGTTGCGAATCACCATAAACACAATTTTATTCGTGATCATGATTTCTTTTATTATTTATTATGTTCAGAGAGATTGGCAAGAAATTAGAAAAAGTGAGATCTCTTTCAACATCAATGCATTATGGTTGACATTAGGTTTTTTTGCGATTAATTTTATACTCTTATTATCAGCGTGGCACATTTTAATCAAGAGTTATACTGGTTTGAATGACATCAAGCAAAACGCATTATTTTATTCACATTCATATTTGTTCAGATTTCTCCCTACTCCCGCCTGGTTTCTTTCTAGCCGTATGCACTTGTATAGCCAAGCCGGGATTCGTAAAAGAGTTGCGCTGACAGTAACTGGATTGGAGACCTTATTGCATATCGCATCGGGAATCTTAGTATTTTGTTTACTTTCGATGGACCTCAACAAGCCAATAACTTGGCTATTCAGTCTCATTATCATTCCATTCTTCTTCGCAGTATACAATCCCGAAAGGCTTAACTTGCGTTGGATTAGTGGTGATAAATCGATGCCTATTTTAACAAGAAGTACCCTTGTCATTCTTCTCATTATTTACATTATCACTTGGTTGATTTCTGGTCCATTTATGCTTTCTCTGATGCATATCGTAAGCAATGATATCCCAATTAATATGGTTGGAATATTGCGAATCTGGATTATATCCAGCATTGTCGCCTATATTGGTGCTTATACTCTTGGAGGAATTGGCATCTTACGTGAATTTACACTATCATTTTTATTGAGTAATTATCTGCCATATCCATTAGCACTGACAATAACCATCATTTCACGCCTGGTTTTGACATTAGGTGGAATCTTTTTCTCCATTATTACAATCGGTTTCATGAAAATATTAGCTTTGCTACGCTTGAAGCAGGAATAAAATCTCTGCTTCTCCAAATAATAGATTGTGAGTATGTAAATTTCAGCAGTCGGGATGATTTAACCGAGATTATCCACCAATATTCGAGCAAGATCTCACAAAATTACCCATTTGGGTTATTGATTTATCGGGAATTATAAAATAAAATAATAAAAATATTGAAGGAGGTAATTTATGAAAAAGAAAATTTGGATAATCACAGCTGTGTTTCTTTTAATCCTGGTTGCAGCCGTTCCGGTCTTTGCCCAAGGATCTGACGAAACAAAGGCTCCTGGAACCTGGGTGAGCAGTATTAATATCCAAAACACAGGTACTGATGCTGCCGATAGTATCCACATAATATTTTATAAACCTGATGGAACCCAGGTCCTTGATTACTTAGTCACACCTGCAATTCCAAAGGATGGCTCACGCTCTTTTTATGTACCCAACGAGATACCTGGTTTAATAGATGGTCAATTTTCCGTTGTCATTCAGAGCGGGAATCCGTTACAAGTTGTTGCCAACTCTTCCTCGACATTCCCAGCAACAGCCGGTGCTTACACGGGGATCCAAGCCGACCAAATTGGCACGGAATTGTTTTTCCCAGGGCTCTATAAGAACTACTTCAACTTTTGGTCTGAACTCGTCCTCCAGAATACTGGTGCAACGAGCAACAATATTAAAATCGAGTTCTACAGCCAAGCAACAGGTGCAAAGATTTCTGGAGCCGATGTAATTGCGACAATTCCTGGCAATGGATCAAAAGTATTTGCTTTACAAGATCTTACATCAGTTCCATCTGGAAATACAAATGGCCTTCTTTCGGCTAAAGTGACCTCAACATCGAGTATAAATTTAGCAGGTGTAGCAAACGTGTGGTCGAGCGCCTTTCATGGAGAGTTCGGTGACTATAATGGCTACAAATCAGGTTCAACGACCGTGGTATATGCCCCAGCGCTTTATAAAAATTACTTCGGCTTCGTGAGCTCTCTGACAGTTCAGAATATTGACACAGTCGATGCCAATATCAAGGTTACTTATTCGAATGGGTCTACGGAAACCAAGCTGCTAAAACCACTACAAGCAGCTCAATACTACCAACCAAGTAACGCTAGCCTGCCTTCAGGGAACACAAATGGTGTATTCAGCGCAAAAGTTGAATCTCTCGATGGCAAAGAGATTGTCGTTCTGGTCAATGTTGAGGATAAAACAAAAGGACTTTTAGCCTCATATAACGGACCAGCTGGAGCAACCACGAAAGTGGGCTGCCCAGTAGTACTGAAATCCTTTTTTGGATGGTTCAGTGCCCAAACTGTTCAAAATGTAGGCACAAATCCAACCAATATCACAATTGAATATGCAAGTGGCCAGTCTAAGACTGTAAATAACGTACCAGTGAATGGAACGGCGAACTTCATTGAACTTGCGGCAACCGGATCAGTACTCCCAGATGCTTCTTCTGTGTCCGCTGTGATATCAAGCTCTAGTGAGCCCATTGTGGCAGTTGTTCAGGAAGATAGCAAGAGTCGTTACGCCGCAACCCCAGGTGATTATCTGTTGGCTTATACTTGTGTCGCTCAACCCTAATTTGCCAGATAGATAAAGCCTTGGAGGCGGAAAAAATTAATCTGAACATCCATATTCAACAATAATTACTTGACGGAGAAGCTTTAGTTAACTTGAAAGCTTCTCCGCTTTTTATACATTATCTCCAGGATATATCAATGAATTTTCCAACTAAATTAATCTTTCTAATGGTAATAGCTTTGTCTATAATACTTTCCAGCTGCTCAAATGGAAGTGCACCACCCAAAGCTACTGAAGTACAACAAACACCATTACCCTCAACTCAATCAAGCCAAGAGATTGATAGTCACAGTGAGACGGCGTTTACTGCATATCCAATCGCAGAAAAAGAAGCTTTAATTTGGAATGCCCAAGCTTTACTGTTCCAAATCCCACCCACCAGACAAATGGAACAAAATTTAGGGCTACCACCAGGCGGGCCTCCTGGTTGGTTTTTTATGTTTAAAGAAGCCGAAAGTCCTGTTGAATTTTATGTTGAAATTGTTGATGGCAAATTGTATGGGAAAACCGAAGCCCAACCTATTTTAGTCGGGGAACCCAAATATCAGTTGATCCAATTACCTACGGATGGTTCGCTACTTGACAGCGACCAAGTTCTCCAAGTTTATCTGGATGATGGAGGCAAAGAATATACCACTACACATCCAGATATTGATTTTGATTTTCGATTAATTCACTTAGAAGGAATAGAGCATCCGATTTGGAGTATATTTGATTCTACTGACCCGTTAACGCCACTTTATAACGTTGATGCAGTGACTGGTAAAAAGGTTCAAGATCCATACTCTCCATAACAATAATAATGGAATTTACCCCAATTGGTGTCATATTATTAAAGAATCCCAATTGGCACAATAATTGGTGCGTGAAGTTACAAGAAGGAATATCAAATTAAGGATTACTTGATATCTGGCAGAGAGATTATATAGATAGCTTGATAGGAAAGGTTAGTTGATGTAGGTGTATTATCAAATTCTCCACCAATTAGATAGAGGTGGGACCCAAGGGAAACTAATCCAAGCCCAGACCAAATAACATCCACCGGATTATCAAATTCCTGCCATTGTTCTTGATCTGTTTGCAGAGAGTATTCCAGAGAAGGCAAGGATATATCACTTTCCCCCACGCCTCCGATAACGAAAACTTTGCCTGATAAATTAGTTATTCCCATCCCATAACGACCCTCAGGTAAAGATGTCGCTTCCGTCCAAGCAATCTGATTCTGAGTTCCATCATCAAGATCGGGTTGGTAAATATCAAAATTGTTTAGTGGTTGATTTCCATCAAAACCACCGAGAATATAAATTTTTCCCGCATCAATTGTTGATCCGGCATACATGCGAGCAGTTTGCATTCTGCTCAGTTCAGACCATTCCTCTCTTTCAGGATCAAATTCTAAGACAATATCGACAACTTGTTCCCCATCCCAGCCCCCAAAAAGGTAAAGTTTACCTTCGTATGCCGTTAAGGCATACCCACTTATACCTCGCGGCATCGATTTCCCCTTCTCCCAAACATCATCCCGGGGGTCATATATTTCCATAATATTTGTTACATTATCACCAAAGATCCGACCTCCAGGAACATAGATTTTCCCGCCAAGGACAGCCGCGCTGACTTCAGACACAGATGTGGGTTTTTGTGACAGTGAAACCCATTGATCCATTTCCGGATCATATCGCTCAACAGCTCCAGAAATACCACTCGATGTTTGCCCTGCAATCGCGAATATCGAGTTATCGTGTGCCACTAATGCATGTCCTTTTCGAGCCGTGGTGAGGGGTGCCTTATCTTGCCATCGGGAGATATCTGTGATGATCGGTTGACTTGCCGATGCAATCGGCGAACTGCTTTGATTTCGTAAAAGTATTCCGATTGAGATACCAATGATTAGGACTATCGCAATTCCTCCTAGCAGAATCCATAAATTCCTTTTTCGTTGCGCTTCCTTGCTTTCTTCATTGGATTTGATTCCAAGATATTCACCATTGATTACGCTAGAATTTGTCCCTTCCCTCTTTTCGCCAATCGTTCCTACCTTTACCAAACCAGTACTAACCGCAAACATTGCGGCTTCAGTTCGTGAATTTACACCTACTTTCGTAAAAATATTGCGTAAATGTACCTTTACGGTGTTGGTACTGATATGAAGGTCTTGAGCGACTTCTTTGTTGCTGGCGCCTTTAGCAACCAGATTCAAGATTTCGCGTTCGCGTCCACTAAGGTCGTTTGAATCCGTCATTGTTAGGTTACAGACTTCACACGCAAAGGGAGCAATTTAAGTATATAGATTATCTTCATACAATTAGAAAAGAAATATGCTCCCTGGAAAAGGGTACAATATTCGGGATTATATCACCGTCACATTTACTAATTATATCCGTAGCTAATCCATCTCATTCTCTGATACATATTTTCTTTTTCTCCACAAATCCTAGATGGTGCAAGAATTACGCCGTGATTGATTTGGGACCGAAATCTCTCCTAAACACATTAGGGCATTTCTCGCCACATATGCAGAGCGCGAATGTAATGACACATATATCCATACCTATGCTCGAAGCTCCCGTACTTTTTTTGCGATTCTTGCACCAGGAAGTGTAAATTCCTGAGCATATTGACCTGTTCCCCAAAAACTGATCCAGCTGCAAAAAGTAAACTTCAGGTCTGTCGAACCTTAATAGCAAAGCTTTGAATTTATCGATCCAGGCAAATGATCGTTCGCTGGTAAAGCGTCTTTTGTACATCTTCGTATTGAATAATCGCTTTCGTCCCCGCTTTGAGCCGTTCCGATTGCGTTTGTTTTCATCAATGTTGGAGATCAAGCCATGATTGAAGCCGGTTTTGCGTGCCGCCTTGGTATCAAAGGCCTTATCAGCATTGAAGTAAGCACCTGAGAGATCAAGGCCAAGCCGGTTGAGCGACTTGAAAGCTGTTTGTAAATGAGGTTTCAAGTTGTATGCCTCATTATGGTTCCCGGCGATCAGCCCTGTAGAGGCAATGAGGCAGCCTGTGGCATCCGTGATCGGCAAAATGTTGGTGGTCTTGGCTTTCTTGCGCCCCTAGTATGACACAGCTTCACCACCTTTTTTTAGCAATTGCATGGCTGCCATCTAAATTGAATTCAGATAAATTCAGGTCGGGTGTAATCGTCATAATGCTGCCTTCCCGGCTCCAATTGCGAAAATGGTAATAAACGGCGTCATAACTGATCTCCTTTTTTTCTGGAGAAACTGGATCGGACGCAATCGGAAGTTGACACCATTGACAGCCTGTGTGCAGGCGATAGAGTAGGTAATTGAATACCTTATACAAAGGAATTTTGCATTCAAAGCCGCGTTTCGCTGTTGATATGTAGGGACATATATATTCATCAAACTGCTTTTCTGTTAG
>SDBV01011376.1_pt1 | contig 11541 bp, 13 predicted proteins | sample 2277081 | NCBI WGS metagenome assembly SDBV01 (sample SAMN10402039, study PRJNA504765) | marine sediment metagenome | isolation source: marine sediment core GS10_PC15, 223 cmbsf | place: Arctic Ocean: Southern Knipovich Ridge | collected 2010
GCACTGATATCCAACGCTAGATGGAAACCTTCGCGGCTTGTGTTGTAATATTTACCAGTGAGTTCTTCCCGTTTAGCAAAAGCGATGGCATGTACAAGGATGTCTATCTCTCCAAATTTGGCTTTTGCTTTTTCTGCAACTTCAGTGATCTGGTCGTCAGATGTCACATCGCAAGGCTCAATGAATTCAATCCCCAGTGACTCAGCCAAAGGGACAACTCTTTTTTCAAGTATCTCCCCGGCATAGCTGATACCGATGTTGGCGCCATGTTCATGGAAAGCCTGCGTGATACCCCAGGCGATAGAGCTTTTGTTAGCAAGCCCGAAGATCAGGGCGTTTTTTCCTTCTAGTAGTTTCATGGATCCTCCTCCATTTTCTGTGATGTGATAATAGTTGGTTTGACCAATAATCCTTACTTTTCTTTTGGCAGTGGAGCGAGAAAGCGCCAGGGCTTGCTCTTCCAGGGTTCAGGCACAGTATTAAACCCAATCCGGGGACTGGTAGTTACGAGTTCATCCGGGATCATGATTCCTTCTTCTATGAAGATGGCTGCATCTTGCGCTACCAGGTCTAGTTTATTGTATTGGCCGTCAATGCCCAAGGCTTGAGCCAGTTTTGCCGGGCCATCTGTCCATTTACTCCGAGGTTGTTTGCCGCGTCGTTTGGCGATAATTTCTATTCCTTCAACAGGTTCGATAGCTCTGATCAGCACAGCTTCCGGTTCTCCTTCAGGACGAGTAATGCAGTTGAACAACCAATGCATCCCGTAGGTGAAGTATACATATGCGTGCCCAGGCGGGCCATACATCACCTCAGTGCGGGGAGTGCGCCCTGCTTTGGCATGGCAGCCCAGGTCTTGTTCTCCACAGTATGCTTCGGATTCAGTGATGATACCAGCCAAACGCTGGCCGTGCTCCATATGCACCAGACGAGTTCCTAACAGCTCGCGGGCAACAGTGAGTGTATCTCGGTTGAAAAAACTTCGCCCTAAGCGTTTGTTAGGAACCATATCAATGATTATAAGTCAAGATTCTTCTTTGACAATGAGAAGTTCTACCAACTCTCCTATGCTGCCAATCACCGGACACTCAGCTTCAGGAAAGATTTTTAGAGGGTCGATCAAGACAGGTTGAATATTGGCTTTAGAAGCGCCAACCACATCGGCATAATAATTGTCTCCAACGTAAACTGCTTCTTGGGGTTTGGCATTGGCTAACCCTAAACTATAATAGAAAATTTCTGGGCTGGGTTTCCACACACCGATCTCACCTGCTGTAAAATGAAAATCCAGATAATTTATTAAACCCACTTCCTCCAGATATTCATCGACAGGGTCAGAGCGGTTCGTGACCAGTCCCAGGGTAAGACCGGCATCTCGCAGCGCTTGCAATGTGGGGACAATATCATCTGGAATCACATCCTCTGGATCGTAGTTCTCTATCATATGCTTGTGGATCAATGGGGCCCATTCTTTGGCCTGAGATTGGGTTATCCCGAGAGCTTGTAATTGCCGCCAGGCGTAATTTTCCCAGAATTCACTGCTTACTTTGCCGTAGGTTTGCACATCAATGAGCAAGCATTCTGACTCAGCCCAATAATCATGCGCCCACCGTCGCGCTTTGCCGTGGCTCTCCATATCAGAAGGCGCTCCCAGGCTGGAAGAATATTCCAGAAATAAATCCTCTCCACGGGGGATACTGTGACGCAATGTACCATCCAAGTCGAAGATCACAGTAGTTAGAGGTTCTTTTGTGAGCAATTTACCCTCCGATAAAGGACATTTCTACTTTTGAGAGATCTTTGGTTTCAGAGGAGCGAATCTCAGAATAGCGGTCAATCCGCTTTTGCCAGATATCTGTGATCGATTTGGTTAGTTCTTCGTCGCTGGCTCCACCCCGGATCAAACTTTTTAGGTCATGCCCCTGGGCGGCAAAAAGGCAAGTGTAAAATGACCCGTTTGCGGAAAGGCGCACGCGGGTGCAAGTTCCGCAGAAAGGTTGGGTTACAGAGGTGATAAAACCAACCTCATTGCCGCTTTCTTTGTACCGCCATCGTTTGGCAACTTCACTGGTGTAATTAGGGCCAATTAGCTCCAGAGGCATCTCCGCATGGATTCGTTCTGCGATTTCTTTTGCCGGAACAACGTCATCCAAACGCCAGTCATTGCTGCTGCCTACATCCATGTATTCGATAAAGCGCAATATCGTATTCGGCTTGTTGAAGTAACGCGCCATTGGGAGGATGCTGTCTTCATTGACACCCCGTTGGACAACCATGTTGATCTTTATCGGCTCAAACCCTGCGGTAATGCTGGCTTCTATCCATTCAAGGACCCGACTCACCGGAAAATCAACGTCATTCATTTTCATAAAAACGACATCGTCCAAAGAATCAAGACTCACAGTCATGCGTTTGAGGCCAGCTTGTTTAAGCGTTTGAACTCGTTCCACAGGAAAAGAACCGTTCGTGGTCAGCGCCAGATCATCGATTCCTGGAATTTCGGCTAACATCTTGATCAATTCTTCTACTTCGCGCCGCATCAATGGTTCACCCCCAGTAAGACGGATCTTGCGAGTCCCCAAAGCAGCAAAAAGTTTCGTAAGGCGAGTGATCTCCTCGAATGTTAATACTTCTTTTTGAGGTAAGAACCGATAACCTCGCCCAAATATCTCCTTAGGCATGCAGTATGTACAGCGGAAATTACAGCGGTCTGTTACGGATATCCGCAGGTCGAGTAAGGCTCTCCCCAGAGTATCTTTGATGAATTCTTCAGACATAAACACCTATAAAGGACAAAGGGGAAGGAGACCGGTCAATCCGGTACGCTTCCCCAGAGTATTAGACCAATGGATAGGAATTATATCAGGAGTCTTACTTGGGCGAAATATCAAATCCATTCTTCAGCCGCTGTAAGATCGCCACCTACATCCCCCGTATTTATCGTCCCAGCAGGTTCTACCAACATAATGTGGCATTCATCTTTAGCTACGGGTTTGTGTTCTAATCCTTTTGGAACAACAAACATCTCACCTTTGTTCAATGTTACGACGCCGTCTCTCAATTCAATATCCAGGCTTCCCTCAAGGATTATGAAAACCTCATCGGTATCAGCGTGGCTGTGCCAAACGAATTCACCTTTAACCTTTGCTAACTTGAAATGGTAATCGTTCATCTGGGCGATGATCTTGGGAGCCCAACGTTCGGAAATCAGGGTCATTTTTTGTTTAAGTATAATAGCTGTTCGACTCAATTTCACCTTTTTATACTCCTTTGTACTAACTATTGAGGGGTTTTTTATTTCGCTATTTGGTCAATTTGCTCAAGAACCCGCCCAAACTCCTCCCATAAATATCCTTGATCGATTTCTCCCAATGTTTTGTGCAAGGTGCGGTAGTACCAAAGTGTCCCTTCTTTATTTCCAGTGAATGAGTCCCAGACTGTTTCACCTTTAGTGCGCAATTCACGCAAGAGAGCGCGGGCATTATGAAGTTTATCAGCCAGGATAATTCGAATGGATGGAGGAGATGCGTTCTTTATCCGTGCTATATGGGCTTCTTTGCGATCTTTCCAGGGTGGTTTTGGAATTTCAAAGGTGTCGCTGCAATCTCCTACAATTGTGGCTACTTTTTCACCGAATCTCTCCTTAATTATTTCCAGTGTTTCCTCACCCCCCTGGTCTTCTGCGGCATCGTGCAAAAGGGCAGCAATGGCTTCATCTTCATCACCACCATCTTGTAAAACGAGAGCGGCGACACTTAGTAAATGGGACATATATGGCGCTCCGCTGGTTTTACGTTTTTGCTCAGCGTGTAGATGATTTGCGAGCAAGAAGGCTTCTTCAAACCGTTTTCCTAACAGCGGTTGCTTTAATTCAGTCATTTTTCTCCTCGGCAATATTTGGAGCCAAGGCCGCTAATGATTCAACCGGGATGCGGACAGGGCGACCAGTGGAGAAATTTACAGTAGCAAATTGCACGAACGCTCTGGTAACCAGTTCTTGGCTACTCGCTTGTCGAACCAGGTAATGGCGAATTACGCTGACGCGCTTGAGGTTTGAGAGATATGTTGTGATTTCGAGATCATCACCCAATCTGGCTTGTTGGCGATATTCAACCTGAGTTTTTCGAGCAAACCAGGCGATCCCATCTTCCAATGAATGATCAGTGGGTAATCCAAAGGTTTCGACTACTTTCATATTTGCTTCTTGGAAGTAATCCAGATATTTGGCGTTGTTGACGTGTTGGGTGGGGTCGACATCGCTCCAGGTTACTTTTTTGGTATAAATTACTGCGCCTGAAGGTGGGGGAGGCGCTTCTGGGAATGGCTTTCGACGAGGAGCTTCTTCAGGGGATCCTTCAGGGAAAAAACCAGCTTTCATTTCCTCAGGAATAGTGGCTGGCTTTTGTGTTTTTGTGTCTATGAAGACCCAATCGGTATGACCGCAGGCGATCAAATCGTCCTCCCCGACCAAACGGAATTCATACAAACGCCGGGAGCGAACTCGCCGGAAATCATCCACCCAGGTCTTTATCTCAAAGGTGTCTCCAAACTGAAGCTGATTGAGGAACTCTACCTTGCTGTCTCGGATGATCCAGGATTTCCCGATCTGATCATATTTTTCTGGACTGTATCCTGCGGCAGTGGAGGCATCGGTGGCGGCTTCGACCATGTAACGGAGGTAGTTGCTCATATTAACATGCCCGTATAGGTCGCATTCGTAATATCTCACCCGAAATGCACGAGTGTGTGTCAAAGGCATGATCTAATACCCTGCTTCCAGATCTACTTTGTTGGGGATCGGCTCCCCGTGAGCGGCTGCATTGAGTAATTTGGCAAGTCCTGCCATTCGCAATATCTCGATCTCTTTTGCTCCTCCTCCACGATGGGGATTCATCACTACATTATCAAGTTCGTGGAAGGGGAAATCCGCAGGGGGTGTATTTTCTCGGCTGGCTTCATCAGGAGGGTAGTTGTACCAAACGTCGATTCCGGCAGAGTGGAGGTTCCCATTTTTTAAGGCATTGTAAAGGGCTTCTTGGTCAATTACTGGGCCTCTTCCAACGTTGACCACGATTGAATCAGGCGGAAGTAATGCAAATTCTTCTCTACCAATCATACCCCGGGTATCATCAGTAAGCGGGAGAGAGACCATGAGGACATTGGCGCGAGGCAAGAGCTTGTGTAAGTCATTTTGGGAGTACACTTCTGCCTGGAGGTCTTTTGGGGTGGGCGCGCTGGGGTTTCTTCGAATTGCAAGAATGGACATACCCATCGCTTGACAAACTCTGGCAATATACTGTCCAATGCTTCCAAACCCCAACATCAGGATGGTTTTTCCGGAAAGGAGTAAGGCAGGATTTGGTCCGTAGCGAGGTCTCCAATCATGCTCTCGGAATTTTCGATCAATAGGGACAATCTGTTTGGCTGCGGTGAAAAGAAGCATCAAAGCGCTTTCTGCGGTGGTGGGTGTATTATGGTGCAGGTTGTGGAGGGATAAATGCGGTCGTTCCGAAATGAGTTTTCGGAGGGTATTCGAAACCCCTGTCCAGGGGATGATCACAGTATGTAGGTTCGGGCTGGCAGATAATTGTTCTTCTGTTGGGGTTCCAGCAACCAAAATGTGGTATTCAGCCGGATTTGGAATATCAGTACTTTTGATGAATTCAATATCTCGGTCGAGGGCATCATCCAAGATTTGCATAGCCTTTTGACCAACTTCGTGTGGGTAAATACTGTGTTTGGGTCTGGGGTAAAAGACTTTAAGGGTCATGGATAGGTTACCTAGCCAATCGAACCCGTCGGAAGACCTCAGCGTACTCAAAAGAGACCTTCTCGGCGCTTTGTCTTGATCTTTCCCGGATGCGTTTTTCTAGTTCGTCTGGGTCGCCAGTTTGGCTTTTGTGGGCTTTTAGAGCAGCTATTTTTTGGTCGATGGTGTCGGTGATATCAACCCAGTAATTGGGCTCATTGGTGAACAATAGAAAGACATCCAGTACTTTGTGCGGTTCAAGGCCTTCTTTCTCGTGTTCTGGGAAGTTCAATCGGTCGCGGGCAAGAGGAAAGACCGAATCTAATACTGCATCGCCTACCACGCGGTGGTCACTATGATTGAGGTATGTATTGAAAATGATCCGGGCAGTGGGGTCATGAGTTATGAGCGTATCTGGTTTATATTTCCGGATCTGGCGGACGATCAGTTCTTGCAGTTCGTAGGTGTTGCGGATCTCGCCGTCTGGTTGGCGAAGGAAGACAACCGCTGAGACGCGTAAAATCTCGGCTGCTTTTCGCTGCTCCTCTTCCCGCATTTCAATGAGCTTCTCCATGGTCATTTCAGGGTCAGGGCTGCCTTTGCTGCCATCTGTGATGATAACGTAGATCACTTTGGCCCCCTGGGACGCCCAGCAAGCTACTGTCCCCGATGCTCCAAAATCAGGGTCGTCGGGATGGGCACAGATCACTAATACATTCTTCGGGGCTGGAAAATTATTGGTCATAAGGGATATCCTTATTGCTTAGATAATGGTGTGAATTATAGCCTAAGTTCGAAGGCTGCGTCTCACTGGGTTCTAAACAAAAAGAATCTAGATGCTACTTTCAATTTCTATTTTCCCGTGAAAAACTCCCCCCAGGAATCTGGAAGATTGTTCAACAAGTCATAGAACGGCGCCATAACTTTTTGCAATCCCACAAATGGGATGTGTAATTCAGTTTGGTTGAGGGGAATATTTACTGGGACGGTCAGGGTAATCGGGATCGTAGTATTCACTGGCACTACCATGTCTAACTTAATAGGCAGTTTTGTTCCCGCGGGCAGGATGATGTTGGTCGGGGCCTGGACAATATTTAAACCACCTGTTGAAAGAGTAACGGTTGCGCCTTGAACGGATGTGGGTTGGGTTAAAATGACAGTGGTTTCTTGATTGATGAGGAGATCGAACTGGACAGGAATATTATCTTGGACTTCTATTGTGGTGGATATCGTCGCTTGGTCCATCAAGATGAAATTGTAATACAAACCACCGACAACCCCATCTTCAACGATCTTTTTCAAGGTGAACAATTCCCGACCTAATACAATTATTAACCCGATCAATATGAAGTTTAGAATCAATGAAAAACCGGAGCTAAAAGACCAGATGGCTTTCTTGAATTTTCCCTGCCAGATCCACTTACGCGGGATAGTAAGGTTTCCGATTTTGACCATATCAGAAGGGTGGTCTTTAGAGGGTCGGTTGTTTAATATGTTCATAACATACACTCTCTCAAATAAGCTGTTAGAATCATTTCACTATAGCATAAAGCGTGTTTTTTTGATATCTGATGGATGTTGAGGTTTAAATATACTCTTTGTGAAATATTTCTCAATATGGTATAATGTCTACAGAGCAACAGTTTCGGAAATATGGAGAAGAATGTGAACACCAAAACACCCTTTGACCTCCCTGTTGTTGTAATTGGAGCTGGACCAGCCGGTCTCTATGCTGCAAATCACCTCGCCGATCAAGGCGCTCAAGTCGCTTTGCTCAACCGAGATATCAAACCCGGCGGTCTAGCAGAGTATGGGATTTTCCATAACAAACACCGGATGAAAAACGGCCTGCGTAAACAATTCAGAAAGCTTCTGGAACATCCTAATATTCATTATTATGGCAACGTTGTTATTGGAGAGTCGGGCGATATCTGCTTGGATGATCTTCGCGAGGTCGGGTTTCAGGCTATAATGGTCACAGTAGGGGCGCAAGGCACAAAATGGCTTGGGTTACCAGGCGAAGATTTGAATGGTGTGTATCATGCTAAAGATCTGGTCTACCATTTCAATCAACTTCCCCCATTTAGCCAGAAGAATTATCCGGTTGGTGACAGGGTAGTCATCATCGGGGTTGGCAACGTGATGATCGATATTGCTAATTACTGCATCCGAGATCTAAAAGTGAAAGAAGTCATATCTATTGCCCGTCGTGGCCCTGCAGATGTTAAATTCACCAAAAAAGAAATGGCGCATGTGGTCAACAACCTTGATCAAGATGCCTTGGATGCAGAGATTGCCCGGACAGCCCCTATTTTGGAAAAGGTTGGACAAGACCCCGAAGCTGCAAAAGATTTTATCCTCTCCGCTTTAGACAAAGCAGATGAACCCGTCTCGGAGACTCTTTTTAGATTTAATTTCCTGATATCCCCTAAAGCTATCATTGGCGATGAAAGTGGAAACGTAACTGGACTAGAGGTAGATGAAACCACCCTAGAGCTTCGCGAATCTGGAGGGACAAAAGCAGTCCGGTTGGGGACGAACCGCGTGATCGACTGCGACACAGTCGTATTTTGTATCGGTGACCGGGTAGACTCCTCATTTGGTCTTTCGCTTGACGAATGGAAGGATTTCGCCAAGCATCCCAACCCCCGCTATCCAATTGATGATATTTCCTATGAGGCATATAACCCAGAAAAAGCAGATTCAGTAGAGGACATTTTCTTGGCCGGGTGGGCGCGAGAAGCCAGCAGTGGGTTGGTGGGCACAGCCAAAAAGGATGGCGAACGAGGCGCTAAAGCCATGCTCCAGTACCTGGAAAGCGTTTCTCCAGAAAATTCACCGAAAAGTGTCCTAAATACCTTGGAAGAAAAATTAAACAAACTCAACAAACCTATCGTTACTAAACCGGATTGGGAGAAACTGACTGAGGTGGAACTGAAAATAGCAGAAGAGCAGGGATTGGAAAGTTTTAAGTTTTCCACAAACGAGGAAATGCTGGAGAATATGGGGTTGGCAGTAGGTAGTGGTCAGTAAGTATTAATCGGTAGGGGGTTATTAGATATCAGGAATTTTTTCTTTTATTTCTAATTCCTAATCCTTCTCCCCCTTCTTCTCAGTCTCCTCCAAGCCTTCTGCTGACGGCGGCTCAGGTTTACGGTAGGGGATCATCATTAAAAAGCCTATACCTATGATAATTTGTCCGATTAAAACCCCACGCGCCTGCCAATAACCGAAGAAAGTTGTACTGGTAGCAATTGGCCGAGTGCCAAGTCCAAAAATATCTGCCATCCCGGCAGCCATGGCGATCACGAAACCTGTCCAGGCCAAACGCAGACCGATATCCGCAGGAATGGATTTCCAGTTCTCCGGCCAAAGTGAATACAAGCTAAATGAACCACCCAGACATAAAAGGAACAACCCAAATGTAAAAACACCTATCTGTACAAATCCAACCGCGTCGCTCTGATCAAGGCCAAAGAAGCCCGGTTCAGCCCCAAATACGAACATGAATAAGCCTAAAAGAGTTAAGACTATCCCAAAACGTCTAAGGGTTACTCGGTTTTGTTTTTTTATCTGTTCGCTCATATTGTTTCCGGTAAAGTCTCTTCTAAAAAGCGGGTCCAATTGCCCCCCAGAATGCCCTGAATGTCATCCTCTGAATACCCTTTTTTGTTCAATAATGGGGCAAGTTTCTGTAAATCGGCTATTGTCTCCATCTCTGCTGGAACGGATTGAAGCCCAAAACCGCCGTCTGCATCGCTGCCGATGCCAACGTGTTGGGCGTCTCCGGCTATCTGGCAGACATAATCAATATGGGTTACTACATCATTCAGAGAAACCTTCTCCCGTGAACTTTGAGGCGTCCATTCACGGTTCAAAAACCGATTATAGGGCACAATCCCAATAATACCATTTCGTTCAAGTAAACCTTGAATGACACGGTCTGATAAAAACCGATTGCTTGATGTTCCTTTCAAGATTGCCTTAGGATTAGCATGGGAGGCAATTATTCTTCCCTCAAAATGGTCAAAGGCTTGCAGCGCTGCTTCTTCATCCATATGACTGATATCCAAAGAGATACCCAAATCAGCCATGCTATCTAACAACTGATAACCTTCTTTGGTCAACGGGCCGGGATCCCCTGTGCCCCCGCTGTACCGCGTCCCCGCCCAGGCCAATCCAATAATTCGTACACCTAACTCCCACCATTCTTCGAGTTCATTAGGATCTTGAACTCCATCTGCGCCTTCCATTAAGATCACCAGCCCTACAGGTGGTTTTTCATCATTAGCTGTGTTACCCCATCGCCTAACTAAGGCAGATAAATCGCTTTTGGTCTCAATGATTGTGAACTTCTCAGGATTTTTGTCCACCAGCCGATGATATTCTTCTGCTTGATCTCGATACAATTTTTTGGCTTCATCACCATCGGCGTAGCTGAGTTTATCCCAATCTCCTTCTTTACTGCGAATTGGTGCGGCGAACAAAGTGGAAAACACAACCGCTATCTTACCGTTCTGGTAAACATCCCACCCAATGAGAGTATCTCCGTTGACACGAGGGGCAATGGTGCCTGCTTCGATTGAACGCGTTTCACCTACATTGCGGGTGTAATCCCGGTCAAATGTGAGCATATTCCAGGCTATATCTTGATGGGCATCAACAACCAAATATTTTTTTTGCATTAATTGTTTGGAAAACCTTTGCATAATGTTCGCCAGAAATCATCGCGATCTCCTGGTTCAAAGGGCATATAAATTGTTATTCGATCCGCTATGCCATCATATCGAGCTTGCAAAGCGCCAGCCAGCTCATCAGGTTCAGCCACGGTGGCAACAGTTTCCAGGATAGTATCATCGATCAAACCGGACATGTCCCCCCATTGTTGTTTAGCTGCCATTGTAGATAACTGCTCCCCGACCTCTCCCCAACCATGATGTTCTAATACTTTACGATAGGATGGGGTAGAGGCGTAAAAAGAAATCTGCTGTCGGGCGAACTCTCGCTCTTGGGGATTGGTTACTACAAAAGCAGGTACGGCAATACTGACATCTTGTCGCGAACGGGAAGCTTTTTTTGCACCCTCTTCAATTGCGGGTATCATGACATCTTTTAAGTAGCTTGGAGTATTGAATGGATGGACATGAAAGCCGTTGGCAACTTCTCCTGCCAGGCGAGCCAAACCAGTATTAACTCCTGCAATATAGATGGGTATATCAGGGTGTTTTATTGGGGCAGGTGTGAAAAACGGAGAGGTTAATGTTAATTTGTAATACTCTCCCCGGTGATTTAGTCGTTCTCCAGACAACCATGTATTCCAGAACGCTCTCATGGCTTGAATTTGTTCTCGCTGTTTTCCCACAACCGAATCAGGCCATTTCATCCCAAAACGGCGTTCGATATGGCCCTTAACCTGGGTGCCCAACCCGAGAATGAATCTTCCGCCTGAAGCATCCGACAGGTCCCAAGCTGTATGGGCCATCACCGCTGGGCTGCGGGCAAAACCGACTGCAATAGCAGTTCCAAACTTCAACCGTTTGGTATGCTCTGCAACCAAAGCGCAAGGCAAGAAGGGGTTGTGTTGGGTTTCAGCCATCCAAATGCCATAAAACCCTATTTCTTCTGCGGCGCGAGCTACATCGGGAATTTGAGGTAATCTAGTAAAAGGGGAAATATTTGCGTCTAAATACATCAGCTCACCAAATAAGAAATTATCCAGTTAGTTGTCGCGATCAAAGCGTCCATATGCGTACGTTCATAATTATGTGAGGCATCCACTCCAGGGCCGATCA
>SDBV01011377.1_pt1 | contig 11541 bp, 14 predicted proteins | sample 2277081 | NCBI WGS metagenome assembly SDBV01 (sample SAMN10402039, study PRJNA504765) | marine sediment metagenome | isolation source: marine sediment core GS10_PC15, 223 cmbsf | place: Arctic Ocean: Southern Knipovich Ridge | collected 2010
ATGTCAATGAACTCCACAGCTTTATTTGCGGTAGTGGTTATTTCTATGATTAAACCCTCTCCATTAGCTCCGTCTACATCTTGATTCAAGTCAGTGCGTTTGTAATTTATAGGTTCTCCGTTCTTTAACTCACTATCTGTGCTGTGGTCAGTGTTTTGGTTTGCTAAAACTGTGCCACCTGGCACAAACGCTGCTGCGCTATATGTCCATCCCGCTGGTGAATGATATAATAATCTGATATTAAAACCAGTATCATTAGCTCCAGCAAAACCTGACACCTCAAGACCCGTAAGACTGAGAGCTTGGTTCATTAAGTCTTCGTATTTAGCATAACCATAATTAAAGGAACAGTTAAATGTACCTCCTCCAGTAGAAGACAAGGTTATTGTGATTTGCCCTAGCCACTTCTTAGGTGTTTCGCCGTAAGTATCCGGAGCAAAGGTAGCAAGCAAAGCATCAGCAACAAGCACCTGAGAGTCAGACCCATTATAATTACCCTCATCATCTATTGATGCGCCTGTCACTGTTAGAACTAAGTCCGAACCATCGGTAGCTCCGTCTCCCTTCGCTACAGCGAAGGCGTGCATAGCGTAGGAAATGTTAGCAGAACCGAGCGTAACTGTTGGACTTACATTGGTTAAAATAGCTTCGCCTACTGGAGCAAAATAGTTACCACCACGATAGAATGTACCAGATGAACCAGCTGGAGAAGAGAAACTAAAGGATTTGGTAAAGATTTCGTGTCTCAGAAATATATTGCCCACCGCATTCCGAAGACGGATTGTCCTATCTCCACTCCTGGCATAAATGAAAAGTAAGTCATTGCTTTTTAATCCATTGATTGTATCTAGGTCGTCTGTGCTAGCATCACCTTCTGTATCAATAGAATGATGCCCTTGTGTAGCTCTGACTTCTCCATTGTTAATAGTGAGCTCGGTTCCACGGGACATATTCAGGGTCTTAATTTTATTTAGGTCTTGGTTATTCCAATCGAAGGGTTCAGATGCTTCCCCTGAACGAAGTACAGGCTCAATCCACTCTGTCCAGTCTATATCAGATAGGTTGATAGAATCCCAGTCAACACTCTGCCATAAAGAGAATAATATAGACCTGATAACCTGGCTAGTTATAAAGTTTAGCTCTTCCTGCTCTTCCTCTAAATCGTGAATATAGTCGCTGGATATAAGCCGGCCTTTTGCCCCGTTTACAGGCTTCTTATCTATGTATTTTAATAGTTGCTTTGATAATGGAGGGGTTAGGTCAGGTACTATTAGGATTCTTCGCTTTGGGTCTCGCATAGAAGTCATTCTATACTCCCTCTACCCCTGCTATCTTCTTTGCTAACCACTCATCGTAAGTCGGGAAATGACCGAAGATTGCTATAATATTTCCAGGTTCAATACCAGACATTAACCACCTCTGAAAATCAGCCTCAGTGTAACCTGCTCCTGATGGGGTTTCTTTCGGTGCTACCGCGCTTTCAGGTTGCCTCTTACTGAAAGGAGAAACATAATTGGGGGATATTCCACCTAGTAGCAACTGAGTCTGATAAACACTCTGCCCACCTATACCAGCCCAGAAGGTTCTAACTATTCCAGAGGGGCGGATTAAGGGATTGGTGGGATAAGCTGCACCTCCCGCAATTAGTCCTTGGTCAGCAGTGTAGCAACTCATGGTTACAGAATGTGCCCCAGTTTCTCCTGGATAAGGCTCCGTAGCAGCTACATCATAGTTAGCATTTCTCAATCCAAGTTTAGTTATACCAGTTAAGGATATAGCTGCTATACCAGCAGCATTAAGGGTAAAATCATTATACCCTGTGATTGACCAAGCATCATAATCTATTGGAGTGTCACTGAAAGCTGTGGAGCCAAAGCTATCATAGTCACCTGCTACTATGTTAGTGTTGGATGCTGGAGCAGAGGAATATACATTTATGTTAGGAGTTATAACAGCACCTGACCTACTCTTACTAGTACCATAGACTGAAAAGGTTGCACTTGTTATGGTAATGCCATCAGGTAATGCTGAAGTATCAAAAAGGAATATGCCCCTGTGGCATCTTCTATAACCATCAGCAGACTGAAAAACAATGTGCATTGAGAAGGATGCACCATCGTGGCTTACAGTGGTTCCTGCGGCTGCTATTAGGGCTGCCCAAGTTAAACCTAAACCTAAGCCTTCGTGATACACCTGACCATCAACACTTGTTACCTCTGGGTTAGCATCAGGATAGAAAGTCATGGAGCCGCCAGACCAATTAACAACTAGCTTAGGTGAAAATCTAATTGTAGGCATTATGCTCTTTCATCCTCAATTTGGACCCTATCGTACAATTCCACTCTGGCATCCATCGGGATTATTACCCTTGTCCCTACTATCTGCTCTTTTAACCGCCGTCCGAAAAACTCAGCTCTATCGTTACATTCAGCCGCGGTATTAAGTCCTATTTCCCAACTTGACGCTCTGACAGGCATAAAATCACCTGTGTAATGAGCTTCAATTGCGGTAGGGGTAGGGGAAGCACTAGGGACAGAAGGCATTGTAGGAGCTACGTTAAAGTGGTCAGGGTCAAACCAATAACCAACAACAGTTGGTAAGCCCGTACTCTCATCCTGACCGCCAAAAATCTCGATGTAGTTAGGGGTCATATTCAGCCTTCTATTCATCACCTCATAGAAGGGATGTCCAGAAGCATCTGAAGAATAATATGTCTCATCGGCTGAGTCCGCTGCCTGTGGATAGATAATCTTAAAAGCCAACCCAGCCCTCGGGATGATAGTGGTCTTTGTTAGCTCTAATAAACTCATTATTACCTCGCCAAAAGTCTGGAATATAGAAGGGGCTTCGGTGTTAATCTCCCTCAGTAAATCACCACTACTGGGGAAGGGAATAACAGAATTGATAAAGCCATCATCTTGGCCACCCAAAGCATCTAATGTAAACGATAATCCTGTCTGAGCCTTCAAGGAAGTCTCAATAAGGTACTCTATACATCCGTAGACAGTTAAGCCGGTTAATGCAGAAAGAATAAATACATCAGGAAAAGTATTCTCCGGGGCTAGATACTGGTGAAAAACATTATCTACTCCTATAAGAACAGGTTGGACATTAAGCACAGCATCCCATACTCCCGATAATTCAAAGCTGGTGTACAGTTGAGGCTGAGAACCTTTCGGACCACCTGATATGTCCGACTGTCGCATTATCCATAATCTGGGAGAAACTGCACCATCCGCTTCAGTATATAGAACGCCAGAAGCCGTATCATGTCCCCACCCTAAATCCACATAATACCCTGTCAGGTCGGCAGGTACACTCTTGTCATAGTTAGAGAGTAGGATAAGAGCAGAGTCATTGTTTAGACCCTCTCTTTGCTCAACGTGGTGCATACGGTTGGTGGTTACAGTGGGGTCAAAAGAATAGTCATGTGTAGTTAAGCCATCTTGGGAGGTGAAGATACATCTGACAGCAGGCTGATAGCCCCCGGTGGGAAACCCCGAAGTTTGGGCCGTAAGAAGATTTGCCGTAAGCGTTCTAGCCATTACTCAGACGCCCTCATTGGCTTGGCTAAGTATTGCTCTTGATTTTCGCCAATAATATGCCCTATCCCTTATCAGCTTGCATTGCCTACACTGTCTCTTCCCATAGCTAGTAATATAGGTGTTGAATAAATCGAAGGGATGACCTCGTAAGCAGTGGGTTTTTGAAAGTTGCCTTTGCCGTAGTAATTCAGGGTTGATACCACGCATTGTGTTTTCCCTACTGGTAACTACCTCTAAATGGTCAGGATTGACGCACTTCCTATTCCTACATAAGTGGTCTATTTCTAAACCTTCGGGGATAGTTGTATTGTTGAAATACTCATACGAAAATCTATGAGCTAGTATGCTTCGGCTTTCAGAGAAGAAAAACCCATACCCTCTACCAGGTTTTTTAGAGTTTAAACTTCCTACCCATTCCCAGCATCCGTTTTCTTGTTTTACAACTTTCTCCCAAAATCGGTCAACAACTAGAGGTCGTGGGTGTATTTCTGTCGACATTTACTTTACCTCCAGACTTTTGAGTAAAATCATCCGACAATATGTGGTCAATGTCATTCCTAGTTGCTTGGCTTGGCGTTCCAGCGCTTGTTTATCCGAGTTATCAATCCTGATGTAGATTACCTTCATAGCTAACCTCCTATTAAAAGGATAGCATATTGCTGGCTATTTGTCAATCCTCGGGATACCTTACTGAGGTAGGATAGCCTGCATAAGCTCTTAGTTCTGTTTCTACTCTGACTAGTTCAGTCCTTCCCCATCGCTCATAATTTAGACCGCCCTGAGATACCTGGAGGCGTGTTGCTACCAACCTAAGATTGACGATTGCCTCATCGGATTTCTCGCTGGCTGCTCTTAACTCACCGCCAGCACTCTGAAGGTAAGCCCCGTTAGTAGCTAGTCTGGTATTAGACTCCATAACATACCCCTGAGCTTCCTGAAAGTAACCTTGTGCCAATCTTAACTGTGCTACCGCTTGATCTATGTAAGTTCTATTAGCTCCCATATTGGCATTGGCTTGTTCAAGATTAGCCTGTGCTTCCCGAATATCCAGCACACCTGCATCTATTTCCCTGGCTGCTACCCCTAAATCTATACTGGCATTATTAAAGTCGGCTGACGACTTCTGAAGAAGACCCTGCCCTGATAGTACAAACCCCTGTGCAGCACCTACATCCGAAGCAGCTTGCCCCATATATTCCGGAGCACCACCACCTACGGGTATGGTGTTAAGTAAAGAATTACCGGAAGCAAGGGCTGTTACTCCTAAGTCCACCTGAGCATTGGCTAATCCCATCTCCGTATCAGCTGACGCTATAGCCGTTACCCCTAAAGCAATAGCAGTTCGGGCAGATGCAATATCAGTAAGAGTCTGCGTTACTCTCGCAGCCACAGAAGCAATCGCTGTTCCAGCTGCCGTAACGATTGCGGGTATTTTATCAGCTTCGGTTCTGCCAGCAGCGACATCAGTCGTAGCTTGCGTTAGCCGTGCCCCTATTTTATCTAGCTCCGTATTAGCCGTATCAAGAATAGCTGAGATTTTAGCAGACTCAACTCTACCTGAAGCTATATCGGCAACCGCTTGGGTAATCCTGGCAGCAATAGCAGCCACAGCCGTAACTCCTAACGCTATTGTAGCTATTGCTTCATTGACTTGGGCATAGCTTTTAGTGGATTTTGAAATACAAGCCGTAGCTGCCAACCACCTGGCTAGATAGCCCTCTAAGGGTATCTCTTCAATGGTGTTTGTTACAGCTAGGGTTACAACCTCAGTTCCAGATACCGCAGTCACTAATGGAGGCCATATACTTACCGTTGCTTCATTAGTTGTTATGGTCGCACCAGCAATCACATAATATACAGTAGTATCTCCGGCAATAGTAAAAGAAGACGTCTCGTCAATCGTGCCCGTTCCTAAACCATCCAAATCAAGGGAAACTGCCCCCACTGCTGCCGCTGTCTTAATCGCCCCTGATGTAGTAGATGCCCCTGTCGCGCTCAGTAAGATATGGTTCTTATTCCAGAAGAAATAAATGTCGCCGGCTGATGAAGGACGGGCCGAAATCTTAATACTTACCACACTATCAAATATAGGACTAACACCGCGATCGCGAGGAGGGTCTTTGTCCACCTCATATTGCGCTTTTTTAATACCAAGAAGTCGCCACTTATCCCCGGTTGTTAAAGTGATGTCCCTCGTATCAGCGACGGTTGACTTGGTTGTTTTCTTTGTCCACGGCTTGAAGTATGAAATCCTGGTAAGAGCAGAGGGCATCAAAGCATCGAGTTCAGCAGTAGCAAAGACTGAGTTAGCCCCTGGGGGGCTAGGGTCAATACCCGCATCCTGAACCAGCATCTCTGCGTCATCAAGAATCTCAGAATAACTTTTCATCTATATCTCCTGATTCGCTTAAAGTCGTCAACTAGGCGTTCAATGGCTAGCCCAATTACAATAAACCCACCTATAAGTTCTGCCCAGATAATGTATGGATTAGGCTCAATAAGCGTAACTGCCCCATCCCTGATAATGCGATAAGCCAACCAGATAGAAAGGCAACCCCATCCTATCAGTAAACCACTGGCTACAAGCTCCTTAAACAGATACCGGAAACCACTTCTAGCCATTAGCTGTTGTATCTCCATTTGGTTGATTGGTATAGCTGGTATATTTCTGCTGCTGATAAGGCACGACTGTAATACGAAGCCTCCCCGATAATACCAAGGAAGGGTGAACTTACATCAATTGCCCTTGCACCTAATTTTAAGTTTTTTGACTTGGCAACATAAGCATTAACTGTAAGTGTGGCTTGAGCCACAGTATCACGATAGACAATAGCAGCTGTTCCACTTATTGTAAAAGCGATGTGATGCCAAGTATCATCCGCTAGTGAAGTAAAAGACCTCTGTGCCAAACCTGTGTATCTGTAAACCAGCAAGGCTGTATAACTCAACGCCCAATCTATATTAGTTGTACCCCAAGCATCACTGTGACTAGCGACATAGCCAATACTACCAGATGTTGTCTTTACCCAAGCTATAAAAGTCAAATTAGCAGTGGAAGGTTGGTCTCCCATTGTAATCCAATTATTTATTCCATCAAAGTCCCTGCCATACTTATCCCAAGTAGCACCTACATTAGTCATCAAGTGCCTGTTGGAGTCCATTGACCTGAACTGGTTATCCTTTATCCAAGTAGTAGTACCCAGTGTCATTGTTAAAGCTACTGTGTCTACTGGATTGCCTGTTCCCTCTGTCAATGGAAGGTTAAAGACTAACCCTGTAGCATCTGAGGCTGGTGCTTGTCTGCCCAGACTGTAATTAGTTCGTGCTTCTGGTTGTAGCATTGGGCGGGAGTAGATACGAGTCCAGCCGATAGCACCAGTAAAATAGTTAAGGAGATAGTCAATCTTAATAACACCCACAGTTATATTATCTCGCAAAGCAGTATCGGCGAACCAATCCCCGCTATCTGTGCCGCCGCCAACGGTAAATTCCTCAACAGCCCCATCAAGGAAAAAACTATATGCAATTCCGTTAGAAGAGAATACCGCATGATGCCACTTGCCATCAGTTACAGTAGTCGTTCCTATTATCTGGTCATCGGCGTCATTGCTTCTCTGGTTTAGTTGTATTTTATTTGACGTAGAAATTAAAAAGTATATAAACCGAGTGGCACTACCCTCATCAGCAGAAGAAAATAATGTTTGCCATGCCCCAGTGGTAGTAGTTCTAAACCATATCTCAACCGTACCAGAGCCATCCCCACTCCTGAAGTTAGCTACAGCATTAGTGAGGTAGTCATTCCCATCATAGCTCAGGGCATTGGAAGGTTGTGGGTCATAGCTCTGCATACCGAGGTCAAAGGCTGGTCTCCACAACGCAGAGTGGAATACCAGTCCATTAGTGTCTATCTTGGGAGTCCAAACGCTACTGGGCAATGTTTCTAGCATAAGACTCCTCTACCACTGTTTTATTACTAATGTGATTCTTAGATAAGTATTATCAGCCAAGTCAACAGCGTTCTGGATAGCCAACACACATTGTAAATTTCTGGACCGAGGTTTGCATACAAAGGGTATTGGTAGTTTGCCGTATGTGCTTGGGGTAGCCATTGTCTCAGACATGCCAGTGCCTACATCATCGCAAGCAGTGAAGTCTACCCTGCCTTTATAAATACCCTTTTGAACATCAGCTAAAAGTGGTGCTGTATTGGCATTAGCATCATCTAACTCACAAGTTGGAGTAGCACTATGCGTGAATAGCGAGAATACTGAGGCGATGGCGGTAGTCTCGGCTTCTATTTTAACAGCCATTATCTCGCCAGCCCCACCAATCTCCCTCACTACATTTTCAAATACCCAAGGTAAGCCAACAGCCTCCGCTACAACATCACCAATAGTATAAGCTCCATTTGCCCGGACTATCTTTTCGGCATGTACTTCAACCATGCGCGGTCGCCATATATTTGCTATTGCTTCTTCAACATCGTCTACACCTGCGCTAACTGCTAAAATCTTTGATGTGTCAGGTGCAATACTTGGCCCACCAATATCTAAGTTTCTTGCTTTTTCTGTCATTTGTTACCTCCCCGGGCTTCTTTGCTGCCACATATTATCCAGAATATCTCTTATCTCTAAGAGTGTTTTATTTGTTAGTTTTGCTTCCTTAAGAAGTTTAGCCTCTGGACTTTTTACTTTGCGGGTTTTCTTAACTGGTTCTCCCATTAACGACCTCCCATCACCGGAGCGTAATCTTCGTCTTCTCTCCTCGAGCCGTCAGGTCTAAAAAGAGAACCGCCCCACACCCACCCCAATTTAGTATAGATACGCTGTGCCTCCATTCCGCACTTAGGGCAATTAGCTACATGGTCAGCCCATATAGGTTGACTAACTTCGAACTCCTTACAACATCTGAATTGATATATCACTTACATTCCTTCTGAGGTAGGGGGAATAGGAAATCAGTTAAGTCCCCTATCCCCCATATCTCTATTCTATTGTTAGATTACCCGAGAGTTAGTTGTTTCTCGTGCCACATAATACCAATCTTAAATTGGTTTTCTACGTTACTTGATATGACATTAACACCAAATAACCGTGCGGGCGGTACGATGATTCTGCCGTCTATAGGACCCCACAGCACCATACCTGGCAGAGATATAACTGACATATTGGCTGTTTTCCCTACTGGTATCCACCCCACAGCCACACCGGTTACGGCGTCTAAAACAGTACCACCACCGGCGGCCACATAAGCTACCGAATTAGGAGCTACTCCATAACCATTGTTCTTTCTTTTGGTTAGTGTGTTAGCCACCAGTGCCACGTCTGTCGAACCCACAATACAAATCAAACCACATTGTCCAAGAGTAGTGTGTCCAGCGGTTTGGATAGCGTATACTGCGTCTATGATTATAGACTTATCACCATCCTCCGCTGCGTTAGACATGGCAATACCTGCCGCCCTGGTCGGAATGGCAACCACAGAAGCAGTTGCGGTAGTAGTAGTAACATGGAAACCAAAACCACCCCTGGTAGTTTCCTCATACGGAGCCATACCAGCGGCTATCAATGCTTCACCAGCGTCAGTTGCCTGGGCTTCCAGCTCTGTAGAGGTCGTTCCTCGTTTTAATAGTTTCTGCAAAAAAGGCATACTCATTTTATTTTAACCTCCAATTTATTTATTAAGCTCTATCCCAGTTTCAAGACTTTTTCGTGCCACATGACGCCGGTGTTAAAGGTATTATCTATGTGATTACACATAACGTTGATACCGAATTGCCGTCCTGGCGGTACGATGATTCTGCCATTTACAGGAGCGAATAGAATCACACCCGGGAGAGTAAGAACTGTGATATTGGCAGTCTCTCCAATCGGCAACCACCCAGCAGCCACACCCGTTACGGCATCAAGAACTGCACCGCCAGTAGCAGCTAGAGCTATGGTACTCGCTGCCCCATTGCCGTTACTCTTCCTAACAGTGAAGGCGCTAGTTAGGGCAGCTACTCTGGTTTGGCCTACAACGTAAATCAGGCCACATTGGCCGAGTGTGCCTTCAGCAACAGCGTTGAGTGCCCAGATTGCGTCTATAATCATAGACTTCCCGCCATCGGAGGCATTGTTGTACATCCCGATTGCTGCTGCGGTTGTAGGAATAGACGTCACTCCAATAGTAGGAGTAGTGCTGGCAACATGGAAAGAAAAACCCTGCCTAGTTATTTCCTCATACGGGGCCATGCCCGCAGCAACCAGTGCTTCACCGGCGTCAGTTGCCTGGGCTTCTAGTTCTGTATTGGTCGTTCCTCTTTGGATTAATTTCATTAAAAAAGAATTTCCCATTTTAATTTCTCCTTATATTTTGATTTTATTGAATGGATAAGCCTTATGGCTTGGAGTTATCCATTCTTATAGTTTGACCCTCCGAACTCCACGATCGGCCAAAACTATTATTTCATAGGCAATTACCTCCATTACTAAGTTACTGTTGGGATAGACTCGTTAGGTTAGGCTCACCATAGTCAGCTCCCATATCCTTTAGTGATTGCTGGAGTAGACTCAGGTGATACTCACCCTCCTCTAAGTAGTCCTCTCCTAAAGTTCCATTGGCTATCAGCGTCCTCAAGAATACAACAAAGTGGTTAGCCAAAGTCGTTATATCAAGCACTTGCTCAGGGGTAAGCCCCGTCGGTATGTCTAACGCTCTCAAGACATCAGCAACAGCGTAGCGAGTCCGCCTGTTGTTTTCACGAACTAGGACTATGAATCCGGACTCAAAGATTACGTTTTCAATCGCCACAACTAACCTCCTTTACAGCACCGGGAACGCATAGGGAGTAAGGAAACACTTGGCGGTTGAAACGGCCACGTCACCGACACCCACAGTAAGATTTAACCTGACATAGCGCTTTCTTGTGGCAAACTTTACCAAGGCTACCGCAGGTGTCTCAGAACCAAGAATAACCCCTTGCGTAGCACTAGCTACACCAAATGAACCGAGTCTCAAAACATCAGCCGTAGTACCAGTCATGTCCACATGGTCTGCACCCTCTATGTAAGCTGTTACCGTATCAGCGTCAGTATCGTTATTCGGGAGTAATAGGACGGCAGTTAATCCAGTCTCAGGAGTACCGCCAGCCCCCAGGTCAATCACAGCAGCCCCCGTAGCAGCATCCCTTGTAACAGAGATGGGTGGGGTATCAAGAGCATCCGTAAGGGCTATCGTCCCATCTAGTAAAATCAAATCTGCATCAAACATTTTGGTTTACCTCCATAGTTATTTTATTGTCTAGCTTGCATCAGCATCGGGGACGAACCCATAAGCCCTTGCGATAGCCCTCGGGTTAGCCACAGCCATACCCACTACCCACTGCACTCTGTCACGGAATACAGGAGCATCGGAAACTTCGCCCAGGTCATTCACAGTCATCGACTCTTGCTGTATACCCCACAGGTACATCTTCTCGCCGAACCTGACAGAATAGATGCTTGTCTCTTCACTCCCACCGCTAAGAGTCTCAGTATTGGTGATGACCTCCGTAGTCTGGTCAACTTTGACTCCTATCCTGAGTAGGGGGACATCACCCCAATGATTGATTATCCGGCCGAACATGTCCTTGTCTTGCCTCAATACATTCTCCCGTCTAAAGGCAGCTTCAAAAGCCAGGTACATCTTAGAGTTCATGAAAAAGGCACTAGACCTATGCCCTACCGTGACATCAAGGAGTTCGCCTATCTTATCCATGAAGTATTGTCGCTCCGTAGTGTCATACAGCATCCCTCTGTTAGCTGCGTTGGTGCTGCCGGCATCAATATATTGGTTGGAGAAACCGTCAGCATTAACATCATCCACGCGCTTTGAGAGCCCCTTGAACTCATCACTTGCCGGGTCCCCGTTGATAAACATATCGTTGAACTTAAATGCCATAGCGTGAGCCGACATCTGCCTTTGTGTTTGTCTTTCCATCGGATCAGCCTTTACAAGAACGACATCCACATCTATT
>SDBV01011378.1_pt1 | contig 11540 bp, 20 predicted proteins | sample 2277081 | NCBI WGS metagenome assembly SDBV01 (sample SAMN10402039, study PRJNA504765) | marine sediment metagenome | isolation source: marine sediment core GS10_PC15, 223 cmbsf | place: Arctic Ocean: Southern Knipovich Ridge | collected 2010
GGATGAGGTAGAGGCAGCCTCACTTGACTGAGGAGTGGTAGTATGACAACCGAGCAAGAAGTGAAGATCCTTACTCATGGTGGAGTATTCGGTACCCCATACGTAGACCTCGTGTTCAGCGGTGAGGATCCTCACCTCGAGTTCGTCGAGGCTGAGCACCCAGCTGGAGTGTCTATCTCCATAGGCGACTGGGTAGATCGAGGCGATGGCTACCAGACGCTACGTATCCGGAATCCGAGTCCGAGGGTAGTCAATCTCGACGACCCGTACATCGTCACGCTGTGCGAGACGCATCCATGGCAGGAGTGGCCTCACGACGACTGCGCTGGTCCTGGGATCACTCTCCGAGAGGCTCTCAAGGTTCTGGAGAAGCGCTCGGAGAGCCAGACGCACGAGTTCAACGAATGGGTGTGCGCCTGGCATGTGTGGTCTTGCTCGTGTCCTGACGTCGAAACGTGGCTATGCAACCCGTACTTCGACGATGCCAGATGCGACGGCACCTGTAGCTCGCAGGAGATCATGGAGCGCTGGTTCAGAGAGCGCGAAGCTCATGGGGCCGACTCCCTGACTGAGACCCCAGCGAGACGGCGTCCTGCCTCGTGAAACAGAAGAACGCAGACCCACAGCTGGACCTCATTCCAGCAATGAACGCAAACCGCGTAGACCTCCCAGAGTTCCTCGAGGGTCGTAAGCCCCTGAACCTCGGCGAGTACTGGGCCGAAGAGAAGTTCGACGGCAATCGCGCCCTCCTCTACTTCCACGAGCCTGACGCTACCATCCATGTTGTAACCCGAGGGGGCAAGGACGTCACAGAGAACGTTCTCGGGTTGAATAACGACAACGCTCCAGCACTAGTCGCAGCCTTAGGTGGCCTAGTTCTCGACTGCGAGATCCTACCTCCCGATGGCTTCCATCACCACAACCTCCGCAGTGCTCTGGGAGGCTATCCTGAGAAGGGGCTCCAGTGGCAGGTAGACAACGGCGAGCTACGCTTCGAGGTCTTCGACCTCCTACGCATTCATGGGCAGCGCTTCGAGCGTTCTCCCTTCGAGGACCGGCGGGATAAGCTCGAGTTCTGGTGGGACGCATACCTCTACGAGCACACACTCCTAGAGCTGAGCATGGTCGAGAAGGACTCGGGCAACTTCAGAGACATGTACATCGACCTGGTAGCGGACGGCGGTGAGGGCATCATGCTCAAGCACCGCGACGGCATCTACTACCCTGGCAAGCGCAAGAGCGCCTGGCTCAAGGTCAAGCGCCAGGAGACCTACGACTGGGTCGTGACAGGCTTCACGGATGCGGAGGAGCTGAACGACAAGGGCGAGCGCACCAAGTTCGCCGGCCTTGTAGGCGCCGTTAAGTACGGTGGCTACCGACGGGTAGGCGAAGGACGGGAGCCTATCCCTCCCAACTGGACCGACCTAGATGTCGAAACCATTGGTCAGTGCTCTGGCATGGACAACGCCACACGTCAGAACATGACTGACAACCCAGACCTGTGGCTCGGCAAGGTCATCGAGATCAGTGGCCAGCAAGCAGACCCAGAGACCCACGTCATCCGACACCCGTCGTTCGTTCGAGTGCGAGATGACAAGGATAGGATGGAGTGCATCATTGAAAATCCATGAGTCCCCAAACAAGTTCTACACCGAACCCACCACGAAGGTGCCGTTGGAGCTGCGACCTTGCGCTTACTGCGCTGATGAGCTAGATCAGGACTGCGGAAGGGTAACCCTATCCTGGGCAGTAGACCATGTGGAGCTCTTCGACGCAGCAGACGCCGTGTTCATTCAGCAAGCTGTCCAGTACTTTCCGGTTGCCTATGCCATTCTCGAGAAGTACCTCAACTCCAGACACGCGGAGGACGATGCAGACGCGCTGGAGGATGTGAAGGAACTCTGGAAGGAGCTGGAGTCCGAGTACGAATCCAACCGCGCACACGCGGAGGACCACGCCAGTGGCTAGCCAGCGAGTACCTGCCTCTCTCCTAGCAGCCGAGCGCCTGCAGCGGAGGCAGTACGAAGAGGCGCTTCGTGCCATCGCAGAGCTGAACGCTCATGATGATCCAGAGGGTTGGAACGAGTGGGGTGAGGCCAGTTGCTTCAACAAGGCGCAGGAACTTGCTCGAAAGGCGCTAGGCCTCACAACTGAGGAGATCGAGGCCTTGGAGCTAGCAGCTATCGAGCGAAACCGTCTAGGAGTCCGACGTGGCTAGTATCGGCGAGAACGACCTATGCACTTGCACTCATCTGTCCGTTAGGCATGGTCTGCGAGGCTGTGAAACGGCTGAGTGCTCCTGTGTCTGGTATACTCTAGACATACCAGCTACTCTTGCTGCGGCTAAGCGAAGGATCAACGGATGACTGACCCCGACTACCAAGAGTGGCTGGCCTACGCCGTCGAGCGAGTAGCAGACCACAGCTTCATCGGACCTTCCATAGAGTCCCTCGAAGCTCGCGAGACGTCTCTGACAGTATGCGCTGCCTGTTCCTTCCCTCGGTATCTCCACCCCTACCGCACCTATCGGGAGACGTACAGCTCCACTCACGACTCTGTGGGCTATCAGATAGTCTCCACGCCGATTGATCGGGTGCTTGAGCTTATGCGCAACCTCGAGCTGGCAGCGAGGGCGCATCCCTCAACCATATCCGTCAACGCCCAGAGCTGGGGGGACTTACGAGATCGTCTTGAGCCCTCTGGCTTGGATAGTCCAACCCTGTTTGGCGTCAAGTGCTTCCTAGATCCGACTACTCCTCCAGGTAAGATGGTGTTCAAGAATCATCAGGGTGCGATTCTCGCAGTAGTGGACATATGAAGGGAGCTTGATGGCTAGCCACGTGCATTGGGGCAAGAACCCTCACGGAGCAGGCGCCTACTGCGACATCTGCGACGAGGCGCTGCTGATCGCCGGGGTTACTAGCGATGTAGAGGTAGCTGAGCGTGTGGCTTTCGAGCATATGGTCGATATGCACCCCGAGGATGTCGACAGACCCGGCAAATTGACCCCAGAACAGCAGGAGATACTCCGCAAAGCCGACGAGAAATACCGGTTCATCAAGGTGATAACAGACCCATTAGGAGTGGAGCGTGACGACTAAACAGGCTGGTTACAGCCAGACATACCGTCAGAAGCATGCGAGACGCGCCCGCAAATCCAGCGAAAAGTACTACCTGAAACAGCGGGATAAGCGGCGTAGAGAGCGCGAAATGCGAGGGATTACCCTCTGTAAGTGCTGTGGACGGCCGCTGATCGACGAGGAATCCCAGGAAAGAGGCAAGGGAGACCTCTGTGAGAGCGGGAAATGCCGCTGTAAGCATGTAGAAGCACCCAAAACTGCGACGGAGGTGGCGTAATGGCCGGCAAAACATGGCTGTACGTACCTATCGAGGTAGAGTCCACCCATGTAGACGATCCGATGATCCAAAACGCGTTGATACGGTTACGAAACCTCCTCCAAACGACTCTTACTACCTCGACTACAGTAACTTTGATAGTTGCCGACGAGGGAGAGCGCCGAACCTTCCTATACAACGTAAACCATGGGGTCCGAGAGCGTAAGACTCGGTTCGATCACGCGTTGTAAAGACTCGAATGCTGCTCTATCGTCTGAGGCATGGCTAGTGCAACGTACATGCCGAAGGCTCCCAGCTCCAACTCGCATCAGCGAAACGTTGAGGCCGCTCGTAGAGGCGCAGCTGCTCGCAAGATAGACAAGCGCAAGAAGAGTGGCCTCCCCTACAAGAAGCCGATCCTAGAGGTCGACCCCGACTTCCAGGAGAAGTTCTGCCAGCTTCTCAAGGACGGCAACTTCATCGCGACGGCCTGCAGAGCCCTCAAGATCACTAGACCGACGTATCGTCGCTGGATGCGTCTTGGTGAGGACGAGATCGAGCCCTACGCTGCTTTCTACCGGGCTGTCCTAGTAGCTGAGGCTGAGTGCGAAGCTACCATGGTCAAGGACTGGTCAACTAGCCCGGACTGGAGAGCTAAGCAGAACTTCCTCGCGCGCCGCTTCCCCGACCGGTGGAGGGAGCCCGCCAAGGAGGTCAAGCACGACGTGTCGGGCTCTGTTCAGATCTTACTACCCGACAACGGTCGAGGGGATCACGCTCAGCTCCAGAGCGGTGGCGATGAGGACGGCTTCGACGAGAATGGTGAGCCTTACATAAACGGCGACTACCAGGAGCTCGACGATGACGAGGCTGAGCTTTAGGAAGATGCCGTTCGTGCGGACGGTGCCTTTGACTCAGGGTGGCGCTCCTTTCCTACGCGAACCAGCAAACTATGTAGACACTGGCTGTAGCTTCTTTGACTCGTGCCTCAGCTGTCCTTTACCTAAGTGTCGGTATGAAGTCACCTCCGCAGAGTCGGCTGCCATGATGAGGCGCTATCATCGTGGTGAGTGATACCTCAGTCAAGCAGATTGGTCCACAGGAGGGTAAACAAACCGAGTTCCTCGAGTCCTCCGCGGACATTGTGGTGTACGGTGGAGCGGCTGGTGGGGGTAAGACCTTTGGTCTGCTTCTAGAGGCTCTCCGGCACATCGGCAATCCCGACTACCGCTGTCTGATCTTCCGGCGAACCAGCCCGATGATCGAGAACCCCGGCGGTCTCGCTGACGAGTCCCAGAAGATCTACCCCAAGATCGGGCTCGAATACAACAAGAAGCACATGGAATGGTCAGCTCCTGGCATGGGCCACGTGCGCTTTGGCCATATGCAGTATGAGAACGACAAGCTCAACTTCCAGGGTGCTCAGATCGACCTCATTGGCTGGGACGAACTAACCCACTTCACTCGTGGGCAGTTCATCTACATGCTATCTCGATCCCGGTCGACATCGGGAGTTCGACCCTACATTCGAGCTACCACGAACCCAGACGCCGAGTCCTGGGTCAAGGACTTCCTAGGACCCTGGGTAGATGATGAGTGGGAGGGATACAGAGCAGGTCCGGGCGAGATCCTGTGGCTGCTGGTTGTAGAAGAGCAGTTCACCTGGATGACCGATGAGGAGAAGGACGTACACCTCGCGGACCACGGAAACGACAGCGTTAATCTGCTCTCGGTTACGTTCATCCCTGCAGATCTCGACGATAACCCGCTGCTGGTCGAAGCTGACCCTGCATACAAGGCCAAGCTTGAGGCAATGTCATACGTCGACCGAGAGAGGCTGCTTCACAGTAATTGGAACGTAGTTCCAGGTGAAGGTACGGTGTTCAACCGGGACTGGTTCAAGATCATTACTCAGTGGCCTGATGCCCCGCTACGTCTCGTCCGATATTGGGACCTTGCAAGCACGAAGAAGTCCTCATCCCGCAGAAAGCCCGACTACACTGTGGGCATTCTGGTGGGTAAAGACCCAGAGAATCGCATCTACATCCTTGATGTGAAGCGCATGCAGGAGTCTCCTAACGAGGTGATGGATGCTAGTCGTGCTGCTGCCCGAGATGATGGACTGAAGACCCAGATCGTCATTGAACAGGAGCCGGGCAGCAGCGGTGTATTTACCATCAACTACTTCGTGACTAAGGTGCTAATGGGCTATGCTGCCCGAGGCGCTCGCACTACAGGTAGCAAGTATGAACGAGCGAAGCCTCTCTCTGCTCAGGCAGAGGTGGGCAACGTCTACGTTATGCGGGCTTCCTGGACAGAGCTGTTCCTTAGGGAGTTAGATCTCTTCCCTAACAGCGACTTTGATGACCAGGTAGACGCTGCCTCTGGGGCGTTCCAAGAGCTTGCTGTTATGGCCTCGCCTTGGGATGAGGAGTTCGACAACTGGCAGAGGCAGGCAGTTGACCAGTCGAGACCTACAATGTATCGTCGTGAGGAGAAGGTGTTCTGATGGCAGAAGCGTCCACTAAGGGTAAGCACTGTGAATGCTGCCAGAAGGGCGCTGCTAAGTTCCGCCGAACTAAACACGATGGCAAGTACTACACTGCCAACGTCTGCGATCCCTGCGCTACTGCAAATCACTCTCTAGGCAGTTGCATGATGTGCAAGCAGCCGGTGTGGCGTTGTGCTCAGCTCTCTCATGTGTCGCTCATGCATCCAGGGCTCATGGAGAAGATGGTTAATCGCGACCGAGTAGAAGGTCCGCTCAAGATACCTAAGCCTGGCATCGAGCGTATCGGCAGGATCGGGTTCAATCTCGAAGGTCAGATGGTTGGGGAGACAGAAGAGCAGATACAAGAGCGGGAGGCTCACTAGTGCCTACACGTACCCTTGGTGTGGGTCCTTTCAAGGTAGAGATGCGCCGCGACTTCAATGAGCGCGAGCTCCACGACATGAAGATGCAGGAGTACGAGAAGCTCGAGCTTGTTAGAGAACAGACAGGTCGGCTATCTCCTGCAGACCGCGCTGAGTACGGTGCCACAGGCACGGTATTCTTTGGAGGCCTCCTCACCACGTCTGATGAGGAGTACAACTCCGACCTTCAGTGGGATAAGGGCATTCGAGTCTACGACCGGATGTGGAGAGGTGATGGTCAAGTAGCAGCCACTCTCCGAGTCCTAGAGCTTCCTCTTCTAGCGGCCGACTGGACGATCGAACCTGCCTCTGAGGACCAGCGGGATGTAGACATCGCGCAGTTCGTGCACGATAACATCTTCGGAGGTCTCACGAAGTCGTGGGAGGAGATCCTAGAGGAGTTGCTTACCTGCTTCCGATATGGCTTCTCTCTGTTCGAACTGGTGTGGGAATACTGCGATGATGGGTTTGTTCGGCTTAAGAAGCTGGCTCCAAGGCAGGCAAAGACCATCTATAGATGGTTTGCAAACCCCGATGACGAGCTGGATCGCGTTGAGCAGCGAGTGTACAAGCTTCTGGATCAGACTGGGGCTCCAACCCAGACAGGTGGGCTCCGATTTGGTGCTGCCGGCGCCTTCGATTACTCCCACTATTCGATGGGGACCTATCAGTACATCACCATTCCAGGTCCTCAACTAGCCCTCTTCACAATCAAGCGTGAGGGAAACAACTTCGCTGGAATCAGCGTCCTGAGGCATGCCTACAAGCACTGGTACTACAAGGACGGCTTCTACAAGATCGACGCTATCGCAAACGAGCGACAGGCACTGGGCGTCCCTACGATGGAAGAGCCACAAGGCGCTACCGCAGAAGAGCGCGACAGGGCTGCTGCTGCAATCTCTGCGCTACACGCGCATGAGAAGGGCTACATGCTCGTCCCGCATGGGTGGAACTTCAAGTTTGCGGATGCTGGTGGTAGCTCGATCAAGGACATCATGCCCTCGATTGAGCACCACGACTTGCTCATTGCTCGCTCCGTCCTAGCGCAGTTCCTTAACATGACAGACTACGGGTCGTATGCTCGTAGTGAGGACGAGACGTCCTTCTTCCTCCAAGCACAGCACGCTGTGGCTGACCGAGTTAGTGCCCAGTTCAACCGGCAGATCATCAAGAAGATGGTAGACTACAACTTCGAGGGTGTGGAACGTTATCCATCTTTACAGGTTGGACGCCTGGACAAGCGTAAGGTTGCAGAGATCCTACAGGCGCTGCCGGGGCTGGTTAAGTCTGGCATCATCACCAGAGATACGCAGACGGAGAATACGATTCGACGGCTTCTGGACTTCCCAGACCTGGATGCGGATGCAGAGGTTGGTGGAGGCCCCTCCGTAGATAACGACTCTCCAGGAGGGAGCGAAGCGGCAGATCCAGAGGTTGCTTCCGATGGGGAACTCACGGAATCCCGCCTAGCCGTCGTGGCTGGGGTCGTAGAAATCCTGACGAAGCAAGTCCATAGTGTCGTATCGGTAGTAGAGAATCGCAGACGGGCTGGGCAGTCAGTAGACTTCACTCAGGTCAACGTACCGATGAAGACGGCTCTGCGAGATGGCCTATACAACGGCATGCTAGTTGAGGGGGCTTGGGATACAGACAATCTGCAGCTGTCACTGGAGATCCAAGAGATTTCCTCTGCAGCCACTAGTCAACTACGGCGGCGCCTAGCGTATGCTATGCGTGATCCAGACGCAACTGACGTTCGGAAGCGCCTGGTACAAGATCTGGAGATGGACGTCTCTCTGCTACTAGAGGGACTGGACAACGAGTTTGCACGTAAGGAGACCCCCGATGGCTAATACGCTGAAGGTTGGAGACGAGGTCAGCTACTGCCTTCGTAGCAACAACCAGTGGCTGAATGCGACTGTGGTCGACAAGGACATGAACGACCTGCCCCTCAACCCACCTGTGGAATCCGACAACGCTCATCTGATCGTGACGCTGGATCGTAGCGAAGTCTGGGCCTCTGGTCCGAAGGCGTTGCGGCTGGACGTCGCTGAGGGATTGGAGCCTGGCCAGTTCCAACGCAGAAAGCCGAAGAACGCTGATGAGGTATTCGAGGCCGGCAAGACGCGGAAGAACATGCGTCGAACGGTTCTCGATGAGCTTCGGCGTGGAGGAGCTCCCACCCTAGCAACGGATCCACTCGTCTCAGCAGACGAGGACTTCGAAGCGAATGATGGTGGTGAAGACGAGGAAGCAGAGTCCAAGCCTAAGAAAAAGAAGAAGAAGGTGAAGTCGTCTCGCAACTAGGGAGCTGACGTTGGCGATGTCGGTCGACATTCAGTTGGGCACTACCGTAACCCCTACGTGGGCCAACGTCAACTCGCTCAAGTGGAATCGTGTAGATACCGAATCCGGTACTACCGGAATTCCTACGCCAGTGTCGACCGGCACTAACTTCAGCTACGTCAAGTCGTTCATGGTGAACATCACCGCTACAGGTGGTCTCAGCATGACCGCTATCAAGGTAGGTAAGCTCGCAGAAGAACCTACCACAGGCACGGAGACTTGGCACACGACAGAGCATGTCGAAGGCTCCTATGTTCAGGCAACTGCTCCTCCTGGAGCGACTGGAGACAACAACGTTACCCCTCCCGATATCAACTCGGGAGCAGCTGAGGCTGTCCTTCCGTTGATTGCTGCCTCTGTGGCCTATAGTGCTGGTCCTCATAGCACCACAGGTCGTAAAGGCAACCTGGCAGAGATCTGCTTGGGTGTGGACTTTACGAACACCAGCTCTGGTACTACTGTAGCGACTCCCACTCTTCGCTGGCAGTGGACGGAGAGCTAGCATGGCTTACCGTATTCGATGGAAGCTGCTTCGCAGGGATCGAGAGAGGATAGAGCCTGAGGAGGGCGCCTCTATCCGCGGAGAGGGCAAGGGAGCTACAGCCCTGGAGCTGTATGATGGGATTGCAGACGAGTCTATCATGCACGTCGACATTCCACCTGGTCAGCGACCGATCTTCTACCGAAAGCGGAGTGTAGGCGTAGGAAGGCAGCCTCTGGAACCCACTACAGATGCGGTCGTCTATGGCTACGGCACGCGGGACCTTAAGATTCTGCTGGGGCGTGTGGTACAGGGCGATCTCCACATGTGGGCCTACACGAAGGACGGGCATGTTAACTGTCCTGAGTGGGCATTCGATCAAACAGCGGTCGCGATGCAGCTAGCAGCTTAGTGGGAGGGCTTCATGGCCGCAACAGTACGAGCTAGTTACTACGGTGCCTCAGCAGGCGAGCCTGCAGGAGTTACCGCAGAAACGGGCATCACCTTCAGTGAGTCGGACGCGCAGGCACCTGCTGCAGGAACATCCCCGATCACGATCCCGGCGGCGACAGGTACAGACTTCTCGTGGATCATGCTGCTCGCTCTAGAGGTGACTGCTACAGACTCTACGACAGGCACGAACTTCGACTTCCGTCGAGCAACCGCCCCGTCTGCAGGCTTAGAACTGTGGGCGGACAACCAACCGACGTATCGGCAGCCGGCATCGGGCAACAACCCGCCGTCGCAGGGCTCGAACGGTGCAGATCCAGTGCCGACTGGGGCCGGTTCTCCTGCTGACTACGCAGCAGCTACTACCTCGTTCGCAGTCTACGATGCGACTGGAGCGTCGTTCGGAACGACTGGACGCAAGGGTGACTTCCTGGAGTGTGTCCTAGCGGTAGACAACCTGTTCCTTGGTGGTGGTGGCCAGGCTGCCTTCCCCGATATCGAGATCCAGTACGACGAGGCCTAGGAGGTAGCATGAGCCTAGCGATTGTAACGCAGTACGATCTAGACGAGCAGGTTCGTCTGCTGCAAGCGATGATCGACGAAGACGGCCTCACTGCTGAGGCGTCTCTCGTGGCTGCGGAGATCAAGGAAGCTGGCTTCCGTGTTGAGCTCCGCGAGAGCAAAGTGTGGGTAGGACCACATGCTCCCCTCCCTGAGGGAGAAGAGCGTAGGGCAGAGCGTCCCACAGGCTTCGAGTTCGAGGAGAGCGACGAATAGCTCGAGCAATCCAATGCTTAGTGAACAGGCAATTCAATGCCAACACAAGAGAAGCTGCGCAACGAGGTGTTCCTCTGGAGCGTAGTCTACCCAGAGGGTGAGCGCCTGAACGAGTGGGACTCCTGCGAGCATGAGCTCGAGGGCAAGCCCGAGGACAGCGGGCATGTTTTTGCATGCATCGACAAGCAACGCGCTATCGGCATGGCTCTACATGCCTCTAGCAGCGACGACCCAGTTCACTATGTTCGTTGCGAAGGCGAAGACCTAGAGCCCATCTTCTTCCGTCGCAGAACTGTGGATGCCCCTTGGAATCATCATGTTCGCACCTACTTAGAGACTCAGGAAGGATCTGAGACCTGGTTAGGTGTCCGCAAGATGAAGGACGGTGAGACGATCGCGCAGGTCTTCCTTCGGGTACTCCCCGACGGTACTAGTGAGCTGCGTCTAGACTCGGATAGGAACTAACATGCTAGAAGCTGGACAGTTTGCAGTTTTGAGTCCAGAGGAAGCTACGCCTGAGGATCTGGTCCCGATCCGCCTGTTGCCCGTCGGCACGCGCGCGAAGGGCTGGGGCTACGAGCCCGACACGCGCGCGGCGCTCGACTGGCTCGCGGAGCGTGTCGAGCCCGGGATGACCGTCGCGGACATCGGCACCGGCACGGGCATCCTCGCGATCGCAGCAGCGCGTCTCGGCGCCACGGTCACGGCCTACGAGGAGAATGAGTCGGTACGGCCAATCGCGATGCAGAACTTCGGGCTCAATGAGGTCGAGGTGGACCTCTACCCGGAGTACGACGACCGACAGGGCTTCGACCTCGTGGTAGCAAACCTCGGGGATGTCGTCTACGCCCAGATGCTGACCGCCGGCCGAGAGGTGTGGACCAGTGGCTAAACGTTTCTGGGGTGCGGTCAACATCGCCACAGGCAAGCAAACCGATTTCCAGACGGAGGCCGAAGCGCAAGCCTTCGCCGACCGCGTCACTGAAACTGACATCGTAGACGATCAGGGTGCGCGCACCGGCACGCTCCGCACTACCGAGCCGCACCTCATCGCGCCGACGGGGCTCGAAGCCCAGTGCATCGCGCTCGCCGCCCAGCCGGGCATCACGGTGCCGTTCGACCGCATCACGATCAACCGCTGGAAGACCGACACGTGCGACTGCGTGATCGAGCAGGGGATCGGGGACGACGACGAGCCGCGCGTCGGTCGCTACGCCGCCCTCCTCAGCCGGGGCCC
>SDBV01011379.1_pt1 | contig 11540 bp, 10 predicted proteins | sample 2277081 | NCBI WGS metagenome assembly SDBV01 (sample SAMN10402039, study PRJNA504765) | marine sediment metagenome | isolation source: marine sediment core GS10_PC15, 223 cmbsf | place: Arctic Ocean: Southern Knipovich Ridge | collected 2010
CCCTGGTTCTCATCTCCTCTTCTAGTATGGCTTCCAATTCTGGTACTTTCCTGACGTATCGTAAAATCTCCCTTTAGTACTCCTCGGTCTCACCTCCATCGAATCGCCCGCCCGCGCAACGTTTGAATACAACGACTCCTTCATAGCCAAGCCTGCGCACATCTCCGTTATGATAGCACTCCACCTCAGTGTGGCGTGCGAATCCCTCTTTCAAATAGTCAAAGATTTTGGGAAGGTACAGATACCGACCGATTGAAGCCTCTTTGCTGGGCTCTTTTCCTCTCTCGGGCTTTTCGACAATATCCTTCACGTGAAGTGCATCAGTTTCGATGTCGAGAATCCCGTAACGGCTGAGATTGGGAGGATCATGAATCGAGGAGAGAACACAGCAGCCGGTGCTTTTGTAGACCTCGATTAGCTGGGCTGTCAGTGGAATCTCACCAAAGTGCAAATCATCGGGATACGCAACGACAAAGGGCTCATTTCCTATAAAGGGCTGTGTCAAAAGCAGAGCGTGACCCGTACCCCACATGCGCTGCTGTCTCGTGAAAAAGAAACGGGCGCTGTGAGGCTTCACCATCTCCAATTTATGGTCGGAACCCTCCTGGCTGAAAACCGTTTCGAGCTCAACCTCTCGGTCCAGGTAATCCTCGAGCGCTTTCTTTCGCCTCGAGGTAACGATGAGTATATCCTCTATACCGGATTCGATGAACTCCTCGATGATGAAATCGATTGAGGGTTTCGTTATCAGTGGCAGCATCTCTTTGGGAATGCCTTTAGTTATGGGTAAGAAGCGGGAACCATAGCCGGCAGCCAGTATGACGCCTTTCACAAACATCCTCCTCGTATCTGGTGCGAATTATATTCGATTCGATTCTTTATTCATAGCCAAGCACTTTTAATAGGTTCAATTGACGGGCCTATAATAATATGCTATCCAGTAGCAGGATCAAATCATGAAAATCTGGATAAAGCTTCTCATCGGTATCATCCTGGGTGGGATTATTGCCATCATGCTTCCATCCAAACAGGAAGCTGCCATTCATCTCAACAATGTCTCAGAAATTTTCATTCAAATCGGAAGATACGCTATCTTCCCTCTGGTATTTTTCTCTCTCACCATCGGCACGTACGAGCTGAAGCTGGACAAGAGGCTGTTCCGAGTCTACGGGAGGATGTTCCTCTATATGATCCTCAGTACGGCGACTCTCGTGCTATTGGGTGTCATCTCCGTTCTCCTTCTCTCTCCTCGTATCCCCATCGTCACAATGAAGGTACCTCCTCCCCAAATTCCAGGTTTCATGGAGACCCTTTTCAGTATCTTTCCACAAAACGCCTTTGCGGTTCTGGTCGGCGATGGAAATATACTGCTTCCCGTGATTATTCTCTGCTATATCCTCGGTGCGAATCTGACCTTTGACCGCGTCATTACCAGGCCGATTATTCAGCTCTTTGATTCTCTCTCCCGAACGTTCTACCACATCACCTCTCTTGTCGTAGAGATCTTCTGGGTATTTGCCATCGGCATCACCGCTAACGTTGTCGTTCAGATCGCACTGGTAGAGAACCTCCAGATGTATGGTGAGCTGATTCTTATACTGGGAATCGATATCGTTGTTGTTGTATTAGGCATCTATCCAGGCCTGCTCTATCTCATCGACAGAGAGACCAATCCGTACAAGTTGCTCTACGCAGCCCTCGCACCTGCCCTATCCGGGCTCGTCACAGGTAACGAATACCTTCCGGTGGGAATGCTGGTCAAGCATGGACGGGAGAACCTCGGCATACCACGCCGTGTGGGCTCGGCAGTCTCTCCGTTCTTAGCAATCTTTGGCAGGGCTGGGACGGCCCTCGTTTCGAGCGTGTCTTTCTTTCTCATCGTTAACTCCCTTTTACCATCTTCGGATATCGATTTTGTGAAGATACTCTACATATTTACCTTCTCCTTCGTGGTCGCTCTTGCCCTTGGAGCCGTGCCAGGATTAGGTAGCTACGTCGCTATCACTCTGCTGTGTTATCAGTTTGACCGGTTCTGGCCCACCTTCGGGCTTCTGCAGCACTACAAGATCCTCGAGCCCATAAAGTTGATCCTGGTGAGCTTTGGAGTTCTTCTCGACGTCATCACCTCATATCTGACATCCTATCTAATCTGTCACCAGGAGGGTATTGCATCCCCAAAGGCGATGCGGGACTTCATATAATGTAGGTGTATTGATATAACGTAGGTGTATTGACTGCTATCTGGCTGGCACCGATAGAGAGGAATAATCCAGCCTGCCCAGAGCGTAGAGGGCGACAATAACCTGTGAGAGGGGGCCCTCTGAGGGGAAGATGCGGGGGAGGGAAGGGATCTTTGCTCCCGACCATCGGAGGGAACCCAGGGCGATACGGCTTCCACCGAGGTCCCCGGCATTCTTTGTGGTGTCGGAAGAGAGAGCGACAGGACTATCAAATATCCAGGCCAGCCAGATTCTGCTTCCCGAGGCAACCGTAATAGGATTTACAAGCTGCACATCATGCCACTCACCTTCACCGGTTATGGGAAATAGCTTCGACTGGGCCAACAGCATCTTTGGCTTTCCATCGAGACTCGAGTAAACGCCTAGAATCCCTCGACCCGATCCTTTCCTGATAAACACGCTCATAGAGGTTATCCGGGACGCGGCAGTTACGAGCGTGGACATAGCCGACAGCTTTGTCGACATCAAATCATTGGGAAGCCTGTCCTCCCGGCCGATCACAAAGGGCAGATCAGAGTCGTCCCGATACGCCCATTTTACCATGGCCCCGATAAGTCTCGGTTTTTGAAATTTACCCCCCTCGGAAGGGAACTCCGGATGGGGACCGCTCAGTATCAACCGGCCCTCTCCGAATTGATCCCCTAAAATCGCCGCAGAGTCGTCCCATTCGGGGTTCCATCGATCCTCCCCGTAATCAGGGTTTTCCAAATCGGATTCGTTATCCGCATACACCGCAAAGATCCTCTCACCAAAGGGTGGTGGTATGCGATATCCCAGGACACTTCCGTTCCAATGGAGCATCCTCTGGTTGCCCGAGAGTCCCAGCAGAAGCGTTCCGTCGTCGGTCATTCTAATATTTCTCTCTCCAACCCAGCGAGGATTGATGCGGTATACGTGGGGAGCCATCTCGAGACCTTCGAAGCTGCCGAAAAAGGAACTCTCCACTGTGCCCTCGATGGCAAGGATTTCGCCACCGCAAATGCCTACGTAACCCCCTCCTCCCTTTACCCAGCGACGAACATCATCGGCAACCCAAAACCGCGGGAACTTGTAGAGATACCCGCCGGGCACGATAAGGACATCGTGTTTGCTCAGTTCCTCGAAGTCCAGCTTGTTGTTCGAGTCGAACCGCCCCTTTGTCACCTCGAACACATATCCAGGTATCAGTTTCTCCCGATTGCATCTCTGCAGACTTGCCACAATATCATCTGTCTTGGCAGCTCCCTCGGACGCAAAGACTAAAACCTTGATTTGAGTTTCCGCACTCGTATCGGCGAGGGGCAAAAGGGAGAAATACAGGATGAAAAGAAGGAGAAGTCCGGTCTGAGGTTTCCAGCTGCCAGGTAACATGAACGTCTCTATACTACCCATAATCCGGGCCATGGGCAATGAACGGATTAATAGGCGCCCAGGGATTGCCGATATTTAATAGGGGGAAACATGATCTCGGTACTTCGAAATCAGAGAATTCACAGAAAAAACCAATGGGGCTTCATCAAGATCCTGCAGGATCTGAAGAGCCTCCTCATCCTCAGCTCAGTTGTATTGATGATCATTTATTTTTTTACATCTGGGAAAATGGTACCATCTCTCTTGCAGAGAAAATCCGTTGCCATGGTGCCCGGCTCTGTCACCAGGGAAGCCGTGCAATCAGCCGAAGCCTCACTGGCATCGATTGTTTCTTTCACCCCTAAAATACCCGGCGACTACAGAATAGAGCAGGGTGAAACTCTCTACAAAATCGCCGAGCGATTCGATCTTTCCGTCTTTGAGCTGATTCTTCTCAATCGAATCGAGGACCCAACAAAGATCCGTGCGGGGGGAATGCTCCGCCTCTCGAGAAGTCAGTCTCGAAGTCCTGCAGGATCAGCGGAAATTCCCTTTCCCAGCAAAACTAAAATAACCGTCAACAAAACATCCGGAACGACCCCGCTCACAATAAATTTCGCGCTCAAAAATCCCCCCGCCGAAGGTACCTACATGTGGGATCTGGGTAACTGGATCTTCGCTTTCGGAGCTAATCCTGCGTACACCTTCAGCACTCCAGGCGTATACAATGTGAAACTGCGGATACGATCCGCAGGAAATATGACCGTATCGGACAGCCACGTCACGGTAAAGGTCCTTCCGCGGAGAAATAACCGTTTTTTTAAGAAATACATTACACTGTCTCGCCCGGCTGAAGTGTTAAACCTTCAGGCAGTTCTTCCTTCGGAGATGGGGGCGAGCTCGGTCTCACGTCTCAACGTCTCACAACGACCGGTTATCTTCAAAGAACAGGGGGACTACCGGTATGTAGCCACCGGTACGGGGTATGCGAGGATAACCGTGACCGATGGGAATCAGAGCCATTCTCTCTTCACATTTGTCAGCCCCTACCCGAGTGTTCACGCTCAGCAAAGGGATTACGATTGGTACAAGACCCAGTTCGGAACCGGCATCTTGGGCAACTGCGGCCCTTCCACGGTAGCCATGGCGAGCTATTGGGCGACTGGAGTCAATACGTCCGTCGCGACGATCCGATCCGAAATCGGCATGCCCTTTCCCAACGGTGCCGTCAATTTTGAGCATATGATCAAACCGCTGCGTCGACGTAATATCCAGTTTTTGATCAGATCCGTCTCTTCGGAGAGTGACATCATGAAGGCCATCGACAGGGGGAACATTGCGATCGCGCTCATTCATACAAGTCAGATAGAGAAGACGAGGGGAAACCCGGCTGAGAACTTGGTGGGGCGCTATTACTCGGACTCTGTGGGACACTACCTCGTCATCAAGGGTTACACCCTGGATAAACGGTACTTCATAGTGTACGATCCCATACCCTCTGACTGGAGCTCGAACAGGACGCGTTACGCCGATGGTGTCAGCATGCTGGGCAAGAATCGATACTATCCTGTGAAACAGGTCATGCTTGCGTTACGGCGGGGCCAGATGTTTGAAATCTATCATAACTGATCCACGCAAACCAAGGTTTCCTAACCAAACGGTCTACTGACCGACGGGCTCTTGACGTCGGGATCAATTTATAATAGATTTTTTGCTAAATATCACATAAAATAGAATACACATACTCAAAAAGCGGGGAGGAAGAGCTTCAGGTGGGTAATCCGATAATCAGGCTCGAGCGTTATAACAGTGGGAAGAGAGGTAGCAGCCCTTCCCTTAAACTTGTAGAAGAAACAGCCGATCAGACGCAAGAGAGCGTTACTCCCCCAGCGACCAATAGGGTCTTGCAGATAACCCTTATCCTCTGCACCTTTTTCTTTGTGATTCTGGCGTTCTTGGCACTTAGTATATTCGGAAACGATAACTACTATACGATCAAGAAGGGCGAAAACGCCTACATCGTCGCCAGCAAGTTCAATGTTCCCCTTGATATTCTGTTGAAGTTGAATGAGCTCACCGATCCTTTGAGTATCGAAGAGGGCTCCCGAATTAAGATACCGACGATTCATGACGTTCATACGGTCAAGGGGGGCGATACACTCTACAGCATTGCAAAACTCTACGGTATCAAGCGCTACGAGCTGATCAAATACAACAGAATGACCAGCATGCGGAAGCTGAAAGCCGGAGGCAGGATCTTTATTCCTCGAACCCTGACGGACATACAGATCTCCGTTGACAACAGGACAGGGCTCGTACCCTTCCCGGTCCGTTTTCACATAGACACCAATACCCGTAACAGAATTCGTTCCTACAAATGGGAGTTGGGGAACAACACCACGTCGATCAACAGAAATCCGACCTACACCTTAAAGGCAAAGGGAACCTATTATGCCAGTTTGACGGTGATCGATGAGAACGGTAACGAAGTAAAATCTAATACGATACCCATTGTCGCCCGATCCCTGGCTCATATAGGATTCAATGCCCCGAAGCATGTGACTCTGAACAAGAATGATGTCTTTTCACTGGAGACAAAAGTCATCGATAACCTGAATAACACGATAGAGTTCGAATACAAGACGAAAATTGAACAGAATCCAAAACTCGTACGTCAGATCGGCAATAGCGACCAATTTGAAATAACCAACACGGGATACTCAAAGATCACCTTTAGCGTAAAGGGATACGAGTATACAGGATATTTTTTTATCAGCCCTATCCCTTCGAAGCACGTAGCAGGACCGGATGTCGAATGGTATAAAACCCAATTCAACACGGGAATAAGCGGTAACTGTGGTCCTGCCAGTGTGGCAATGGCAATCCAGTGGTCCACCGGCACAAATATCGATGTAAAAGGCATACGAAAACAGATCGGAATGCCAAATAAAGACGGAGCCATCGGATTCAACCACATGAGCAGCATCTTTGGCAGGTACAAGATGCGCACGAGGATGCAAACGCTGCACAGCCCGGAAGAAATTTTTCAAATCATAGACAGCGGTGATATCGCCATAGTGCTTTTTGACAGCGGTAAGATAAAAAAGACAAATAGCGACATTCAGAAGACGCTCTTCGACAGATACTACGACGATTCGGTTGGCCATTACATCATAATCAAGGGCTACAGTCTTAACAAGACTTATTTTGTCACATACGATCCGATCCCCGGCGACTGGTGGCGCAACAAGGTCCGCTATTCCGACGGTGTGAGTATGATAGGCAAAAATCGATACTTTTCCGCCAAAGAAGTCTTCGGCGCCCTTAAAACGCACACGATCCTTGTCATATCCCGGGACAAATAGTTACCCCTCTTTGCACGGGCGATAATTTAGAACTGTGAGCTCAGTACTTCGGATTTTTATTATCGCACTCTCCTGCCTACTCGCAGTCGCGATTGCAGTCGCGGGATTCCTCGCCGGGTGGTTATCTTCGAAACCGATGGAAAAGCCCGCGGCTCAATCGAGCTCTTCCCTTGAGGAGTCATTCCGCGGCTCTGCAAGCGCTGCCCCATCCGATTTAAAGCGGTTCGCCGCAACCGGCAGAGTTTTCGACCCCTTGGATTGGAATCCTGTGGATCAGAATCCACAGGAGATATCACTTGATCCGCCGTTGGACAACAGGGAGGCGTATATTGATTGGATGCTCGAACACACCGAGGAGGAGGAATACTTCATTCGATGGCGATGGGAATGCGTACAGGATCTTGTGAAGTGGTCGAGCATACGGGACAAACGGGTCCTGGCAGCCTTCCTGAGGACCCCCAGAGAGGTTTTTATTCGAGATCACAACAAATCACGCGCCTATGAACACAGTTACATGCCTATCGGTTTTGGCTCCACAATAACCGATCCGTGGGTTGTCTCGGTCATGACTCAGACAGTTAATCCGGCAAAGGATCATCGAGTGTTGGAAATCGGTACAGGATCGGGATACCAGAGCGCTCTACTGGCTCACCTGACCAATCACGTATACACGATAGAGATCATTGAAGCTCTGGCAGAAGAGACCGATCAGCTCTTTCGGGATTTGGAGAAGCGATACCCTGAATATTCCCACATCAGGCGGAAGTCAGCAGACGGCTACTACGGATGGGCCGAGCATGCACCCTATCAAAGTATACTGGTTACATGCTCGATTGATCATGTTCCGCCAATTCTGCTCAAACAACTCTCTCCCGGAGGATGCATGGTTATTCCTGTGGGACCGCCATCGGGACAGACACTAATGAAAATTACCAAATCCGTATCCGAGCAAGGCGTCATCTCGTATGAGCGGCAGAGCATTATGCCGGTCAGATTTATACCCTTTAAGAGTAAAAGCGGCGAGAGCTACTCGAAAAACTACTTGAGGTAAATGCGAAATCCAAGATTTGCCATGATAATAAACTGATCAAAAAAGGGCAGGCTTTCCCCGTCCCAGAGGTGAAATATCGGAAATAGACCACGGACAGAAAAAACGAGACCCAGCCCATCGTGAACATCCCATGTACAGGCAATTTCCAGCTGAGGATAAACGGATCGCAGAAGAAAATAGGACCACGCCTCCCCCTGGTGTTCGCCTCCCTGCTCGATGGCGATAATAGGAAGCCTGAATACAGCAGCCAACCCGACCGCTCCTCCCAATCGAACTCGTTCACTGAGGGTGAACATATATCCGAAACGGGTTTCCAGGATGATACCGAGAGTCCAGAGGGTATCGGCCCTCTCGATCTCGGCAGGGGAAAACTGCGGAGCATCGTCGGCCTCATTATACTGATAGTAGAGAGGGAAGAAGAAGAGAAACGAGGCGTCCCAGTAGAGAGGGCTTTCTGATGAGACCACCGATATGGGAATAGATACGCCGAGATGATTGAGCAGAGGACTGGGGGCGCTGTCTTCATGTGTATTGATGAGAACCATGAGCCCGGCATCCACCTCGATCCAATCCAACCCAGGAAGAGCGATCAGCGGAACAAACAGCAACAGCAGGATGTAGAGGGATGTGTGGTTACCGCTTCCCATATGAATGCCCCATAGCTGAATGCCCCATAGCTGATTGTTTACAGACAATTATAGCACAAAGAGGCTGCGATTACCTAAGCACTGGGTCCAAGCACAAATGACTGTCGGTATTGGCCCCATGAAAAGCGCAAAAAACAGAGGGGCTGGTCGAAGACATGGTTAGCTGATCGACGTCTTTAGTTGATCCGTACGGTTTCGATCATGTAGCGAAAGTTGGATCCGGTTCCATCGGTTTCTTCTTTTTCAACGACAAAGATCATGGACCGCCCGTCAGGTGCGAGAAGGATTTGCTTAATCTTGTAGCTCTTCACTCCCTTTCGCTCATAGTTGGGCAATCCGATGGTGTAATCCCGCATCGTGCCGTCTCTGGCGATGATGTTCAACTCGATAGAGAAGGACGCCCTGATGTTTTTGCCTGATCCGCGAGGAGATTGAATGAGCCGCACCCTGTACTGTTTTCCGCTCACAAAATCTCTGAAATCAAGCTTGGATTTCGGCTCGTTTCCGTCGATCAATAGATAGAGCAACCTGCCGGTATTGAGATGCCGAATCCTGTACCTCTTCTTGAGCGGCAGATTGTCCTCGAGAAGATTGAAAAGCGCGCCTTCCCCGTTGTATCCGGGTTCCGAAGGCTCGCTAAAGACCCCGTGCTTGACTCCCTGTGGTACGAACTTGTTGACCGGTACATCTACCACAAATACGTCGGCATAAGGGAAAGAGGTTGTCTCCTGAACTCCGTACTGGGCAAACATGAAGAACCTATTGTCGTCGGAGAAGCCCAGATTCACAAACCGAGCGATATCTCCCGCCAAGAGAAGGCCTGCGCATAAGAGAAACAGGGTAATAAAAGCGAGCTTTATCTTCATATTTGCTCCTACCAACATAAGGATAACCGGCTGTAACAACACTTTGTTGGCCTATCTAAAATATCGAACATATTGAAAAAACCTGTAGTTTTTTGTATAGCTTATGTACAGAACAATGCCCTACGGATACAGAAACACTATACTCGTTTTCGGTCTCGCTCTCACAAGTATCATCCTGGTTGGATACCTCGTCACATTCATCCTGATACTGTGTACGGATTGGGTTGGATTTGAGCAGATCTTTTCCCAGGCACAGGATCGAAGCCAAAGCATGTGGTGGCTCCTCTATCCCGGGGCAACAAAGCCGGGCTGGCAGCATCTCTGGTACTTTGGCGGGTTGTTCCTCCTGATACTTATCTGCGTAATCTCATGCGTCGTTCTCAAAAGACTCTACGAGAGAACGGCATCCGCAGAGATCTTTTTCTTCCTGTTCTTCCTCTACTCGATCTCCTTCGAGGCCATTTGGCTATGGAGTGCGATTGCCATCGTGAAGGCAACCCCCGTCTTTCTTGGGGTCATGCTCTCGAAGATCATACTCTTTGGGCGGTTTTTCGGCCTGATATCGCTTCTCTTCTCCAGTCTCTACGCTATTGAGATGAGTTACCAAAAATTCCCCATTCTCATGTTGTCACCCGTCCTGATTTCTCTGGCCCTGACTTATACGCTTCCAATCGATTCTTCGGTTCTGATGAGCAATTTTCTCTACAAACTGGGTGATGCCAAGAGTCACTGGATCGTTACTCTTGTGCTGGAGATCGTCACCATACTGAACTTCCTGATAGCTGCCTACCGGAGGGAAAAACGTCCGTTTGTTTGGATCGCCCTGGGTGTGTTTCTGGTTCTGCTCGGAAGAGAGTTGCTGATCTTCATGCTGGGGCCCCTGCCGATAGCCATCAGTATCGTCCTGGCAATTACCGGGATTTGGATCTTCAGCAAACAGATCTACCGCGTGTATCTGTGGACGTGAAATGCTGCAGATGTATGTAATGTAGGTATTGCGACTAGAAAACCAGGAGATGGTAGGCTACAAAACCCGTACCCACCGGAACAATAATGTTGTCCATGTCCGTCGCAGGCATAGCTTCGAAGATCATCGCGGACAGGGCGATAACGATAGAGACGGATACGGTTCCTGTCATCCGATAGGCCACGACGAGCACAACGGCAAAACAGGCCAGACTACCCGCAACGGTTTTACCCCTGGTAAAGGGAATCGCCAAACCGCCAACCATCTTTCCGACGAGACTGGCTACACTGTCGCCAAAAGCGAGCGCGTATATGGCGATGATCGAAGCTTCGCCCGGATACAGAAGGAGAGCCAGCATGGCCCCTATACCCAGGGTTACCGGGCCAAGGACGAAGCGATCTCTGTCTCGCTCCCGCGAAGCAATGAGAGTGAGATCAGAGATAAAGAGAACAGAGACTCCGTGTCTCCTGGCATGTTCGGCAAAAATGTAAAAAAGCGTCCCTGCACCGAGAAGTCCCATGGTAAAACTGACATCAATCGACGCGAGAAGGGGAACAAGGGCTATAAGCAAGTGTATAGCCTTTCGAATGACTTCGGTTCTCAGCTGCCTGCTCAGCCTTGAGTTGTATAACAGATTTGACAAAGCCAGTATTCTATCCATAGGTTACTTGATAAAGATTAAGCAAGAATCATACCAAAGGACCGACGCCCTTTTTCGAAATATCTTGTTCTAATGCAGCAAGTTATTTAAACAGATTTGTGCGTGTTAGACGCAAGCAACAGAAAGTGTATGAAAAACCAGACAATGCTTTCATATATTACTACACTATTCATATGTTTAGTTCGAAAATCTGCATTTTCCAGGGATTTTTCAGGGCCTTTGACAGTCTCTGTTACCTGTGATAAACTCCCTAAATCAAGGGCGATTAACTCAGCGGTAGAGTGCTATCCTCACACGGTAGAAGTCACTGGTTCAAATCCAGTATCGCCCACTCCATTTTTGACAAACCCACTAACCCATAGTATAACCATCATGAGGACGTTTTTTCTTGGTATCCCGTGTGTTTTTGCTCTT
>SDBV01011380.1_pt1 | contig 11539 bp, 10 predicted proteins | sample 2277081 | NCBI WGS metagenome assembly SDBV01 (sample SAMN10402039, study PRJNA504765) | marine sediment metagenome | isolation source: marine sediment core GS10_PC15, 223 cmbsf | place: Arctic Ocean: Southern Knipovich Ridge | collected 2010
CTAATTAATTTGTAATGAACCGGTGTATTACTGCCTGCCCTAGTGAAATGAATTCATCAAATCTCTTATCCTGGTAAGTTCCATCAGCGCCGCAAAGACCGGATTCTCCACGGGCCCTAAGGTATTGATGTGCCGCAATAATGCATGCTCCATCGTATGAAATTCCGGATAGTTCTTCATCAAGAAATGCACTGTCCCTGGTACAAACTCTCAGGGGTTTCTCTTCTGGTGTACTGTGGGCAGTTCCAAAGAGAACAAGAAAATTGTTTTTTCTGAAGAAGCGTGCATAGTCTTTGAGTATTTCCGGATGGTTTCTTGATGGTATGAATTCAATGCAATGGATATTATGCGTTAGCAATTCATTCAGCAGGATCTGCTTATTGGCTTCATACTCTGTGCATCGACCCTTGTCATCATCAAGAAGCACACTGTAGCATGGAATTCCTCCTGTGTCAAGAATTATCTTTAATACTTCAGCAATAGGTAAAAAGGCTGCAGTCTTTTCCGGTACAAATGCTCTGCCACCGGATTTAAGGAAACTGGATCTTATTTCATTCTCTATTTCTGCATTATTGTTAATGTCTTTACAACATTTTGAAAATCCGAACATCTCCGAAAGAATTTTTTTTCGATCTGCCGGATCTTCATAGTTTTCAAAAATAAGGCTGCGGATGGCACGGCTGATATGCCTCTCGGTAACAAATTCCTTGGCATAAATTCTTTTAACCTCAGAATACTTCAGTGTGAGATTCTTATCGATTTCCTGAAGAATACTGTTGGCCTTATCGATTATCTCCTTTACATGCTCCTGAATTTCCTGGCGCATGTTCTGTAACTTGCAGGCGTGGGACTCATCAAGGTGGAATGGGTAATCAAGTCCCTTACCAGAAAGATACGTACGGCCAGGATTGACCGGGTCATTGATCCTGAAACGGTTATATTGTTTCTTAAGCATTAGTCCCACGATCTCAATATTGAAAAGCGGAAAAATCCTGGTTTTTAGTCCCTCTTCATAAAATTCCCGAAATCCGTCAGCCAAAAAGAAATCATTAATTCCAAGCACCCGGACATCTTCCGCTGCAGCCTGCTGGAAAATAGAGGGTATACTGTCGAAGTAACTAAATGAGTAAGGTGTGTGCAGGTGTGCATTTACCTGAAGCATGTCCTTGGCTCCAAGACTCTGGTAATCAAAAAGCAAGGCTGACGAATCCGGAAAATCTTTTAAATTGTATTTAATCATTTTGAAATTCCTTATCTGGATCTCAGGATAAGTTACTATAATAATCTCTACTCTTCAAGGTTCAGTACAAGTTTTTCAAGGGAATGATCAATTGATTCCATCTCCTCCCCGCTGAGCTCAAACTCAAGTGTTCCTGCGTTTTCGATAAGCTGCTCCTCATTTCTTGCACCAGCAAGAATACAGCTAATTCCTGGTCTTTGAAGGGTCCAGCGGAGTACAAGTTGGGCGAGGCTTACGTCTTTAAGCTCCGCCAAAGGTCTGATCTGCTCCAAAAATAGATTGATTTTGATGATATTGTCATTTTTATAATGGGCGGTCGTTGGGCGGTGATCTCCATTATTGAACTTTGTATCAGGTTTTATCTTTCCGGCAAGAACGCCTCTTTGAAGGGGACTGTAGACGAGTATTCCAACATTATTTTCTATGCTGTAGGGAACAATATCTTCCTCAATATCTCGCTTAACCATGCTATAGGCGACCTGGTTTGAAGCGAGGTTGATTACCGTTCCTGCCTTTTTCATATCCTCAGTAGAATAGTTACTAACTCCAGCTGCCCTGACCTTTCCCTGTTTTATCAGAAGCTCAACAGCCTCCATGCTTTCTTCTATCGGGGTTGTAACATCAGGCCAGTGGATCTGGTAGAGGTCAATGTAATCTGTTTTGAGTCTTTTCAGGCTTTCCTCACATTCTTTCAGGATGCTTTCTTTACCAGCATACTTGTATATATCAACCGGAGTTCCATCATTTTTTTCAGAGGAGAAGAAATGTTTGCCTTGTTTTATTTCCCATCGCATGCCAAATTTTGTTAATATCTGTACCCTGTCGCGCTTGCCCTGAATAGATTCTCCAACAATTTCTTCACTATATCCGAATCCATAGATTGGGGCAGTATCGATTGAGGTAATTCCCATGTCAACAGAAGCATCCAGTGCGCGCAGAGAATCCTTTTTGTCATTACCACCCCACATCCAGCCACCAATGGCCCAGGCACCGAAGGCAATTTCTGTTATTTCCAGATCTGTATTTCCAAGTTTTATAAGTGCCATAGTTACCAGGTATTTTATAATTAACAGTATTATTTTCAGGTTTCTGACTGACTCTGTTACCAGCTGATATATTCCTCACTCATAAAAGAAAGGTCAGGAATTATCCATTCTGCAAGCTTGAGCTTTTCAGGCGGAAAACTGGTGGTGAGAGCCAGGGATTTCATTCCTGCTGAATCGGCAGCCTGTAGTCCACTGGGCGCATCCTCGATCACCAGACATTCCGATACTTCCACCTTAAGTATCTCTGCTGCGGTCAGGTATATTTCCGGATCAGGCTTTTTGTTTTTGACCATATCTGCGAAAACCGTCACATCAAATGTATTTACAGGCAGGCCAATTTCTTTCAGGTTTACCAGCATTTTAAATTCATCGGCGCTTGTGGCAACCGCAGTTTTCAGGTGATGGGTTCTGCAGAGTTCCAATGTTTCAAATACTCCTGGCAGGGCGGAAAGCATTCCTGAACAAATTTTTTCATAGATCAGGTAGGTCCTTGCCTTGTCTTTCCCAATATCAAGTGATATGCCGTATTTATGTGCCACCCCTCCAAGGAACCGGTCTTCACCTGTTCCGGTAAAGGGCAGGAAATCCTCTGCCTTAACTGAATGTCCCTTCTCCCGGAACATTTCAATTGCAGCCTTTCGGATGAATTCTTCTGAGTCTACAAGGACCCCGTCCATATCAAATAAAACGGCTTTAAGCATATTGCGATTATTTTTTTCAGACTAGAATCGTACAACAGGATGATCATTGCTGCCTGACCAGCAATTTACCAGCCGGTAATTGGCAGTGTCCTCATTTGCAGGGATAATAATAATTATCTCACTGTGAGGATTCAATTCTATTAAATCTTTATTCTTACCATTCTCTTCATCTTTTACCAGGATAAAAGTAAGGTCAGTTGGATTCTCAAGTTCAATGTGTTTCACTTTTTTTCCTTTACGTTCTGATTCCATGAATGGAGTATTAACAATAACCGAGGCATTGAAAAGATCCAGAATCAGGTTTTCCGGTCCCACAAGCTGATTGCCAAAAAAACCAAGTGTTCTCCTGCTGAAAAGGGCCTCTTTTACCCCCGTTTGGGATCTGTCTTTCGCAAATACAAGTGTCATAGGCCGGTGAGCATTTGCCAGTGAGAGATCGTAATCAAAGTCAATTGCTGCATGTATATCACTGTTGGAAAAAACAGTTAGTTCCTTTTCCCTACACCAGTCAAGTACGATGGGGTACCATTCACCCGAATTGGAAACCTCAACTCCATGCATCCATCCATTATCCAGAATTTCTGTATGCATATCCCACCATATCGTGCTGTCAGGCTGCTGTGAGGCCCAGCCTGGATGATTCCAGAGAATAAAAGCTCCTTGCCTGGCTGCTTCTTCAAGCTGTTTCATGGGATCTTCATTTTCTATAGGGTTTACATCATCTATAAAAAGAGCGTTGAAATGACCGGGAGGCATATCACGGGTTATTTCTGTTCCTCTGAGTAAAATAATATTCTGAGCTAAAGCCTTTTCTCTTGCAACTTCATAGGCCGAGTTGTGGTCAGAGACAATATGATCCTTATGGGGCCGGTACTCAATATGATCCGTAATCGCAATGACATCAAGCCCTTCTCTCCAGGCTTCCATTACGCGGGACTCAGGCCATACATGACCATCTGAGAACACGGTATGCATATGAAAATCCCCTTTCAGGGTCTCATATCCCTGTATATCAGGAATGTGCAAAATTTTTCGGTCTGATGACCTGGAATAGTCATTTTTAACGATTCGATTAATATCCTGGGCATTAAGGCTGCCTGCAATGATCAGGAAAATCAGGGTAATCCGTATTGTCAAATAATTAGAGGGTGTTTTCATAAGATTGTGGTTTAAAAGGAAATATGTCTGATTCAGTCCTGGCGGATTTCATTAGTTCAAGTAATTCATCCGTAATATCCGGATTTTCTGTGGCAAGGTTATGAACCTCACCCGGATCCAGGGAAATATTGTATAATTCTGTGGTGGTGATCTCAGGTTCAAATACATTATACCTTACCAGTTTCCAGTCCCCTTTCCTCAAGGCCTGTCTCCCCTTTTTTTCATGAAATTCCCAGTACAGGAATTCGTGTTCAACCTGATCTCCCTTTCCAAGAAGTGTTGGCAGGAATGAAATACCGTCCACTCCGGAGTGGATTTCCTGTCCGCTCAATTCGGCCACAGTGGGATATAGATCCCAGAATGCGGATATATGGTCCGATTCCGAACCAGCCTTGATTTTTCCGGGCCACCAGGCAATCGTTGGCACCCGTATACCACCTTCATACAGATCTCGTTTATAGCCCCTGTAGGGACCATTACTGTTAAAATAATCCGGATCAGCTCCTCCCTCTAAATGGGGACCATTATCGGAGGTGAAAATGATTATTGTATTTTCTGCAATGCCAAGTTCCCTCACTTTGTCAATTACATCACCAACCTGTTCATCCAGGAGATTTATCATGGCCGCAAATGCTGCATGTGCTTCAGGCTGTGATCCGTAACCGCCGTCCTTATAGCGATGGTGGCCCTTGTCGGATCCTTCATAACCATTTTCCGGAAGATATTTTCCCCTGTGTTTTTCCATGTATTCTTCAGGGGCGAACATTTCTGCATGTGGTATAACGTTGGGGTAAAACATGAAAAACGGACCTTCCCTGTTTTCTTCCAGAAATTTAAGGGCCTGATCATGTATCAGTAATGGGGCGTATGCTTCCAGTTTATCATCCTCATTCGGCAGGATTTGTTTGTCCTGGTTATCCCAGAGATAGTAGGGATAATAGTTATGTGCCAGTCTCTGGCAATTATAACCATAAAACCTGTCAAATCCCTGCCTGGTAGGATCGCCCGTCGAACCGGGTCCGCCCAATCCCCATTTCCCGAATGCCCCGGTGGCATACCCTTTTTGTTTCAGGAGTTCAGCAATTGTAAAAATCTCATCTGACAGAGGCCATTGTCCCTCAGGTTTTACTTCCTTATTCCCACGAATCATAGTATGACCTGTATGCTGACCCGTCATAAGAGAAGAGCGGGATGGTGCACAGACGGTGGATCCGGAATAATGCTGGGTAAGGCGCATGCCTTCGGTGGCAAGCCTGTCGATATTGGGTGTCTGGAAGAGTTCCTGTCCGAAACATGAAGGGTCTCCGTATCCAAGATCATCTGCCAGGATATATATAATGTTGGGCAGTTGTTCTTCCGGTTGGGATGTACATGATGCCAACAGGTATACAATGGCAAAAGGAATTAAGAAATGTTTCATGTTCAGGATGTCAATTATAGTTGTTTATTAATTCCCATAAGTAATACCGCATATTTCCCTGATCCTGTCAAGCGACTCCATTATACCCAGGCTGAAATCGAGGGGAAGCAAGGGACTTTCAGTCAGTCCCCCGTCAAGGCATCTCATAACCTCGGTCGCTTCATGATGATGTCCACCGCCCTTTTCAGGAAATTCAAATAACTGCGGGTCCTTATCCTTGCGGTGAATTGTAATTGGTCCTGGAGTAAGGAACATTGATTCCATCCTTATATAGCCATTTTCGAACAATATAGTTGCCTCAACCGGTGAATGTGAGAGAAGACTGCAATTAAGGGAGGATACTATGTTTTCCTTTTGTTCAAATATGATATTACAGCTATGGTCTGTACCCGATTCTGCGAATCTTGCAGTGGCATGAATTTTTACTGGAGGACCTGCCAGCAATTGTGAGATAAATACAGGGTAAATTCCTACGTCAAGGAGTACGCCACCTCCCTTTTCCAGATCATACAGACGGTGCTTGGGGTCATATTCCAGAAGAAACCCGAAATCGGCATAGATATTTTGCATTTTGCCAAGTTCCCCGCTATTTACAATCTCAATGACTTTTCGGGTGGAAGGCAGGAACCTTGTCCATATCGCTTCCATCAGAAATACCTTATTCCGGCGTGCAACCTCCACAAGTTTATCCAGTTCCTCTTTGTTCATTGTAAAAGGTTTTTCACAGAGGACTGCCTTGCCCGCCTCAAGGCAGGAAAGTGTATTCTCAAAATGGAAAGGGTGGTGGGAGGCAATATACACAATATCAATTTCCGGATCTGCCGACATTTCCTCCCAGCTGCCATAGGAAACCGGAATTTCAAATTCACCGGCAAAAGTTTTGGCTCTTTCCGAAGAACGTGAGGCAACTGCTTTCAGAAATGCATTTGGCAGCAGCTTCAGGTCTTTTGCAAATTGCCCGGCAATCCAACCGGCGCCAATAATTCCCCAGTTATATACTTTCATTTCTAAATCTTAAGCAGGTTCTCTATTTTATCCAGTTCCTCCCTGCTGAACTCAATATTCTCAAGGGATCCGAGACTGTCATGTAATTGATTGACCGAGCTTGCTCCAATAAGTACGGATGTTACCCTGCTGTCTTTCAGGAGCCATGAAAGGGACATTTGGGCGAGGGACTGCCCCCGTTCTTTCGCCATCTCGTTTAATCCTGATATTCTCTTTATCAATTCGGGTGTTATCTGGTGTTTTTTAAGGAAGCCATGACTTTTATCTGCTCTCGAACCTTCGGGGATGCCCTGAAGGTACTTTTCTGTTAATAATCCCTGGGCCAGGGGAGAGAAAGGTATACATCCGATGCCCTCTTCTTCAAGTACTGATAATAATCCATCCTCCGGGTCGCGGACAAGCATGGAATATTTTGGCTGGTGGATAAGGCAAGGTGTACCAAGTGATTTCAATATTGCAGCAGCCTCCCTTGTCCTTTCCGGTGGATAATTAGAAATGCCGGCATACAGGGCCTTACCTGACCGCACTGCATGGTCAAGCGCCATCATTGACTCTTCAAGTGGTGTTTCAGGATCAGGACGGTGGTGGTAAAAAATATCAACGTAATCAATTCCCATTCGCCGTAAGCTCTGGTCCAGGCTGGAAATCATGTATTTTCTGGAACCAAAATCTCCATACGGACCAGGCCACATAAGATAACCTGCCTTGGTGGAAATAATCATCTCATCCCGGTAGGAGACAAAATCAGCATTTAATATTTTTCCAAAGTTTTCCTCGGCCGAGCCGGGAGGGGGACCATAATTATTTGCAAGGTCAAAATGTGTAATGCCAGCATCAAAAGCCGCAAATAGGATTTCCCGGATTTCATCCTTATTGTCCACATGGCCGAAGTTATGCCAGAGTCCCAGGGAAACAGCCGGAAGTTTTATTCCGCTGAGACCGCATCTTCGGTATTTCATTTGTTCGTATCTTTCAGTTGAGGGTAGATAATTCATTTTATATTGTTTAACGGATTTATGTATAAAAATAACTTTCTTGAACTATGCAGCCAAGCCTATTTTGAAATCTTTTAGAGATTGTTGATACCATGGTGCCGGAAATTGCGTTAAGATTAATAATTTTGCTGTTTCCCATTCAGCTAATAGATTCTTACTCTAAACCTTGTGATTATGTCCAGGAAGAAAATAATTCTGCTTATCGTTATTTCAACTCTTGTTATTGTCGGGGGATTCCTGGCATTTAAGAACTTCAAAATATTTGCCCCTCCCTCTGTTGACCGGTCAAGCATAGAGACATCCAGGATTGACATTGGTACCGTAATAACAATCATTGATGCCGAGGGACTTGTTGAGCCTGAAAGCGAGGTTCTTCTGCTTAGTCCCACTTCAACCAAAATTGAGAGAATCCTCCAGGCACCCGGGAGCCGGGTTAATGCCTACCAGACGATCTTAAGACTTGATCCAAAACCTCTTGAAGAGGAAATTGCCAGGCTTGAAGACCAGATCGGGATCAAGCGCAATAATCTACAGCGAACCAAATTAAATGCCAAAAGTACAAGGGTAGATCTTGATTATCAGGTTGAGACCAAAAAACTCAGGATTGCCACCCTAAAGTCAGATCTTGCTGATCAGGAAGAATTGCTGGAAGTAGGAGGAATATCACCGGCGAAATTTGAAAAAACAAAGCAGGAACTTGTCCTTGCCGAGAAAGACCTGGAGATGATTGAATCCAGGAATTCAATACGCTTACAGCAACTGCAGGTAGAGGAGAGGGGGCTTGAGCTACAGATCGATATTCAGGAAAAGGAACTGGAGGCAAAAACGGAGACCCTTGGAAAGACTTCCGTACGAGCACCTTCCTCAGGCATCATTATGTCAATAAACGGTAAGGCGGGTGAGATGGTCAACAAGGATAAGTTGCTCGTGAGAATGTCAGATCTGAGTAATTTCAAGATTATAGGATCCGCAAGTGAGGAACATGCAGAAATTATCAAAACAGGAAAAACTATTTACGCTCTTGTCGACCGCGAGAAACTTGTCGGGCAAATCGGGACAGTGTATCCCGAAGTGCAGGGCAGCAAAATAAAGTTTGATGTTTATCTCGAAGAAAGCAATCATCCAAAACTACTTTCAAATATGAGTCTTCCCTTGCAGATTGTAAACAGAAGGAAAGACAGTGTCATGCGTGTACAACAAGGACCCGGTATTGGCAGGGGAAGGAATGTAGAGCTGTATGTAGTTGAGAATGATGTACTTGTTTTAAAGAAAGTAGAAGTGGGCATGAGAGGACTGGATTATATTGAAATCAAATCCGGCCTCCAATCGGGTGACGAAGTTATAGTTTCAGAGACTGCAGAATTCCGAAACCGGCCTGAAATAGATATTAGCCATTAATTTATATTGTCATGGGAAGAAGATCATTATCCATTCTTATCGTTGGAATGGGACTGCAAATGTTATGTGTTAAAATTGCTACTGCACAAGCAGAAATACCATCCTTGAATCTGAGCCTGAGCCTGAGCCTGAATAATGTTGTGGATCTGGCAATAACCCAGTCCACCTCCATAAAGTACGTTCAAAACCGAAATGTGCGATCCTACTGGAGGTGGAAGAATTTTAAGACAGGGTTTATGCCTCAACTGATCCTTACTGGGGACCTGCCAAACTTTTCCCATACAACCCAGCCTATAACCCAGCCTGATGGTAGTATTGAGTTCAAGAATGTTGCCAATGCACAGATGTATGCAAACCTTGCCCTTACACAGTCAATCGCAGCTACAGGAACACAGATTTATGCAGCTTCATCTGTTTACAGGATAGAAGATTATAACACTGATAACATTGAATACTCCGGGACCCCGATCTCAGTTGGATTTGTCCAGCCGATATTTTCCTACAACCGGATGCGATGGCAAAAGCAGGTTGAGCCATTGATGTATGAGGAGTCTATGCGGAGTTTTATCGAATCTATTGAACAGATATCACTCTCTGCCACCTATCGGTTTTTCAGGTTCCTTCGTGTTCAGACCAATCTCAGTCTTGCCCGGAGTAACCTGAAAAACAGTAATGATAACCTGAGGATTGCAGAAACCCGGCGCACACTTGGAACAATATCTGAAAATGATTTCTCAAGGATCCGGCTTTCCGTGATCAATGCCCAGAAGGCGCTCAACCAGTCTAAAATGGATATGAAAAATGCCGATTTTGAATTAAAATCTTATGTACAGTTGGATCCGGATCAGGACCTTCAGCTGGAAATGCCTTTGAATATTTTTCTTTTTGACATAGATGTAGAGAAGGCTCGCAGGGAAGCCCAGACGAACCGTAAGGAAACTCCAAGTTACAAGCGTCGTCTGATTGAGGCAGACCGTGACCTTGTAAGGGCTAAACGAGATAATAGTCTTCGGGCCACTCTGAGAGGAAGTTACGGAATGTCAAATAATTCATCAACCGTTGGTGGAATTTACCAGCAGCCTGACCAGCAGCAAATGATCAGACTTTCGCTCAGTGTTCCTATACTTGATTGGGGCAGGTCTGAATCAAAAGTAAAACTGGCAGAATCACAGAGGGAGCTGGTTGTCTATGATGTCGAGAATGACAGGATGAATTTTGACCGTGGAATTATAGTCCAGGTTGAGCAGTTCAGCCTTCTGAAGGACCAGCTCACCACTGCAAAGGAAGCCGACAATGTTGCCGAAAATGGATACGAGATCTCACTCAGGAGGTTCCAGAACGGGGAGATCAGCATAACGGACCTTAATATCTCTCTCCAGGAAAGAGAAAAAGCAAGGAGGGATTACATTTCCTCTCTTCAGGATTATTGGGTGGCGTATTACAGGCTGCGCATCCTGACTTTGTATGACTTTGAGACCCAGGAGAAGATATGGTACCCGAATCCCATGCTGGATATACCGGAAAAAGACAGGATGGCAATAGAAAATTTCAGACAGGTTCCGGATTGATCAGTAAGTTAATCGGCCATGTAATACCTGACTTTCTCAATAAGCGCAAATGGATTCAGGTTCCCGGTTATTTCCCCCTTGTCAACCAGATAATCAAACTGGCTTGAATATTCAGTTTCCTCACCTCCGGGTTCCTTTTCACATCCGGCAGATGAAATCAACACAAGTATCAATATCACCAGTTTTCCAGTGTCCATTGCATATTTCAGAAATAAATACCTTAATGTAGTAATTGCAATATTATGGAACTCATCACTGCAATTCCAACGAAATGAGAATTTTAACGTTTTTATAACGGAAAGGAGCCAGGTACGGCCGGACGGATAAAGCCGGGGACTGGAAACATTCCGGGGCCGTAAACAGGCTGATATAATTATTAGTCCCTTATATTATAATCTTCAAGGAAATCCAAAAATTCTTTTTCCATCCTGGCAGCATCGATCCGTGTGTAGACATAGATCTTGCGCTGGGAATTTTCAGGAGGACCGATCAGTTGCTTCTGGGTAGACATATCAGGGTTGCGGAAGGCTTCAACAAGGGCTAGGCTGGGAGAGTAAATGGTGTCATTCCCGGATTCTGAATTCGTCGCTGCAAATCGCAGGGAATTCTGGATTGTGTCTTTTGCATTCAAGGTTTCTGCTAAGGACTTTCGTGTCAGAAAGAATTCGGAAGCCACATTGGATGGCAGCATGTGGATCTCCAGGTTTTTTTCATTCAGTAAAATATTCATGGCTTCCAGATCAAGCCTGGAAGTGGGGTCATTTTTATTCCAGGCCCTTCTGGCAGGATCGTAATTGGGTCCAATGATAAAACAAATTATTTTGTCTGAGATATCCGGACGTTCCCGGATGGCAGTTGCAAGGTTAGTTGCCGAACCCATGCAAATCATGTTTAGTTTTTGTCCATAAGGTAATTCCTGGACAATTTTAATTATTGCATCCGATGCCCGGTTATCATTATTATCCTTATTGAGGGTATATGCAAGGGGGAGGTTTGCACCTTCAGGGT
>SDBV01011381.1_pt1 | contig 11539 bp, 12 predicted proteins | sample 2277081 | NCBI WGS metagenome assembly SDBV01 (sample SAMN10402039, study PRJNA504765) | marine sediment metagenome | isolation source: marine sediment core GS10_PC15, 223 cmbsf | place: Arctic Ocean: Southern Knipovich Ridge | collected 2010
AAAATCTACACCCGCCAGCAGAACTCTATTATTTTCAACAAGGACTATACCCAAAACCAATGGCCCTATGGCGGCTATATTAGCGGCATTTTTAATAGAATTCACTTTTGTCAGTTCCTCTTCCCGGATTTCCTCCACTTCAAATGAGACACCACCGAGTGAAAGCCCACCGTATGACAGGGAGAGATTTTCCACTTTTGGAACAATCAAAATGTTTGCTCCGTACTTTTCAAGCTTATGGTTAATGTCGTTTGTCATCGACTTGACAAAACTTATCACTGTAACAACTGTCGATATGCTAATGACAAGCCCGGCAAGAATAAAAAATGCCTTGCCTTTACGCCGCATCAGGTTTCGATATGAAATTTCTTTTATAGTCATTTATTTACCTTATCCGGAAAATGAAAAAAATTGTTTTCCGCTAATGATGTCCTTTACAAGGATAACCACTTCACCATTTTCGATATTTCTTTTCAACGGCACCGGATTGCACCCTCCGCTTAGCACGTTAATATTAACGGAAGCGAAGCTGCGGCGGCAATTTCTACATATCATTAAGTCACCCGACTGGTAATATCCTTTACCGGCTCGCCAGCATACATCACATGTGTCGAAGGCTGCACGGATTACACCGTCAGAACTCTTGAGGATGAAATACCGGATAGTAGCATTGTTATCGTTGTATTCATAATGGCGCGCTTTACTGTCATCGAATTGACTTACAGGAAATGTGAACTTTAACTCCTGGCTGCCTTGCGAATTGTTGGTATTTGACGGTGCGGCGGTACTCAATGGAGCATCGTAATTTAATGGCGAATTAATGCTGGGAGGGGGTTGAGTTTTTACCGGAGCATCCTGACTTTTGGAATTCATAAATAAGAATCCACCTCCCGCTAATATCAGGGCTAAACATATTATAATTGTAATATAAGGTATACGGATTTTTCTTTCGGTTCCGAGAACAGCCGCCTTTTTGGCCGCTCTTTTGCTTAGTTTTTGTTTATTTTTTTCTCCAGACATAAAAATACTACTCCTTTTAAAGTACGATTAATGAGAAAATGTCCGATTTGAAGCCTGTGATTCACTCGAAAAAACTTTGAATCATTATTATATTACAACTTGAATTAAAGGATTGGAATTAAGTATTGAATAATTGCATTAATATCTGATTTTTTCATAATTCTACTCATATTAAAACTTAAAAAGCGATCGTCCAAGCCTCGATTCACCCCTTCCTCTATATATTTAAAATTGTTAGGCAGGACGATCGCTTTACACTACAAACTACCCCAGGGCTTAAATCTAAACCGTTGGGACCCTTTCCCGCTTAATAAATCGGCCTAAAGTTTTTCCATATATTTTTCAGGTTCTTTATTGAATTTCTCTATGCACATTTTGCAGCATAAGTATACCCGCTTGCCCATATGGTCAACGTAGAATTGCTTGTCAATATCTCCACCCAACACCGGGCAGGTGGTTTGATTAGTGCTCTCAGAGCTCTGAACTTCCTTATTCATTTCGCCATGCATATGCGCATCTTTATCCATTCCGCCTTGCATATGCGCATTTTGAGAAGTGGTTGAACAACCGGACAAAGTTAAAAAAATTGTCAAGGCAAACATCATTAGTGCAGTAATAGTTAATGTGCGCATGAAAAACACCTTTCCCATAAATAACTCCGAGTGGAGCTGTGAGGAATTATTTGAATAAACAGGTAGCTATGCCGGGAATGTTGAAAATCCGGCAACTACATTCATTAATAGATATAGTCGGATTAACTAATGTGCTGTCATAACAGGGGTCAGGTTAATAAAACAATAGTGCGGATGGATTGAATTGTACTGTTTACAAATCGATGGGAATGAAAATGTGGAATACGGGAGGAGAAGCAAAATGAAAAGGGGACAGTTTCAACGAAATGTGCAAAAGAAAGATTATACTTATCAGGTTTTATGCTTCTATAAGAAATATCGGTTTCTTCAACGAGGTAATTTGAAACCGTAATCCCCTCACAGCCACAATTGTGGCTATGGTTGGAGGAGGATGCCAATGCCATCGAGGAAACATCCATGTTCTTTTTGTGTGTGCCGGAGGAGTGTTTATTGTGGTTATGCTCCGGATCGCAGGATAAAACATGGGAACTCCCGGAAGTACAAGGACAGCAGGGTATAAAACCTGCATTTAAAAAAATAAAATAAATGATGAGTGTAGCAAGCACAGTCGTTTGATGACAAAATAATTTGCTGATTAACCTCATGTATCACCATTTAAAAAAAAGATTTCAATTCAGGTTGTCTATCTATCTTCTACCGATAACATTAAGTAATTTCACTTTCAAAAATTGATTTAGTTCCGGATTTTATTTTTTTATTTCAAAATCCATTTTTGAAACGTAAATAGAATAAAGCCGTTATTAAAAGACCTGCTCAATTAACAATTGACTCGAAAATTTACTATAAGGAGCGTTAAATATTACATATATGTTAAAGTAATTTCAAAAGGATACAAAGTCAACAACAAAGTAATAGAGCACAAGTATGAGCTTACGGTAGATACTGCTTTGTACGACTTAAAGAAAAAAAGTAAAGTAGCGAAAAATGAAACTATTTCAAAATCCAAAATTTCATCTGAGTTTACGCAAGAAAGCTATTATTGCGAGCGTTATCGCTTATTCTTCAACAAATGCTCAAAGGCGATTTCAGCCGAGTATCTCGATGAATTTAAGTGTGTATTAGTGCATTGTCCTGAATGCACCGGAGAATGCGTTCAGTGTAAATGCGGCATTATAAATTTTTGTTTTTCAAAAAAAATCCATCTAATCGGATAATTCATTTGCCACGAACTTCAAACTAATATAAGAATTACTTAATCCGATTAATTCATAAATATTTTTTGATCACGATTAACTCATTAATGGACAATATATTCGGTACTCACCAGTTTATTAATTGTCCGAACCATGATTATCATGATTAATTGATTGCCATGATTCACAGTAATCCCATGAATCAGGGTTGAGACTTTTCGAAGTTTACGCCGGTTTGTAAATAATCCGGGTTAAGTATCTGTTTTATCAATTAATTAAGCTAAATCATTTCGGGATTCTTACGCATATGGCTGCCCGGAATGAACGGAAATTTCTTTTCCAGGTCAGGAGCTAATTCCATCCCGAAACCCGGTTTGTCTGGCACATCCATATAACCGTCAACCACAACAAGAGGGTCTTTAAAAATTTCTGTTCTGAGCAGATCATATGTCTGGTTGATTTCCATAGCGGGCACACCAACCAATCTGTTCGGAATTCCCGCCACAAAGTGTGCGGTTGCCATTATAGACAGGCCGCCATGCCAGCATTCCGGGGTATAGAGCTTTCCATGGATATGCGCACTGCGTGCAATATGCCAGGCTTCCGTTATTCCTGCACCGTTGATGGAACACTGAACAATGTCGTATGCATCACGGTCGATCCACTCAAGTAATCTATATCTGTCCTGCCTGCTTTCACCGCCGACGAGATTCACCGTGGGCAGCGCTTCATTGATTTTTATAAACCTTTCAATAGCTCCTTCAGCTCTCCAGCTATACGGTTCCTCAATCCAATAAAATTTCAATTCTTCCATAAGCGGACATTGTATTTCGATAAACTCTTCCTGTGTTACTCCTCCTGTCGACTGACATAACAATGTAAAATCAGGTCCGACTGCTGCGCGCAGTTTTTCAAACAACTTCATATTATCTTTAATCGTGATGTTACTATATTTCCAGGAAGTACCTTCACGCCATTTAAATCCGGTAAAACCTTCTTCTTTGAGCCGGACCGCTTCATCGATGAGGGCTTCCGGGCGGTCGTACCATTTGTAACTCAAGCCTGCGCTGGCGTACATAGGTATGTGGGTTTCCGGTTCATTATCCACTGTTAACAATTTGTAAACAGGCATGTTCTTTGCTTTGCCGATTATATCCCAGAGGGCATTGCCAACTCCGGACCAGGCAACGGTTACGCCACCGGTAACTCCGCATGTCAAATACTCTACATCAAAAGGATTCTTTCCAAGGATGGCAGGTTTTATCCTCTCTTCTATGAACTTTTTTTGCATCTCGGGGTTACCGGGACGTGTGCCGCCTATTCCCACGATCCCCTGATCGGTAAAAACCTCGATCACTATACAATCTCTTTTCCAACATTCAACTGTGCCCCAACCCCACCATTTGTCCTGCGGGAGTTCGTATGAAAGCAAGGTCACTTTGACATCCGTGATTTTAATATTTTCACGTCCAATACCATCCAATGGGTGGTAACGTGCCTTCTTTGCCGCCGGTATTTCCGGTTTGTCCGATGCGTTTGAACCGCAGCCTGAAATATTACCGATAGAAAATGCTCCAGCCGCTGCAGAGGCAGATCCCAAAATCATTCGTCTTGATAATCCATTCATTTTACAGCCTCCTTATTAACAAGTAATTGATGATAATCTTTTACTTATGTAAGATAGCTTTTAGAAAAATCTCGAAATATAATAAAACCTCTACACATTTTTACAAACTTTAAGCCGGATAGTTTTTCACAGGTCTTTTAAATTTAAGGTGTAGAATTAGCGGGAAGCAACTACTTTTTATCGAGCTTCCCCGTATAATAGCGAATACGCTTCTTAATCCGAAATTTAATCGCAACATTTATTTAAGAGCATCTACAGGGTAGACCAGGTTGCCCGTATAAGTTACGATACAGGTATAGATATATCGTAAAGCCCATGCACCGGGAGCCTAATTTTATATCGCGCTTGAGTTTATTACTGATATGATGGACGCCACAAGTCGAAAATGAGATTGGCATATAAAAAAAAGAACAACTGCGATGAGCGGAAAAATTAATTTTTCTGATATATTAAAAAAAAGAAAAAAGTTAAGAATAGGGATCGGCAAAAGGTATATCAGTCAAAATATAAACAACCGGCACTCTTCTTAAAAACGGATGTACAGGGATATTATAATTGAATTATAAAATTATTGTTGACAATAAAGAAAATATATGGTAAATTTCGTGTTGATTTGGGAATGTGTTCCATGATCCCTCTGAACACATTTTCAGTATGAATAGAGAGGGAATATTCTTGAGGTCTTTCACAGTAGTGAACCTCGCACTATTAGGAGCACCATGTCAACAGGTAGAGTAAAGTGGTTCAATGAACACAAAGGTTTCGGTTTCATTACACCCGATGACGGAAGTGATGATTTGTTTGTACATCACTCCAGTATTATAGGTGAGGGGTTTCGCAATCTTCATGAAGACCAAGAAGTTGAATTTGAAGTGGGCGAGGGACGTAAGGGCCCAGCCGCAGTTAATGTGAAGCCATTATAACCAATTCTATAGAATTACGCTTCGAGCCCCTGTTTCTGCAGGGGCTTTTTTTTTGATACATTGACTTATATCATTTACACCTTGATATTCAACAAATGAAAAATTGAATTGTCAATTATTTTTGCCGCAGAAAACAAATAGATTCAAGAGAAAGTATATTATATTGTGAATGTGAGGTATGAAGTTAACGCAATGTTAATATTTCTGTTAGAAAACAAATTAACAATTATTAGAGTTGGTATATTCTATTATCGGCAGTAATGCATAATTATGCAGGCGCATAGAATGACAATTAACCGGTACTTTTCAAATCACGGCAGATGGCTGCGTATAGCCCGCTGAATTTCTTTGAAATATTCTTATAATAGAATTCGTCGAATTACTTCAAATCACACTGAAATATATTACATCTTGGAAACAGAGCCAGAATATTGAATAAAATCATAAATAAAGGACTCGGTAATACAACCTGAGTCCTTTATATTCATATGGTGGGCAATGCGCGATTCGAACGCGCGGCCTTTGGCTTCGGAGGCCATCAATAGCTTTTTACCCGATAGTCCCCTAATTTGTTACAACCTCCCTTGTATCACCCATATAGTATGGATTTGTTTTGTAAAAGATTTCCCTTGATTTTCATATATTACCCCTTATATTTGTAAAGTGCGGTGGGGATAGCGGTGGGGATAGAATCAATCAAGTGGATAAAATGCCAAGACAAGAACGTCATAAAACCCGTTATCCGGGAGTGTATTATATTGAAGGTGTATCTGTTGCTGACGGTCGCCCTGAAAGAATATATTATATATTGTACTGGTTGAATGGAAAAAAATACGAGGAAAAGGCTGGCCGTCAATTTCAGGACAACATGACCCCGGCAAAAGCGGCACAAGTTAGGATTGCGAAAATAAACGGTGAAGTTTCACCATAATTTGAACAAGTTGTATGAATTTTTCGGACTTATTAGCCCTCATGATTTTGATATGGGGAATGACGGTCAACTATAATCATTTGTTTAAGAAAAGAGAATATAATGGCATTTTTAAAATGGGATAAAAACCTGCTAATACATGTTAAGGAGATAGACAATCAACACAAAAAACTATATGAGCTAACTAACCGTCTTCACGAGGATTTAGTAGCAGGCCAAGGAGATAAAATATTAGGAGAAATATTGAAATCCTTGGTTGATTATGTGCAATTGCACTTTACCACAGAAGAGAAGTTGATGGAAAAGCATAAATACCCACTTATTAAGCAGCATAAGACTGCTCATAAAGATTTTATTTCAAAAATACAGAATTATCTTATAAAATATAAGAATAAAACACCTTTATTGGCGAGAGAAATTCTGATGTATCTTAAGGGGTGGTACGAAGAACATATCATACATACTGATAAAATATTCGGGACATTTTTATTAGAAAAATTTGGGTTAAAAGTGAAAATAAGTGGAAAAGAAAAATCAAAATAATGATAGAAGAAGCACCGACTAATGCTTCGACTGAAACTGTTCAGAAAGAAATTGATGCCGATAAAAAAACACCTGCGAAAAAAGAGGAATGTAATATCAATGTTACGAAAGGACAAGAAAAGTACATCACAGAAAAAGAAGTAGCAGAAATCACTGGTCGAGCACTATCAACACTCAGAAACGAAAGATTCCTCGGAAAGGGAATTCCTTACAGCAAAATAGGGAAAAGCGTAAGATACAAATACGAAGATGTAATTGAATTCATGGAGGCAAGAAGGATCGAAACCGTTTATTAATAATAAACCACAAGATGGATGTTAAATAGCCCTAATGTTAGAGACAAGAGGGCTATTTTTCATTCAATATATCTTTCAATTGCCTTCAAAATCCCTGAAATTCTCATTTGTAAGGTGGGGATAGTGGTGGGGATAATCGAAGTATCACAAAACAAAAGGACTCAGTAATATGACCTAAGTCCTTTATTTTCATATGGTGGGCAATGCGCGATTCGAACGCGCGGCCTTTGGCTTCGGAGGCCAACGCTCTATCCAACTGAGCTAATTGCCCTCTTAGTTTTTAATCCGAATCTATATTCTATTTGTTTTTCTTTTTATGCCTGTCTTTTCTGAGGCGTTTTTTTCGTTTGTGAGTCGCTATTTTGTGGCGTTTCCGTTTTTTACCACATGGCACATTGAACTCCTTTCGTTGAAATTTCTATCTAAAACATATTCTTTATTTCTTTAGAGGCTTTAAAGGCCGGCTGTTTACGTGCCGGAATTTTAACCTCTTCACCTGTTCTCGGGTTTCTGGCAGTTCTGGGAGCGCGTTTAACAACATGGAACGTACCGAAACCCCTTATTTCCAGCGGATCTTCTTTTTTTAAAGCATACTTTACCGAATCAAGGAAGCCTTCGACAACTTCTCTTACATCGACCTTGCTTAGACCAGTTTGAGATGCTACCCTTGCTATAACATCTGCCTTTGTCATTCGTAACTCCTTTCGGATGTTTTACAAATATATTTTTTTTACAGTCTCCAATTCTATCTCAATAATCAGGGATATATCAATATATTTCTAACTGAACTCAATATGAGAGCATGTATAAAATACGTGGGGAATTCAGATAAAACCCTCGGGAAAAGAAATCAGTTGTTCCGTTAATAATCATTCCCCAGAAAAGACTTTTAGTTTCTTTAAAAACAGGTGGATTTTCTCCAATCCCCACTAAAACACCTGCCAGATCAATAGCATTCTGATATGTTCCAAGAAGGTCGACCAGTCCTTTCTCCACAGCCTGCCTGCCGGTAAAGACACGTCCATCGGCAATATTACTCACAAACTCAAAATCTAAATTACGGCCTTCCGAGACAGCCTGCAAAAACTGGTCATAGGAATCCATAATTATAGACTTAATTTGAGCCCTTTCTTCATCACTCATCTTTCGTGCCGAAGAACCAGTGTCTTTAAACTTCCCGGATTTTATAACATTAAAGTTTATTCCGATCTTTTGATAAAGATCTGAAAAATCTGGAAATGTCGCGATGACTCCTATGCTTCCGGTGATGGTTCCCGGCAGAGCAAACACAGTATCACATGCCGCGGCTATATAATACCCGCCGCTTGCAGCGACTGTGCCCATCGATGCGATGACTTTTTTTCCGGCCGCTCTGGCTTTTATTACAGTTTCATAAATTTCCTGTGTGGCGGATATTCCGCCTCCGGGTGTATTAAGCCTCAAAACAATTGCCGGAATATTATCGTTTGTTATATATCGCTCTAAACTATCTACAACAAATTTCGGGGATATTATTGCTCCGGTTATTTCGATAACCGCAACGCTCTTCTCCGATATATGGATGCCTTTCACTGCCGAAGAAACAAGCATTATGATAGCGAATATTACAAATATTGTTAAAAAAGCACTTATCAAAAGCCCAAGAATTAAATCCCGGCGTTTTATCATCTCACTATGCCCCACAAAGAATTAGACTTAAAAATATACATTTTTAATATATAAATGTCAATAAGAAAGACTGCCTTGCAATTCCCGTTTTATCTTTCACCCGGTTCAAAGTTTAAAACTTTCATGCGGACTCAAATTTATATTAACATGTAAGATGGAATGCGCCTGTAATTTTTTCAGAAGTATCAAGGCTGTTAAACATCTTAACAGCCGTTTCCGTCCGCATTGAATCCAGAATAATGCCATGATCCATACAATAATTTTCAAGGGAAGGATCTATTTTCATCATACCATCATACCCGGTGCCTATTATAAGATGTGTACCTCTTACAAGGAGGAAATTTTTCAGATCATCAATATCAACAAGATGGCCTTTTTTTCGCCACCACTCAGGGATTATCTCACTGCCGTGAACGATTACATCGTTAGTGAATGTTATACCGTCAATTGTTATCCTGCCAAAGGCATAATTTGTAATTCGCATATAGATTACCGAAATTTATATTACAGCAAATTATCCATTTCTGAATACACTCTAAATATATTAATCATCAAAGTAAAAAAAGGGTGATTATCTTTTAAATACTTTATAAATACAATCGAATATATTATTTATGATGATTTCAATCGATAGCTCTATATCAGAATCCCTACTCCTCCAACCCAAGAAACTTCAGAGTGCTTTCCAATGTCCTGTTCACAATATTCAGGTCTTCGATTCCATAAGGTTTTAATAATTCGACAGCGAGGCCGTATTCCGCCATCTCGTTGAAAACATGCCCATCGGAATTTAACGCAATCATGGCGCCTTTCTCTTTACAAAGCTCGGCCATACATGCCATCCTCTCCATATCGGATTTCCCGGTCAGGATATAGGAGTTGTTTATCTCGAGAGCGGTGCCGTTTTCCACTGCCGCATCGGTGATTTCATCTAAATCGAGGGGCAAGAAGGAAAAATAAGGGTGTGTAAGAACTCTTATAGAAGGATTTCTTCTTAAGGCATTTACCACCGCTCGTGTATTTTCTTTTTTGGATGTGGTGCCGGCAAAAGTATCATGGTTATGGAGGCCGGCAAGAATTATTTCATAATTATGCCCTTCAAAAACCGGAAGGTCTATATCTCCCCCGGCATTTAATATCGATGCCTCGATGCCTTTAAATACACGTATGCCGTTGATTACATGCGGCAGACGCCTGAGCATCACTGAGAAATGCGAAATGGGCGTCTTAAGCGCGGGACCGTGATCGGTGAGGGCAAAGGCAGTTTGTTTTTTTTCTTTCATTATTGCGATAATTTCTAAAAGAGTATGAAATCCGCAGGAGCTTCGTATGGAATGAATATGGAGATCACAGAATTGCATTAGATTCCTTTGTGGTTGACTGTTATGGGAAAATATAAAAACTTTACTAAAATAAAAATAAATATTTTAACGCATATAAGTTAGCTCAGCAAAGCCCCCTAAATCCCCCGAAGGGGAAATTATATTCATGTAATTTTCGATTTTTTTGACCCCCTCCGGGGGGTGGGGGGCGATATTCTAAGTTACTTCTTTAATGCTGTTTTAACTTAATAGGCCTATATTTTTAAACCCGATTTAATCATAAATTTTTGTTAATCGCTACTAACTCATTTCAGAAAAATACATTCGAAATATAACACTTCTTCATTATCTGAACCAGGAGTTTCATGATTAAATGATTACCGAGATTTTTTCATTTAACCGTAGTAATATAGTATTAAAATCGTAAATACAGGTAATAGTTTGTTGTTTTATGATTTAAATATTGTCTTGTTTTTTAAATCATGGCAATCCTTTTTTATCCATTAATCATGGTTCAGATTTTTTGGGATTTTTTCTCAAGTTTTTGAATAATCCGGGTTAACTATAGGAAAAATAATTGTGTTGGAATTCTCTATAATTACCACGGAATAGTATACAGAAAATACTTGCAAAAGAACCTGGAATAAGTAATATTGATTTATCAATAAGATTGTTTTCAGAATGCCGAATGATGAGGGATTGTTTTAATAAATTAAGGGGAGGTAAAAAATGGCTCTCATTAATTGTTCTGAATGCGGGAAAGAGATAAGTAATAAGGCTCAAACATGTCCTCATTGTGGCGCTCCTGTTGTTGATGATTCATGGGCAATTGATATTATACCAGTGGCAAAATCTTTTATAGTGATTTGTATCTTATTTGCTATAATTATTTTTACTTATCCCTTATTTGAAACATTATTTTTAGGTATTGATAAGGAACCAAAACAAAAAAATTTGCCAATATCTACAGTTCAACAAAACATATTTAACCCCAAAGAAGAATCAAAATTAATCCTGCCACAAGAACAATCTGCTTTCGAAACTATTGGTTACTACAAGAAACATTCCTTCAGAGTATTTTCAGTTTATACATCTTCAGTAGACGCTATAAGACTTAAGGAATATGCAAAAAATAAAATGTATATTTTGGGAGGAATGACAATGGTATTTTTCTTTTAAGATAAAATAAATACTCCTGATGTTACTTTTGTTGGTGCAGAATTTGATAAGAAGTATGAAAAATATTGCATTGCCGCTTACCGTAAATATCCTAACGGCGATGAAGATTTTGAATATCCATTTAAATAAAATACCCTTAGACGCATTATTTTTTAGAAGTATGCGTAGACTACGATATTTTAGATTGAAACCTTTGAATTAATCATATATGATCTTAAAGCTCTCTCAATACAGCCCCCCATAC
>SDBV01011382.1_pt1 | contig 11539 bp, 7 predicted proteins | sample 2277081 | NCBI WGS metagenome assembly SDBV01 (sample SAMN10402039, study PRJNA504765) | marine sediment metagenome | isolation source: marine sediment core GS10_PC15, 223 cmbsf | place: Arctic Ocean: Southern Knipovich Ridge | collected 2010
GGTGATGACTCCCGGAAGATCGGTCCCTCCATCAAGTGCTTTTCACAAACATTGGCGTTACCCTTTTTTTATAACAATGCCGGCAAAGAAGGCGTCACGCTGAACCTGGAGCATCCGGAAGGCCGGGCGATATTTTCCAAACTCGTTAAAAGTGCCGATGCGGTTGTAGAGACTTTTCATCCCGGTTATTTGAAAGAAATCGGGTTGGATTATAATGTCTTACATCGTATCAATCCAAAACTTATCTTGGTTTCGGTTACCGGGTTCGGACAAACCGGGCCCAAAAAAGAGTATAAGACAGGCGATCAGATCGCATCCGCCTGGGGGGGAGCCATGAATATATCCGGATCTCCTTTTAAATCGCCTCTCAGTATTTTTGGGAACCAAGCCTATTTTACAGCCTCCTTATTCGCGGCAATCGGGATTCTGTTGGCCTTGAGAAAGCGATCTAAATCGGGGAAGGGAGAGCATCTGGATATTTCGCTTCAGGAATCGGTAGCATCGACTTTAGAGCATGTAATGATTCGATATTTTGCAGAGGGCGTTACATTTCAACGTCAGGAAAGTTTACACTGGAACGACGGTTTCGTGATTCTGCCTTGCAAGGATGGTTTTATTCACATGACACTATTTCAAAATTGGGAAACCCTGGTCGAATGGATGGACAATCAAGAAATGGCCGGAGATTTAAAGGCGGAAAAATGGTTGGATGAGGTCTACCGGCGTGCGCACCTGGATCATGTGGTCGACATAGTTAAAAAATGGACCGCTGTGCATACAACTGATGAACTTTTTAAGCTGGGACAATTGATGCGTTTTCCCTGGGCGCCGGTTCAATCCCCAAATGAGGTCATCTGCAACCCGCAACTCAGAGAACGGGCGTTTTTTAGAAAAATAGAAGACCCGGAATCCAAAACAACGTTTAAATTTCCTGGAGCCCCTTATCAATGTAACGGTCGGTTTGAAACCGTGAAAAAATCGGCTCCTCTTCCGGGTGAGCATAATGAATTGATTTATCATCACCAACTCGGGCTTTCCTTAAAAACCCTTAAACGGCTTTACGCCGAGAAGATAATGTAGAACAATTCAATGAGACCGGGAATACTCAACAAAACGCGTGTTTTAGATCTTACCCGAATCGTTGCCGGGCCGTATGCAACACGGATATTGGCCGATTACGGCGCTGAAGTTATCAAAGTTCAAACCGCTAGAATGGCGACAGGTGTCGAGTCGAATATGACACCTTATTTTTACGCATGGAACAGAAACAAAAGAAGCATTACACTCGATTTGGATCATTTTGAAGCGAGACGGATATTTTGCAAATTGACTGAAACAGTGGATATTGTGGTTGAAAATTTTTCGCCTCGTGTGATGGCCAACTGGAACCTCACCTATGATGATTTGAAAAAGGTCAATGAAAAACTGATCATGCTGAGTATGTCGGGGATGGGGCAGACCGGGCCGTGGAGAGATTACGTCGCATTTGGGCCTACTGTTCAGTCATTGGGGGGGCTTACGCATCTAACGTCATATTCCGGTGAACGGCCCATGGGCATTGGATATGCATATGCGGACATGATCGCCGGGTTGTATGGCGCCACCTTGATGACGGCTGCACTGGAATATCGGGATAACACCGGCCAGGGACAATATATGGATCTATCGGAATTTGAAGCGGTCTGCGCAGCTATCGGGCCTGCTCTCATGCATGCATCCAGCGAATTAGATCAAGTTTTACCGCAAGGAAACCATGACCCTTTTATTCCGGCCGCTCCTCATGGGTGTTATCAATGCCTTGGGGAGGATCGATGGTGTGTCATATCGATATTTTCAGACCATGAGTGGGAGGCGCTTTGTGAAGTGCTCGGACATCGGTCATGTGCTATAGACAGCCGGTTTTCATCGTTTTCGAATCGAAAAAAAAATCACAAAGACCTGGACCTGCTCATCGGCAAATGGATGGCGGATCAGAGAGCGGAAATTGTTGTTGAACGCCTTCAACGATCCGGAGTTCCGGCGGGTGTGGTCCAAAATGCCCAAGATTTGGAAAACGATCCACAGCTTCTGGCAAGGGGCTTTTTCACATCTTTGGACCACCCGGTACTCGGTGCGGTAAAAGCTGACACCGACCCGATAAAATTCAACCCCGTTCAAGACCGCCCCTGGACCGCTTCGCCCCTATTAGGAGAAGCAAACCACTATGTGTTCAGCGAACTTCTCGGGATGTCGGATGACACAATAGAATCGTATGTGGATCGGGGAATTATAGCCTAGTGCCCATCCCCAAACGGCATCTTTTGGCCCGGAGCGGCGTTTTCGCTCTTTTGAAATCCTCGACATAGCCTGCTATGCCTGCGGTTTCAAAATTGCTCAAGCCTTGCTCCGAACCAAAATCTACCATTTGTGGACGGACACTAGCCTATCAGCCAATTTAAAGCGGCCATTCTCGTTGATTTGGATATTTTGTAAAAGGGATCAGCGGGTTTCATTAATGCTTGAAAAATCAGGCTATCGACACCCAACAATTTAAAATTTTACGTGACACCGTGCGAAACGCCTACAAATAGAAGATCACAAAATGATTCTCAAAAGAGCTTTTCAACAAGCTTCTAATCTTTCTTTGTCCAAACCACTTCACCACCGATAATCGTCATGTCTACCTGCAAGTGCAGCAGTTCATCATGAGGAAGTCGCATTGGATCACCGTTTAAAATAACGAGATCAGCCACTTTCCCGGGTGAAATACTTCCCTTTACGGTTTCTTCAAAGAGAGCATACGCTGCATCTTGGGTATACATCCTCAAAGCGCTCATCACTGAAATATTTTCATTTTTTCCAACAAACCCGCCCGCTTGGTTTTTTCTTGAAATTGCGGCATACATTCCGATTAGGGGATTGGGAGGCGCAATCGGACAATCGGAGCTGCCCGCTACCCGGATTCCATGATGGAGAAGTGTTTTAATTGGATAAAGATGTTTTAATTGCGCTTCAGGCACGGTTTTTAGATAACGTTCACCCTGATAATATATAAATGAAGGCTGGGTCACCACCATCATATCCAGATGTTTCATTTGTTTGGCCAAATGAGGTGGGCATACGGAGCAATGTTCGATTCGATGACGATGATTTTTTTTCGGTAAAGCATCCAGCGCAAATTGAACGGCACTACAAGCAGCCTCGAGTGCGGTTTCACCAATGGTATGGATTGCAACCTGCAAGCCGGATTTATGAATTTCATACACCATCTCTTTTAACTTGGGCAATGGTGGATGCAGGCTTCCGGTGGTATCATCTAAAATGATTTTAATGGTTGTTACATGGCATCTGCTTTTATTTAAATGGGTAAAGAGAGATTGAAAGTCTTTTTCGTTAAATGTTTTGAAACCCAGCATCATATTGGCCCTGGGTTTTAAAAGGTTTTTTTCTAACCAGGAATGGACAAGCATGACGCGTTTTGCGTCATTGCGATATGATGCATCCTGAAGGCTGGTAATCCCCCATGATAGAAACGCGTCATTTGCCATCCGCAAGCCTTTTTCCAACTCCCCGGCAGTTATTCTGGGAATGCGATCTGATAGAAAATTTCCCATTTCATGAAGCAATCCTGTCGGCTCCCCGGTTGTTAAATCCCGTTCGATGAGGCTTCCTTCCGGGTCACCGGTAGATTTGGTGATACCGACAAGCTTCAGAGCCAAACTGTTCAGAACGTGAGCGTGCCCGGATCGATGTGTCAACTTAACGGGATGGTTGGGTGCCGCCTGATCAAGATCCCAGCGGGTTGGATGTCTCCCTTCAGCCAGATAAAATTCGTTGTATCCAAATCCAAAGATCCACTTGCCGGCATTTCGATTAATCGCGCAGTTCTGAATGGCTGATTGAACCGCTATTATGGAGTTGTACTTTTTTTTTGAGCTAAAGTTTAGCGAAACATAACTTTTTGCTTGTGAAATGAGATGAACATGGGTATCGATAAACCCGGGTAGCAGGGTTTTCCTTTCACAGTTTATGATTTTAGAACGCCGGCTGCGAAACGGTTTCCATTCTTTTCCATGTCCTATTTTAACAAATTGACCATTGTCCATAAAAAGCCAATCCGCTTTTGGTAAAGACGGATTTAATGTGTAAATGTTTGCGTTAATCAAAATGAGGGAATCTGAAGAAAAAGTCATGTTTTTATCTTTACGGTTTCAAATTAAATTGGGTCCGGCATCCGAATGAGAATTGAATCGAATCATCAAGCCGGTATTCAACGGACCCGCAAACGCACCTGGATGGGTATCGGGTTGCTCAACTTATCGGCGCTGGGTTTCGCCGTTGCGATGTTATCTGCAAATATGGCGGTTAAAAATGGGATCGATATTCATACCACCAATGCGATGCGTTATACGGTAGCGCTTGTTTTTTTGTTTCTATTCCAAAGGATTCGCGGACACAACGCGAAGTTACCTCTCCGGGAGCGGGTTATCAGCCTTTCCCTCGGGTTCACCGTGTTTATAATGGCTGCCGGCTATTTGGGCGCAACCCAATACATTCCGATCAGCTTGGCTGTTTTAATATTTTACTCGTTTCCCCTGTTTGTTGTCGTGATATCCAGATTTACCGAAAAAGAACTCATGACCCAAATGCGGTTGATAGCAATCATTATCGCTTTTATCGGACTTGGGTTCGCTCTTGAAGTTGGATCGATCGTGCGCCTTAACTGGCAAGGTGTTGCCTACGGTTTTGTTTCATCGCTGGGATGCGCCAGTTTTTTTATTATCAACAGCAAAACAATGCGAACCGTTGATCCTCAATCCGTCAGCCTCCACTGTCTGTTCGGAGGCGTTCTCTTTTTTTGGGCAGCTCTGTTGTTTACCGATAGTCAGACGGTCACCCTCTCTCAAGGGGTGATACTGAAAGTGGTGCTTTCCGGCATTTCCATTACCTTTGCTTATATTTTTTTCTTCACCGGGCTCGAGATTATCGGGCCGGTTAGAAGTGCCATGCTGTTGAACATGGAGCCGGTTCTCACGATTTTTTTAGCGACTGTATTGCTGGGTGAGCGATTATCCGGTTTTCAGTTATTCGGTGCAATTTTAGTGATTGCGGGTATTGTTATGATTACAAGAGACCCTGGCACTTAATCACAAACGCCTGGTGAAGAACTTATTTCTACCGATCATGGTCTTCATACTCATACCAACCTTTACCGGTTTTTTCACCGTAATGGCCTTTCATGTAGTGCTCGACAACACGGGGACTTGGGAGCAATGAACGGTCTCCTGTTTTTTTAAACGCCTCCATATCCGCTATAAAGGTCAAATCGATTCCCGTTAAGTCCATTAGCCTGAATGGACCCATAGGGTGCCCCGCACCATAAACACATGCATTATCGATATCTTCAGCACTGGCAATACCCATTTCTAAAATCCATAAAGCTTCATTTTTAATGGCCCGGATAATTCTGTTCAGTAAAAACCCGTCGGCTTCCTTTTTTAAATGGACCGGCATTTTTCCTAATTTTCGGCACAATGCCATAGCAACCCGGATGCTCTCATCTGTCGTATGTGGACCTTGTACCACCTCAACCAGTTTCATCACAAGGGCCGGGTTGAAAAAATGCATATTCAAAACCTTCCCCGGACGCTGGGTGGCATCTGCGAGTCTGGAGCTGATAATGTAAGAACTGTTCGTGGCCAGGATCGCGTGCTGAGGTGAAGCTTCATCTATTTGATTGAAAATTTTCCGCTTGACGTCCAATACCTCAATCACCGCTTCGATGACAAAATCAGAGTTTTTTACAGCATCTTCTAAATTAGAAGTAAAATGAATGTTGTTGCGTGCGTCCTGGGCCTGTGCTTCCGTTAAGCGCCCTTTTTTCACCCTGCCGGGAAGGTATTTGTTAACAAAATCTTCAGCCTTTTTTAAAACAGACGCATTGTTATCACTGCAGGTTGTTTTGAATCCATGAATGGCGCACAGCATCGAAATCTGGTGTCCCATGTTGCCGGCTCCGATAACACTGATGTTTTTAATATCATCTATTTTCAATTCAGGCCTCCTTTTTATTAAGTCACATCCTAATTTTTTTGAGAAAAAAAACGTCAGTTCATAGAACCCTTTTTTCACCTAAAAGTAAAAAGTGTTGATTTGGATATCTAGTGCCTGGGAAAAAAAATCTTTTTCTCCCATATATTTGTTGGATATAAAATTGTAATCCGTAAAATAGAGACCGTATACTTGCGGTCAAAATTATATTCCACCTTGATCTGAACAAGAAAACCAGGTTTCAATCGATCACTCTCTATAGATTGTTACATCTCCTTTTTCATTTATTTTGATCCGGTCATCGTTTTTAACCGTTTCAAGAAACAGATCCCCAAGTTGATCCACGGTGATAATCCGTTTGCCGGCCCAAATATCCGCCAACACTAGACCACCGGCTGCCAGAGGGTCGATTTTTCGGGAAAATAGCAGAGCGGCGGGCATATTGCCCAAGTGAGCCAACCGCTGCCAAACAGCGCCTCCTGAAGTAGACCCGGTTGTCTCCGGGAGACAGAGAATTCGATTTGCCAGGTCCTTTCCATAAATCTCGGAATTACCACTGTCGGCACATATCGCTTTGTCTGCCGGGACATGTATGCTGGTAAAGAAGGAGGCGTAAGTATTGAACCCCTTTTGTGTTACCCGAGCTTTGCCCTCGATATGGCCGGAAAGTACGCAGCGTCCTTTGAATGAGTGAATCATTTTATTTCCGCAATTTCCCCGGTAGTCATAATTTTCACAATTTCCACATCCGTAAAAAATCGAGCATCAGTATAGGCCCTCAGTTTATTAGAGTTGGTGATGATCGCCTCGCCCTTTAAAAGGTCATTATCAAAAAGCTGCATCGGACACGCCGGGCTGAATTTTGCACCCGCTTGAGTCAGCGTTTGCCATCCCGTCGCGGTTTTCCTGAACGTTTCCAGAACATTTGGAGCTGAACATATGGTCGTTTTTACCTCCAGGTGGCTTTTGCCCAGGGTTTTTAATTGTTTTTCGATTGCATCCGCCCACCACTGCAATTGCTTCAGGCTCAGGTGGGGGCACCCCAGAAAACATTTTTCGGGTTTTTGGTACCGGTTTTCCCACATGACCGGATAAGATCGCTGCAGTTTTAGCAATTCGCTTTCATCGATGGTATAATGCTTGCAATCAGGGGCTAACAAATGGGTTTCCTCCTCGACAGCTTCCGGTGTCACGTTTTCGACGTGGAAGAGTCCCACCGCCCCGGCGGTTGCACAGGCAGAGCCCATTTCATGAAGATAATCCCAGGTAAACGGATTCAAGCCGTTACCTAAAAAACGATCGAGCCCGGTAATATAGGGGACATCGGATAGAACTTTTGTTCCGATTGCAGCGCCTAAGATCTGAGGAGCCGGCAAGGTATCGGTTTTGACGTCTATACGCCAGGTGGCTTTCCGGCCCTGATGGGTCAACAAACCGAAAAGTGGGACCTTTCCGACAATGTTACATAATAGATCCAAAATAGCCCCGTTCCGGTTGCTTCTCGCCCCTAAAACCGAATTGACGAAAATCACACAAGCAGACTCGGACCAAGCCAGAATATCACCTTTTACCGGTTTGTTATCAATTTCCGGGAGGTAAGGCGTACAAGTACATGCCTCAGGCGCCCAAAGTCCCAATCGAATCATTTTTTCATCGTAAAGCAGTTGATTTCGATACATTCTTTCCAGGGTTCTAATCTGCTTTGAATTAAGCCACCAGTTTTCAAAATCAAGTGGAGCAACCGGATCGAGTGTGAAAGGATACCTGGTTTTTAACCCGGCTGTAATTATTTCATCGAGCATCTCTATCGATGGCGAGATACCCGGTATGGCGCAGGTGATCACAAAATGTCCCTTACCTGTAAGTTCAACGAGCCTTTCCGCTTCTAGTGCTTCACCATAAAGCACCACGGTCTTCATAATCTTTTGAAGCGTGGCTCCCCGCCTCCCGCTAAGAATATCTTTTTCTTCCTTTGAGAGTTTAATCTTCAATTTATTACCGTCAGGATATTATTCTCAGTATTTAATCAAATTAACCGGGCGATTTCATAAGCGTCCCAAACCGCGTTCATGATATTTCTCGGTTCACGACAGTCGCCGATCCGAAAGACACGCTCCAACTTTTGATCCAGTTGATCAGCGATTTGGGTGTTTGGGAGCATCCCCATAGCCAACACAATGGTATCGGCCTGGATGAGATTTTCATCGCTGCTATTTTGAACAATTGAAACACCCTCGCTGGTAATCGCTTGAACCCGGCTGCCTGTTTTAATGGTTGTTTTGCATTTGGCCAGCAAATCCATCGTCATCATTTTTACCTGCCCGGGAACACGGGTGTGGCCGGACATTAATTGGGGAAGCATTTCAACGATAGTTGACGATTTACCTTGATCCGCCAACCACAGGGCAATTTCACAGCCGGTCAGTCCACCGCCGATGATCAACACGCGATGGCCGGTTTTTTCGTTCCCCTTGAGCAGGTCTATGGCCGTCATCACCGATTCAGAATTGATTCCTCTGATATTCGGGATTATTGTTTTTGCGCCCGTAGCCACAATCGCTGCACCCGGCGCTCTGGAAGTGACAAGCTCCGCCGTGACTTCAGTATTTAAATAGATATCAACGTTATTTTTTTCAACCTGCCGCTCATACCAGGCTATCAATCGGCGCAGGTCTTTTTTGAATTCGGGCACTGCCGCGTGGCGCACCAGCCCTCCAAGTCGGTCTTCTTTTTCAAACAAAGAGACACGATGTCCCCGAATAGCAGCCACCCGGGCCGCTTCCAATCCCGCGATACCGCCGCCGATTACGATGATATCGCTTGGACTCTGAGCAGGTTCCAATTGATATGATTTTTCTCTCCCGGCTGCCGGATTAAGCGCACATGAAATCGGCCGAACCTTTGCGTAGTTGCCGAAACATCCGTCATAGCAACCCACACAAGGTCGGATGTCTGCTACGTGACCGGCTTTTACCTTATCCGCCCATTGAGGATCAGCAAGAAAGCCGCGTCCGATTGCCACGATATCGACCATTCCATGGGTAACGGCGCGTGTCGCGACTTCCGGTTTATCCAACCGCCCAACCCCAATGACCGGAATTGCCACAACATCCTTTACTTTGTGTGCCATATTGACCATACAACCATGTTTTTGGTAAATGGGCGGGTGTGACCAGTAGTGGCTCTCATAACAGCCCGCATCCACGTGCAGGGCATCAAATCCTGCGTGCTCGAGCTGTTTGGCCATTTCGAGTCCTTCAGCCGTATCTCGCCCGACTTCATCAAACTGTTCGCCGGGGAGTGCTCCGTGATGAATATCCTTCATATAGTGTTTTAAACCGAAACGGTATTGTATAACCAACCGTTCTTTGAGACGGCGACGAATTTCGTTCAGACACTCTATCGGGAACCGGAGCTGGTTCTCGAGACTGCCGCCATATCTATCTGTACGGTGGTTCCAAACAGAAGACGTAAACTGATCGAAAAGGTACCCTTCGTGGCCATGCAGTTCGATTCCATCAACACCGGCCACGACCAAACGCAAAGCCGTGTCACCCATGGCTGTTACGATTTGTCGAATTTCTTGGACGGTCAAGGCCCGGCAATGAATCGATGGATCCCAGAAATTGGAACTTGGCGAGGCGGATACACACGGGCCTCTCAAAGTGCTGGGCATGGCGACGCGTCCATAGCCGGCTGTTAGTTGGATAAAGACTTTAACTCCAAAAGCGTGTGCCGCATCGCATAACTCCCCTAGATATCCAAGTGAAGACTCTCCGATCATCGGGGCGCACGCTTCTAATGCCTCGACATCATTTTCCACTTTGAATACCGAACAGATGATCATGCCGACTCCGTGACGGACCCGTTCGAGATAGTAATCCACCACACGGCGATTCAGGCTCCCATCCGAATTTACCATATAGTCAATTCCCATAGGAGCCATTGCAATTCGATTTTTAAGCGTCAATCTTCCGATTTGAAAGGGCTCGAACAGTGGGTCAAATTTACCCATGCATACCTCCATGATGAATGGTACTTCAACTTGTTTAATAATTTTTCAAGTTATTTTATCATATGATGAAAAACGGGAACAATAATTGATTAAATCTATTTCTAAAATTAAAAAGAGTATGGTTTTTCTTCAAAGCCCCTCGAATCCATGCGGATCACGCCTGCTCAATGGGTGATTATTCAATTGCTTAGTTTTAATTAGAACTCATCCATGGCTTTAAAATAAATAATAGCCGTGTCCAATTCTAAAAATGCGCAAGTTTTTGTCCTAGGCAAATTGAGCACAGCTAATAAAAATCAAAGACAAAATTTAACAAAGCCCGAAAGGAAGGAGTACGTGCTGTATCCCGTAACCGAAAACCCGCTCAAGAACATCGAGCCAAAGCAAAAAGGCCAATTTATGGATGGACACGCATTAAGAACAACTCATATAGAGATGATACAACCGTATTTTACCGATTTGCTTATTATTTATAATCGATTGAAATCAATAATAAAAGCATAAAATATATCCAAGATAACGATTATCATAAACGACCAAAAGTTCAAAGGAGAAATTGGAAACTATCGACACAATGATCCAAGCAGGGTTTACCCGATTGCGGCATAAAAAATATCCCAAGAGAGGTTTAAAAAAATGAGAGCTTTTCTTAATTGAAAACGGTATTTTATAAATTTCCTAATTCTTTAACACGATAATATTTCCATCCTTTTACAACGTGCCTATAGATACAACCGAATAACAAACTGGTTGTAAAAATTTTGAAATCCATATATGAATCCTTGAATTAGTAGATTTTAGTATAATAACATCCGTTTTAGGGGTAACCTCTGTAGTGCTATCGGCAGGGCTTTTGTGTGCATGTATCGTCAACTCAAATAATGAAAGGAGATTGGTATGTCAAAGCTAAAAGAACTAGAGAAGTTATTTTCAAATGGTAAGCTCACCAGGAGAGAGTTCATTGCGAGGACCTCTGCGATGGGACTGGCCTTGGCGGTGTCTTCAACCCTGATGACATCTCCGGCGATCGCGGCAGCACCCAAAAAAGGGGGACGTTTTATAATCGGGATGACCGGCGGGTCAACCACTGATTCCCTAGACCCCGGAACACTGGTTTCCAACATGAACCAGCACGTCAACTGGCAGGTCAGAAACAGTCTTGTGGAAATCGATCATAATTTCGATACCATCCCTGAACTTGCCGAGTCCTGGGACTCCACTCCTGACGCAAAAGTGTGGACTTTTAAGCTGCGTAAGGGTGTAGAATTTCACAATGGCAAAACCATGACGGCAGAGGATGTGGTCTTTTCCATAAACCATCATTTGGGCGAAGAATCCAAATCTGCAGCTAAAGGGTATTTAAAAAATCTTAAAAATATTAAAGCTGACGGGAAATATGAAGTTATTTTTGAGCTTTCCGGGGGGAGTGCTGATTTTCCGTTTATCATGGCCGACTATCACTTAACCATTTGTCCGGCCGGAACTGAAGGGCGG
>SDBV01011383.1_pt1 | contig 11539 bp, 8 predicted proteins | sample 2277081 | NCBI WGS metagenome assembly SDBV01 (sample SAMN10402039, study PRJNA504765) | marine sediment metagenome | isolation source: marine sediment core GS10_PC15, 223 cmbsf | place: Arctic Ocean: Southern Knipovich Ridge | collected 2010
CCAACATATGTTGACCTTATACGAAAAGAGTTGATCGACATCAAGCCGGACGGCTCGTACCGGCTGAACATGAATTACTTCGATTACTGCAAAGGCCAGCGGATGACGAACGACGCCTTTGCGCACCTCTTCGGCGGGCCGCGGCGCGAACCGGAAACGAAGATCACCCAGCGCGAGATGGATCTTGCGCGGTCGGTGCAGGACGTTACCGAGGACGTAATCTTGAAGATGGCCAGCCACGTGCACGCGGAGACGGGGATGAAGCACCTGGTCCTGGCCGGTGGCGTGGCGCTCAACTGCGTCGCGAACGGGCGGCTGCTTCGGGAGGGACCCTTCGACGATATTTGGATTCAGCCCGCGGCGGGGGACGCCGGCAATGCGCTTGGGTGCGCGCTGTTCGCGTGGCACCAGATCCTCGGGAATGACAGAACGCCGGCGGTCGATAGGCAGCATTGGACCTACCTGGGCCCGGCCTTTTCGCCGGACGCCATCCGCTCCTACCTGGACGAGGAGAAGATACCCTATGCGGAATACTCCGAGGATGGGCTCTGCGAGCGTGCGGCGGAGCTTTTGGCGACGGAAAACGTCGTGGGTTGGTTCCAGGGCCGCATGGAATTTGGCCCCCGGGCCCTGGGCGCGCGCAGTATCCTTGGCGATCCGCGCTCGCGCGAGATGCAGTCGGTTCTCAATCTCAAGATTAAGTTCCGCGAGTCCTTCCGGCCCTTCGCGCCGGTCGTTCTGCGCGACCACGTCTCCGAGTGTTTCGAGCTCGAAGAGGAAAGCCCCTACATGCTCCTTGTGGCCGATGTGAAGAAGGAACGCCTCAGCAGCCTCAGCGAAGACGATCGGCAGAAGAAGGGCTTTGACAGGCTCCGCGTCAGCCGCTCCGACCTGCCGGCGATTACGCATGTCGACAATTCGGCGCGCATCCAGACGGTGACGAAGGACGCGCACCCGATCTACGCGCGCCTGCTCGAGAAGTTCTACGAAAAAACGGGGTGCCCCGTCCTCATCAATACATCGTTCAACGTGCGGGGCGAGCCGATTGTGTGCACGCCCGACGAGGCCTACACCTGCTTCATGCGTACGAACATGGACTACCTCGCGCTCGGGCCCTTTCTTCTCGACAAGAAGCAACAGGAACTGTGGCCCGAGACGGACGAGTGGAAAGAGGAATTCGAACTGGATTGAGCCGATGGCGGATTTGGGTTGAAGCTAACTATGGACGTCGATACTTCCAGCCGCAAAGAACAGCGCGCCTTCGGCCTCGTGATGGCCGTAGCGATCGTTGTAGTGACTGTTATCCACTGGTTGATACGGCGCGAACTGGCCACGTGGCCCTTCTACATTTCCGCCGCCTTCGCCGTCCTCGGCCTTGTGGCACCAATTGTTCTGAAGCCCGTCTTCGTGGTCTGGATCAAGTTCTCGTTGCTGCTGAACTGGACAGTCACCCGGATCCTGCTAAGCATCATCTTCTATCTGATGATCGCGCCCACGGGTTGGCTCATGCTCATCTTCAGTGACGATCCCCTCAAGCGCCGCTTCGATGCCGATGCGGAAACCTACTGGGAAGAGCCCGAGGACCAACCGGAAGACCCGGCGCGTTACGAAAATATGTTCTGAACCCGGCGCATGGTTGGGATATCTCTGAATACACGCGATTCGGGCAGAATGACGACGGCGCTGGAAAAACTGAACCAATCTCGTTAGAATAGTGATAGGATCTGCACCGATTGGCGGTGTAAGGAACAGCGGCGGGAACCTCGTAATGGGAATCATTAAGGAAATCTGGGCCTTTCTTCGGATCCGCAAGAAGTTTTGGCTTGCACCGATAATCTTGGCCCTGTTACTGCTCGGGGGACTCATCATTCTGGGCTCAAGCGCCGGAGTCGCCTCGCCCTTCATCTACATGATGTAGGGCATCCGCTACGGGTTTGTGGGGCAACTTTTTTGACTCGCCACGGGCCCGTCAAGTAGGCTATCCCGTCGGCAGCTATTGCCCGATGGCCAAATTGGTAAGGCGCTGGATTCTGGTTCCAGAGACTCTAGGTTCGAACCCTAGTCGGGCAGCCATACCATACACATACACCGCGCCAGGGCGCGTTACACCTTAAGTGGCCCGTTCGTCTAGCCTGGCCTAGGACACCGCCCTCTCACGGCGGCGACAGGGGTTCAAATCCCCTACGGGCTACCATACCTTCATTCACCACAGAAACTTACAGAGAGCGCGATCCGCCCGCGCACCAAATTCATACCCGAACGGTGCAAGGCAAAGAACTCAATAACGGGGCGGGATTAGAATGATTTCTACGGCTACAGTGGGGCCTCGTCCGGCGAGGTCAGTGCTCGTGCTGGCTGTGCCCGCCTTGGCCGCCCATATCCATTTTCTTGTCCATCTGCATACCCGGCTTGGCGCCACTGAGAGATGCCAGGTACTTGGCGGGCTCCGCTTCGAACTTCGTGACGCACCCCTTGCAGCAAAAACGGACCAGACGATTGGCCACCACGTAATCGATGGGGTCGCCCATATCGCCGCCGAGTTTCTCACCGGACACGACGCACGTGGTAAGGCTATAGGATGCGCCCTGTTCATGGATGATCGCTTTGTCCAACTGGGCGATGAATTTGGCGGGCTCCGCTTCGAACTTCGTGACGCACCCCTTGCAGCAAAAGCGCACAAGGCGGTTGTTATGCACGTAATCGATGGGGTCGCCCATGTCGCCGCCGAGCTTCTCACCACTGACGACGCATGTGGAGAGCGGGTAGACGTCCATTTGCTGCTTGGCGAAGGCCGCGTCCATATTCTTGGTGTACGTTGCGGCGTCCGCTTCGAACTTGTCGGGGCAGTTCCCACAGCAGAAACGCACCTCACGCCCATTGATCTCCTTCACAATGGCGTCTCCCATTGAACCCAGCTTCATTCCGGACACGGGGCATGTGTCCAGGGTATAGACATCGCCCGAAGCGTCTGCGGCCGAGGCAGGTCCTCCCATCATCGCCAAAGCAAGTGACAGGCATGCAACAGTCCAACTCATGTATCTCGCTTTTCGTGTAGACATCTTCGTTCTCCCTAATGGTTTGTCCTGACTCGATTCCTTGCTCCACAGATGCACCATTCATTCATCTCTCACGGCCCGTCATGGGCAAGTGTCCCCCACAACCCTGGCCCGAAGCCTCAATCCAGGGCGTGGTGCTCCTTCTTCTGCATTCTATGGGCCGCAAAGCTCGTGCCAACACGGTGCTACTCTCCCAAAGTCTAACGCGAAACAGCTTGCCGTCATCGGAGAGTCTCAAAAAGGACCATAGAGTGATCAGGATCTGACCACCCGGGCATCAGTTCCTTGCTTCAGGACGTGGCTGTCAACGGAAAATGGCGCGGGAGGGCCAAATCGGGCATACTTGCCCGGACTCGCGGGGGTGGCCTCCTTCGGAGGTCTTTGGTCTGAGAACTACCGGATAGGAGGAATCCCATGGAATTATTCTTCTGGGCCCTGCTGGGCGGGCTGGTCGGCACCGTCATGATGGACATCGTCGGATGGACTGCCGGCAAGCTGAAGATTACGTGGGGCGGCTGAGGAGGAAGCGCGGCCATCGGTCGATGGTCTTTGGGCGTCCTCCATGGACGATTTGTACACGAGAGCATAAACGAGTCCGACACCGTCAAGAACGAGAAGAGCGTTGGGTTGATCTGTCACTACGGCATCGGTGGCGCTCTAGCACTTAGCTATCCCGCCATTTTCCTCGTCTTCGGTGTTGCGATGCCCGGCAATAACCTGATTCCCGGCCTCATCTGGGGTTTCGTGACCGCCCTTCTGCCCTGGCTCGTTCTTTTTCCCGGTTTTGGGTGGGGCCTTTTTGGCGCCAGGTCGCCCGAGAATGTGACGCCTCTGATCGCCCCCGCAGTCGAACATTCAATCTACGGGCTTGCATTGGGGATAGTATTGAACATGACGTCGCAACTCTGGCAAGCAGTTTAGGCTGAGATTTAGCCCCGGATACGGCAGAAGCCTAGCAGCCCGACGGCTGAATTCCGGTACACTGAGGGTTCCATCATGCACGCGGATATGAAGCAGGTCGAGTCCAAGAATGCTTCCGGCGATCGGGGCCGCCGTTTGCTATGGGGCGACCTTCGAAGCAGGGTCCTTGGCGCGATGTTGCTGATTTCCCTTCTACCGATGATCGTAGTCGCCTATCAGGGTTACCACTGCGCAAGGCAGGCCGTTGTCGAGCACGTACACATGCACCTTGTCTCCGTGATCGAGGCCCGGAGCGCCCTGTTCAATGAATGGCTGAAAGAACGGAAGAGTGAAATTGAGCGCCTGGCGTCTCTGGCGAGTATGCGGGAAGGCCCCGCGGACCTTTCACCCGGGGCCGCCGTAAGAGTCCCGGAGATTCTCAAGACCTCATTGAAGGAGGTCCAGGACAGCACGGAATCCTACGAGAGCCTTCGGGTCTACGACCTCACCTGGAACGTGTCCGCGAAGGCCAGCACGGCTAATCACGACGACGCGGCGTTCATAACTGAAGACTTCAAGAGAAAACTGGAGCGCTCCGATGGTTTTGTCTTTGGTGACGTCCACTCACACGCGGCTTACGAAATTGGCTTGCACGTCGGCTATCCGCTGAGCGACGCGGCTGGAGAACGTGCTGGATACATCGTCGCCAACTTAAACCTTTCCAGCAGTCTCGATCCGCTGCTTCAAGAGCGAAGTGGGTTGTGGCGGACCGGGAAGGTCTATGTTGCGTCGCCTGAACTCGACATTCTGAGCCAACCCTTCGCCTCTGACGCACAGATCGCGATGGGCAGAAAAACGAGCGCGGCCGTACTTGAATGCGTGTCGGCGGAAGATCCGCTTGTTCGAGAATACCCGGACTACATGGGCCGCTCCGTGCTCGGTACCGCGATGCCGCTGCCGTTCAACGACTGGATTCTCGTGGCCGAGATGGACACGGACGAGGCCCTGGTCTGGGTAGACAAACTGTTATATCGGGCAACGCTCACCGTGTTGGTAACGCTGGTGGTCGTCATGGCGGCCTCTCTCTGGATTTCCGGCTTGCTTGGAAATCCGTTGAAGGAACTGGCCCGGGTCGCGCACCGCATTCGAGACGGGCAAGTGGATGAGCGGGTGCTTCCCATGAAAGGGACCGAAGCGGAAGAAGTGCGGCAAGCCTTCAATCTCATGCTCGACGATTTGCGCCTGAAACAAGAGGAGTTGATCCGGACGGCGACGCTGGCCTCGGTGGGTGAACTGAGCACGAGCATCGTGCACGAGATGCGCAACCCGCTGTCTTCCATCAAGATGAATCTCCAGGCCCTGTGCGCGCTCGTGAAGGACGACAACGAGTACCGTGAAGTGGCCGCTATCGCACTCGAGCAGCTCCTACGGGTCGAGACGATGCTTAGCGATCTGCTCAGTTATGGCCGCCCCATTCAATTGCGCAAGGAGGCCCTTAGCTTCACGGCCTTGGTAAGCGCGGCGATGGACGTGGTGGGCGATCTCGCACGCGAGAAGAACATACAGATTAGGGTCGACAACGAGTCGCCGGGGACACGACTGGATGTCGACGCGGAACAAGTATGCCGTGCTCTCACTAACCTCGTCATCAATGCGATCCAGGCCTCCGAGCCAGGAGGCGCAATCGTGCTGAGCGCGGCGGTGGCTGACGCGAATCCAGACTACGTCGAGGTCCGCGTGCTCGATGACGGGCCCGGATTCGCCAAGGAGACCCTGGACAAGGTTTTCAAGCCCTTCTTCACCACGAAGCCCATGGGTACGGGCCTGGGCCTGACGAATGCCAAGAAGATCGTCGAGCTCCATGGCGGCGAGATCGGCGCGCGGAACCGCGAAGGGGGCGGGGCGGAGTTTTGCTTTACACTTCCCAGCAGCGAAGCTGCGCGGCGGCTGCCGGAGACCAAACGGCCTGGATGAGCAGATATGCAGATACTCGTAATTGACGACGACCATGCTCTTTGCCGCACGCTGCAGATTCACTTGGAGCGGGCGGACCACACCGTGGCCCTTGCTTTCTCTGGTGGAGAGGGGATCGCAGCGCTCGAATCCACGCCCGTCGACCTCGTGTTTATCGACTTGCAGCTGCCCGACCTCTCTGGTTTGGACGTCCTCCGCAGGCTCGAAGAGATCGAGTGCGATCCCTTCGCCGTTATGATTACCGGGACGCAAGATATGAGAGCTACGATAGAGGCCGTGCGGCTTGGGGCTTTCGATTATATTCGCAAGCCACTCGATCTCGACGCCGTACTCGTAACGATCGAGAAGGCCGCTCAGCAACTTAGGAAGCCAGTATCAAAACAGGTAACGAGCATCGAGGGCGTTGAGAACGGGCCACATGAAATTGTAGGTGCAGATCCAAAGATTATCGAAGTGCTCAAGCAAGTTGGCCTGTGCAGTGAGAACCACTTCCCCGTGCTGATCGAAGGGGAGAGCGGAACGGGCAAGGAGATGGTGGCCCGCGTCCTGCACGAAACCAGTACTCCCGGCCGCCCCTTCGTCGGTATCAACTGCGCCGCTGTCGTGGCGACTTTGCTCGAAAGCGAGCTCTTCGGGCACGAGAAGGGTTCGTTTACCGGCGCCGACAGCACCAAGACCGGTAAACTCGAGTTCGCTGCCGACGGCACGGTGTTCTTCGATGAAATCGGTGACATGTCCCCCGACCTTCAAGCGAAACTCTTGAGGACGCTCCAAGAAAGCGAATTCGAGCGGGTGGGTGGCACTGCGTCGTTGCCACTCAGGGCCCGCGTGGTAGCGGCCACGCACCGCGACCTAAGGGCGCTGGTGGCTGAAGGCCGCTTTCGCGAGGACCTCTTCTACCGTCTTGCGGTTACGACCATACACTTGCCCCCCCTGCGCGAACGCCGCTCGGATCTTCCGCTTCTGGCCAGGCATCTGCTCGCACAGGTCACCAGAAACATCGACAAGACCGTCGAAGCGATCGAGGACGGCGCGCTCAAGCAACTCCAGACACATGATTGGCCTGGAAACGTCCGGGAGCTGCGCAACGTGATCATGCGTGCGTGCATGCTTGCGCGCACCGAAGTCATCACCAAGGATGATATCGTCAGCTCCATGGAAGGCGGTGTACCTCAGAGCGCGGCGGCGCCAGCAGAAATTCTCAGCTTACGAGAGGCAGAGAAGCGGCACGTAGAGGCCGCCTTGCACCACACGGACTGGAACGTCAGTCATACTGCGGGTCTCCTGGGCATCTCGCGAGTGACGCTCCGCAAGAAGATCAAGGACTACCAAATCGTTCCCGCGCATCCGCTTGGGCGTGATCGAAAGCCGCGGAGTTGACCCTTTTGGTGGTCAGAATCTGATCACTTCTCGCAGGCCAGAAACTTCTGCAATCCTCAACTGCCTGCTAAACGGGGAAATGAGGCGCTTCGCCAATCTGGTACGCGCTTTGCTATATTGTGGCCAAGCAATACATTTTGGGAGGGGGCCGTTGAGATGATGTACGGAAAATCTGCGGCACTGTTTTTGACAAAGCTTGGACGTGGGGCCGTTTTTGGGGGTGCAGCTCTTCTCATCCTCCTCGCCGGAGTAGGGGTGGGGTTGTTCTTGGCCCCATCGACGCCGGGCAACGGTCCGGCCATGGACGGGAACGTCAAGACCGGGCAGGAGGAGATCTCGCACTGGACATGCTCGATGCACCCCGAGATCATCCGCTCGGGGCCGGGTCAATGCCCGAAATGCGGCATGGACCTCATTCCAGTCAAGAAGGGCGCTCAATCCGTTGGGGAGGGCCGCCGTACATTCACGACGAGCGAGGCCGCCAAGGCCCTGATGAAGATCCAGACGACCCCGGTCGAGCGGCGCTTTGCCACGGCCGAGATCCGGATGGTGGGTAAGATCGACTACGACGAAACCAAGCTCGGGTATATCACCGCGTGGGTGGCAGGCCGCCTCGACAAGTTGTACGTCGATTACACAGGCATCCAGGTGAACAAAGGCGATCACCTCGTCTGGTTGTACAGCCCCGAGTTGTTGATAGCTCAGGACGAACTTCGCCGCGCAACCGAGTTCGTGGCAAAGCTGCGGCCCGACTCGCCTCAGGTGCTGGTGCAAACGGCCAAATCCAACGTCGAGGGGGCGAGAGAGAAACTTCGGCGTTGGGGTCTGACCGAGGAGCAAATCAATGAGGCCGAAGAGAAGGGAATCTCTTCGGACCATGTGACCATCTACTCGCCGATGGGCGGCACGGTGATCGAGCGCTTCGGCCAGGAAGGCATGTATGTAACCCCGGGAACACGCATCTACACCGTGGCCGATCTCAGCGAGGTCTGGGTGAAGCTCGATGCCTACGAATCGGACCTGACGTGGCTGCACTACGGCCAGAAGGTCACAATCACGACGGAAGCGTATCCGGGAGAGACCTTCGAGGGGCGGATTGCGTTCATCGAACCGACTTTGGATCCAGTGACACGGACGGTGAAGGTCCGGGTCAATGTGCCCAACACCGATGGCAGACTCAAACCGGAGATGTTTGTACGCGCAACGGTACTGGCACAGGCGGCCACACGCGGACGCGTGATGGATCCGGGGCTGGCGGGCAAATGGATAGGGCCGATGCACCCGGAGATCGTCAAGGACGGTCCGGGCACCTGCGATATATGTGGAATGGCCCTTGTGACGGCGGAGGAATTGGGCTATGTGCCGCTCGATATCAGCGACGACGATAAGCCCCTCCTGATACCAGTCTCGGCGGCATTGGTGACGGGCAAGCGCGCAGTCGTGTACGTCGAGGTACCGGGTGCGGAGAGTCCGACCTACGAAGGCCGCGAAGTTGTGCTCGGCCCGCGTCTCGGCAAGCACTACATCGTGCATTCGGGCCTCAGCGAAGGCGAGATGGTCGTCACCAACGGCAACTTCAAGATTGACAGCGCACTCCAGATCATGGCAAAGCCGAGCATGATGTCGCCTGACGGCGGCGGTGGCGGCGGTCACGATCATGGCGGCATGCAGATGGGACCGGGAACGGACATGGATGGGCCCGACGTCGTGCCGGCGGACGCAGCGGCAAAAGCACCCGCGGAGTTTCAGGCGCAGATCCGGACGCTTTTCGACACGTATCTCGGCATCCACGCTGCGCTCGGCGCAGACAACTTCGCTCCAGCCCGCGAGGCCGCGAAAGCGACACTCGAAGCGCTCGGAGAGGTGGACATGGCTGTGTTGGAAGGTAGCGGACACGCGCTCTGGATGGAGAGCCATGCCGCGATTTCGGATGCCCTCTCAAAGATGGTCGAGGCGCACGCAATAGAAGGAGTGCGCGACGCGGTTGCACCTCTGACGGCTGGGCTATCGAAGGCCATCGACTCCTTGGGGATCGGACCCGGCAACCCCGTCTATAAGATTCATTGTCCCATGGCGCTCGGTGGCTCAGGCGCAGACTGGCTGCAAGGGACCAAAATAACGTTGAACCCCTACTTCGGCGGGGAGATGCCCACGTGCGGCACCCTCATGGGCAGAGTCGATCATGCCACCGAATCGTCGGCTTCCGCGTCGACCGGGCCGCAAGTGAATGAGGATCCCGGGCAAGCGGCGCACGTGGTTGGGGAACCACGATGAGCGACGGGGCCAATTCGACCGGCGGAGAGGCCAGCTCCCTGTCGTTGATTGACAGGATTATCCTCTACTTCCTCAAGAACAAGCTCATCGTTGTGCTACTGGTCGGGTTCTTCGTTGTTTGGGGCATCATGGTGGCGCCCTTCGACTGGGACACCGGCTGGCTCCCCCGCAACCCCGTGGCGGTTGACGCCATCCCCGATATCGGCGAGAACCAGCAGATCGTCTTTACAGAATGGATGGGACGTTCGCCGCAGGACGTCGAGGACCAGATCAGCTATCCATTGACCGTATCACTCCTGGGTATCCCCGGCGTCAGGACCATTCGAACGTTCTCCTTCTTCGGTTTCTCGTCGATCTACATCATTTTCAACGACGACATCGACTTCTACTGGTCGCGCAGCCGCGTCCTTGAAAAGCTCAACAGCTTACCGGCCGGTACGCTACCCGCCATGGTGCAGCCGACCCTGGGCCCGGACGCAACCTCACTGGGTCAAGTGTATTGGTACACACTCGAGGGGCGCGATCCGGACGGGAACCCCGTCGGCGGCTGGGACCTGCACGAATTGAGGACCATCCAGGACTGGTACGTCCGCTACAGCCTGCTCTCGGCCGGTGGCGTGAGTGAGGCCGCGTCTGTCGGCGGTTTTGTGCAGGAGTACCAGATAGACGTCGATCCCGACGCCATGCGGGCGAACCATATCAGCCTGGACGATGTCTTCCGCGCCGTGCGCATGTCCAACGTCGACGTGGGTGCGCGCACCATCGAGATCAACAAGGTGGAATACATCATCCGGGGCCTTGGATTCATCAAAGGCATCGAGGACATAGAAGACACCGTTATCAAAGTCAACGAGAATGTGCCCGTCTACATCAAGAACGTCGCCAAGGTCAGCCTGGGACCGGCCCTTCGCCGGGGCGCGCTGGACAAGGAAGGCGCCGAGGCCGTCGGAGGCGTCGTCGTCGTCCGCTACGGCGCGAACCCTCTCGAAGTCATCAAGAACGTCAAGGCCAAGATCGCCGAGATAGCCCCAGGCCTGCCCAGCAAGGCCGTCATCGACGACACCCAGGTGGACCGGCAGGGCGTCGAACGCTTCGCCGCGACCCAAGGCTTTGAGGCCTATGAAGGGCCCGGCCTGAATCAGGACGCGTGGCTCGAATGGCTTCGCACGACAGAGCGATCCGGTTGGCCGTCCTGGGCGACAATCAGCCAAGTGACCGTCATCCCCTTCTACGACCGCACCGGCCTGATTCAGGAAACCCTGGGTACGCTCAACTCGGCCCTCTTCGAAGAGATTCTCGTGACCATCATCGTGGTCCTCGTCATGCTCATGCATTTGCGCAGCTCGATCCTCATCAGCGGCCTGCTGCCCCTGGCCGTGCTCATGTGCTTCATCGCAATGAGGACCTTTGGCGTCGATGCAAACATCGTGGCCCTATCGGGCATCGCGATCGCCATCGGGACCATGGTCGACATGGGCGTAATCGTCAGCGAGAACATCTTGAAGCGGCTCGACGCGGCGGACGAGGACGCCGACTCCCTTGACACCATCTTCGAGGCCTCGCGCGAAGTGGGCGGCGCGGTTGTCACGGCCGTATCGACGACGGTCGTCAGTTTCCTGCCCGTATTCACGATGGTCGCGGCGGAGGGGAAACTCTTCAAGCCGCTGGCCTTCACCAAGACCTTCGCCCTCATCTCCTCCGTCATCGTCGCCCTCGTCGTCATCCCGCCCCTGGCACACGTCCTTCTCGGCGGCCGCTTTGGCTCGGGGACCCTCAAAAAGGCCGGCCTGCTCGCCCTCGCCGCCGTCGGCGCGGTGGCGGTGTTCGTTGGGCCATGGCCATGGTGGCTGGGCATTGCGACCATCGTCTTCGCCGCATACCACTTGTCCACCGGCCTCCTGCCCGCCTGGAGCCAGCGGTGCGCGTCCTACGGGGCGACCATCATCGCCATTCTA
>SDBV01011384.1_pt1 | contig 11537 bp, 14 predicted proteins | sample 2277081 | NCBI WGS metagenome assembly SDBV01 (sample SAMN10402039, study PRJNA504765) | marine sediment metagenome | isolation source: marine sediment core GS10_PC15, 223 cmbsf | place: Arctic Ocean: Southern Knipovich Ridge | collected 2010
ATCTCCGATCCGAGTTTCACCTGGGAGCCTGGTAGCGACCCGGATTCCGGGGTTAGCGGCTACTCTATCTACTGGGGTACGACTGCCGACGGCACCTCGACGACGACCTCTACGATCTCCACCGCCTTCGACCCGCCGGCTGTATCGGACCCGTCCGTGAACTATTTACGAGTCAAGACCAAGGACAATGCCGGCAACGAAGCGGGCTGGAAGACGATCTTCACTTTCAAGTACGACACACAGACGCCGACGAATCCCGCCGGGTTGGCAACAGAGCTGGGCGGCGCCACCCATAATATCTGGCAGAACTCGATCTTTAATCCCAACTTCACCTGGGTCGCCGGGAGCGACGCCGATTCAGGCATCAAGCGCTACAGCGTCTACTGGGGGAGCGACCCGGCCGGCACGCCGGACACCTGGACCTCTTCACCAGCGTTCAATCCGACTGCCGTCGGCTCCGGTGTCTATTACTTGCGCATTAAATCGCAGGATTACGCCGGTAACTATGCCGGGACGGCCAGCTTGTTCACCTTCAAATATGAGAACCAGGCACCGAGTGGTTCGATCACGATCAAGAACGGTTCGGCCTATGCTCGGTCGCCTTCGGTATCGCTCAAGCTGAACGCCTCAGACACCGGCGGCTCCGCTCTGGACAAGGTCCGCTATCGAAACGGGGGTGCTTCGTGGGGGGCCTGGGAGTCATTCGCCTCGTCGAAGAACTGGACTCTGTCGGCCACCGACGGCATCAAACAGGTCTATTACGGCCTCAAGGACAAGGCCGGCAACGAAAAGGTCGTCTCCGACACCATTAAGCTCGACAGTCACAAACCGACCGCCCGGATGGTCACCCCGTTCATCTCCACCAAAACGTCTAAGACGACCACTTTCAAGGTGAATTGGTCGATAACCGACCCCTCTCCGTCTTCGGGCACAGAATATGTCAGGGTCTACTATCATCCATCCGGCTCATCCAAGTGGCGACTGTGGAAAACGGCGGTCGGCAGCGGCGAGGCATTTTTTACCGGCAAGGCCGGAGTCACTTATTACTTCCGCACCCTGGTCGTCAACAATGCCCACAATTATGACTGGTCCAGGACGTACAAGACAATAGTCCCCTTCAATGAAGGCATCTACAAATCGAAAACGGGCTTCAACGGCTACACCAAGGGCGGCAAATCTCAGAATTACCTAACCTCAACGAGATACTCATACGGCGCCGGCCACACGCTGAGATACAAGCTCTACAACAGCAACGGCATCGGCCTAGTCGTCACCAAGGGGCCCAATATGGGCCGGGCCCAGATCTACGTCGATGGCAACTACGTCACTACTGTGGACGCGCATAAATCAACAACCAAAGCCAGGCAACTTATCTTCTACAAAGGCTTCTCTAAGAAAGGCACACACTGGCTAAAAGTGGTAAATCTCGGGACGCCCGGGCGGGCCAAGTTCGAGATCGATGCCGTGGTGATCGGACGGTAGGTTGGACCGTTTGCCAGCTATATTGTTGCTTTGATCGCCTTGAATTTCTTCGCAGACAAGTCAAGCTTGGTGATCAGATCCTCTATGCGACGACAATCCATCGCCCGGCATGCTTCGGCGGCGATGGCTGCTGCCGCTGCCGCATCGTCCCGAGGATCGTGATGCTCCAACTCGAGCCCGAGATGACGCGAGACGGTATTGAGCCGGTGGTTGACCAGATCCGGCCAGACGGATTTGGCTATCGAGACCGTGCAAGTATATTTGAAAGGCGTGCTTTCCAGCCCGTAAAAATCCAGGGTGTTCCGCAAGACACTCATATCGAAACCGGCATTATGGGCCACGACCGGTCTTCCGTCCAGGTATTTTTGCAAGACCGGCCAGAGATCGATAAACTCCGGCGCACCCATCACATCTTTGGGACTTATCCCGTGAATACCCATGTTAAAGAGGACGAACCGCATCTCAGGCGGCCTGATGAGCCAAGCCCGGCTGTGCACGACCCGACCACCTTCCGCTACTGCGACGCCAAGAGCGCACGCACTGGCCCGCTGCTCGTTGGCAGTCTCGAAATCGATGGCAATGTAGTCGCCGCCCTCGTATCCGCCGCCCGCTTCCATCGATCGTAATGAGTCGTCGGAGAACCAGGAGCGCAACGTGGCAAAGTCCTTTGTTATGGCCATATAATCCGTTTCATGAATTAGCGTTCTTTGAGATTATATGGGATAGGGCCGGTAACTAGAAAGGCCCAACGGTCTCAAAGAGGCCAACTACTACCCCGCCAAGGATCGTGACCGTGACCACTATCATGACCCCAACGAACGCCGCCAAGAGAGAGTACTCCATGGCGACCGCTCCCCGTTCACCGAGAACCCGGCCAAGAAAGACTTCCAAATACCTTTGTGACATTCCATCGCCCCTAACGACTGCCTGCCATTTGTTGAGATAGTAGTCCATCGACAGCAGCTTGGTCTCGCTTGACAAGCAGGTGCTAACTAACGACGCCCGCTAACTTTTTGGTCTCTGCCGCCTCCAAATCGCGCCGGGTTCTTCGGACACATCAAATTTAGGTCGGTCGCATTCGCTTGCAAGCGTTTGGTATACTTACAACGATGATTTCTACAATAATCCGACAATCCGAAGGGAGGTAGCTAATCAGCGATTCTAAAAACAAAGAGCAAGGTGGAGCCGTCGACATGGGCGTGGCGATCTTAAAGGCTTTGGCCGAAGTTACAGACGAGCTTAGCCAGCTGCAAGATGAAATTGCCAAAGAAGCACATTTGAAACCGATGGGTGAAAAATTAAGCTTGACGAAAAGAAAGGTTGATGCCGTAATGTTGAGACTTGAACTGATCGGTCAAAGCCTCTCCTATAACTGACACCATCGTCTAGCCATATTTCAGCTTTTCTCAAGGCGTGTGTACGTTGCTTCTGGTTCGCGGGGCAACGAACCCGCGCATATTCCTTATAACATGCGATTCGGCAACGCCGCCAAGGTCCCCATTAAGCGGTCAGCGGCCGAGAGTTAAATCTGCTATAATGTGATTTGTTTCACAAGAGCGCGAAGGCGAGTAGAAAGGCAATCACATGCGGAACTTGCACGAGCTGCCACTGGAACAACTAGACCAAGCTCAAATAGCCTTAGGTGAGCTGGTGAAGGAACTAGCGCCAGATGACCAGGCATTAGCTCTTTTACTCGCGGACTTAATGGATGCCGTCGGCAAAGAGTGCTATGTCCGAGCTGTGGGCCAGGAGACTGCTAGCTACATGTTCTGCGAATTACACCCGGACACTTAACGATATCAAGCAATCAGCCTATAGCTCAAACCCATCCACAATAGCCTGCTTTTTCTTGCTGGCCCACGGGGAGCCGCTAGCGCTCGTCTCAAAGCTTATGTGTCATGCGAACGTCGGCATAACTCTGAAGGTCTACGCTCACTGCCAAGAGAGTTCAGAGGCGGGTATTCACGATAGGCTAAATAGGATTTTTAATCGACCTGGTAGCAAAATGGTAGCAAAACCACTTTTCGACCATCGTAAAGAAACTCTCCCGCCATCAACCCGATACTTCACGACCGAGGCCGGCGATGAAGAATCTGTTGTGGGTTAATAAAAGTCGGGCCGCTTGCATACCTGACCTCATTCTCACGGAGACATTACGTGTACGGATGTGACGCGGCCGGCCGCGCCGGCGTCGAGAAGCTAGGCAAACAATTATTCCCTAAGGGCCGGATCTCACACCTGAACAAGGACGAAGACCTTAATGACCTACTTCAACAACTCGGCCCGGAAATGTTCGAGGCCAAGGCTAAGAAGCTGATACGTGAGGCCAAGTCACTAATTGATATCAGGATCGCCAGCCTTGCTAGTATGTCCGCCGACGATAAAGTCACCTACGCCGAGGCGTCGATCTTCCCGTTGCTTGCCGAGGTAACGACAATAAAGCAGGGCGCATACTCTACGGACAAGCCCGCAACGAAAACTTGAGAACTAGTTGTCTTGATTTAATAGACGAGATGCTGACGATTCGAGCGCTGGGGATCAACGATGCTATAGCCAATTTCGAACGGTAGTCGGCTCTGGCCTCCATCAATAATTTGAAGGTCTCTAGCTCCGCTTGACACTCGCGAAATCAGAATGGGACCGACCACACTGCCACTGCCTAACGCTTTGTAGCAAACGATATTTCTTGAGTGTTGCCGACTGGGTCGAGGATGTAGGTGGTTATCTTGTTCAGGGACTCGGTGATGAAGCTAGACGGTCGTTCTTGTTAAACAACTCCGCAGTTTTCGGCTCGCTAAGATCACGACTTAGTATTTTGGTTTGAACCATCCCAATATTTCGCCAAGAATTCCTTCATATCTTCAGCAATATGTAGTCGTTCTTCTGTTTCTAGCACCTCATTTACAGCCTTGATAGCGGTGTCCGCTTCAATAAGCTCCATCTCAATTGCATCGGAAAGATAATTAATCACGTTTTGGCATACCGAGTCGTTTTCGTGATTCAATAATCCAATCATCTTATCAAGCCACGCTTCGTCCGTGGTTATCAAGAATAGAGCTGCCCAGCAAGCGGCCCTAACTTGGATGTCTCCATCTGCTTTTTGCAACGCCACCAACCTGGACTCACTCTCTTTGGCCCTCACAAGGCCGAGCCCATACGCACAATAGAATCGAACCAGAACACTTTTGTCCTCAAGACCGGCCTCAAGAAACGGCCTAACAGCAGGTTCATTGAGACCAGCAAGATTCTCTGAAGCTTGAACACGAACTAATTCGTCTGAATCTTGAATAAGCAGTCCCCCATAAAGATACAATAGGTCGCTTCGTTGATCATACTGCAATGACTCTAATGCATCGCGACGATTTTCATTTTCACCGATCAAAGTGAGCAAAAAGCCGGCAAACTCATCTGGATATTTTCCAGATTGGGCCACCGTCGCCGCTATCCCACCAACATATGCTCTAATAGACTTATCTCGATGACGACTCAAGAAAAAGAGCTCATGCAAATCATCAGCGTTAAGTCCATGGGTCTCGAGAGCATAAAACTTTTTTTTGAGCACCTCCTTCTTATCCTCAAAAGACCAGTCTTTCTTCTGAATAATCTTGTTGACATTATTTGCCACTTTATTTAATGCAGCCTCCTCCCTTCGGTGTTTTTGGTGCTCGTGATCCACGTTGTTTCTGCCAGTTTCTCCCACCTCTAGCAGCCTTTAGCGCAGCGATGACCTCTGCTATTCGTTTCGTATCTCCTTCAGCCCGTGCTTGCCTGAGATTATGGCAGCTCTGGTCAAGTCCTAAAAGTTCTGTAATTTCCCTCCAAGGATAGTTCTGTTCCTATTTCACTGCCGCCAGATCGCGTTGCCGTTGTTCCTGTGCCGGCGCAGACTCGGCGAGTTCTTCCGGATTGACGTAGCGCTTACCGCTGGTCCATTCCTCTGAATGCTCGACGCAGATAGCTGAGATCAACCGAAGGCAAGATTCACGGTTGGGAAAGATTCGCACGACTCTGGTTCGACGACGCACCTCCTCATGGAACCTCTCGAGGCCGTTAGTGCTTCTGATTCGGGGGCGAATTGAGGCCGGGAAATCAAAGGCTGAGAAGCATTCCTCAATATGCTCGTCGATGAGTACAGTGACTTTCGGGTTAGTCTCCTGCCACTTCGTCATCGCTTCGTTTGCCAACCGCCTGGCTTCGGCTTTTTCGTCAGCAGTGAATATCTTTCTTATGTCCGCGGCCACCTCTTTTCGCTTGGCTCTTTTAACCAGGCCCATAGCGTTGCCGCTGAAATGGACCTGACATCTTTGCCAAGAAGCACCTTGGAAGTAACGCTTGGCGGCCTTCTTTAAGCCCTTGTGAGCATCGGAGACGACCAGAAGGACTCCGGATAGTCCACGGTCTTTTAGGTCGCTAAACAACTCGTTGTATGTGGACTCACTTTCCGTGTCGGCGACTTCTACCGCGAGGATCTCGCGCTTGCCGTCGCCGCGGATCGCCTTGACTATCAAGACGCCTTGGGAGATGACCCGCCCACCGATTCGCACATCTTGGTAATGGGCATCGACAAATATGATCGGGTAGGACCGGGAGGAGAGCGGCCGCTTTCTCCAGGCGTTTAATTCAGCGTCCAGCCCGCCGGCTAGAGCCGAGACCTGGCTTTTGGAAAACGAGGTGCCGCACAAAACTTCCGTGATCTCTTTTACCTTGCGGGTTGAGACACCCTGGATGTACATCTCCATCAGCGATAACACCAAGGCTTTCTCGTTTCTTTGGTAGCGGGCGAAGATGGATGTTGAAAACGTTCCCTCGCGGTCCTGAGGAATAGCCAGGTTCAGCGTACCGACCCGGGTTCGAAGCATCCTCGGCTTGTAGCCGTTTCGCTGTCCGCGCCGTTCTTTGTTTCTTTCGTATGGCGCCGCGCCGATGTGAGCTTCCATCTCTGCCTCCAGGATTCCCTGCACCACCCGCTCAACAATCTCGCGAAGAAACTCCGGATCATCGAGCAATGCGCCTTGCAGATTCCCGTCGCCTAAATTACTGTTTGAATTGGCCATCGTTCTCCTTCCAAATAGTCAGTCTTCAAATCACTAACTATCTTGGAGAGACGGTGGCCGCTTGTCTACTGACTAAGCAATTTTACAGAAGTTTACGGACTCAACCGCAGCTCTAGCCAGTCATTTCCAACGGTAGCAGAAAAACACAAGGAGCTTATTGCCACACTAGATGGCAAAATTGGGCGGAATCCGCAGCTTTGGCCACTTTATCTTTCGTCGTAGTCGCATGAGGTCGATAACTCGTCCTGTTGAGACGCTGCATCACGGGATCGAGGTTGTCTATCTCATCTGGAGCAGTAGGTCTCGTTGCCGTTGGGATAGTGGACTTCATGCGTGTTGCCGACCGGGTCGACGATGTAGGTTGTTGTCTTACTCAGGGCGCCCCTGATGGATATCAAGCGGTCGTATTAAAGGTAGCTCATCCTAAAAGGCCGAGTTCCCTTAACTCAGGCTCATCAAAGCCATAGCCAAAAAGCTCTTCGTTGGGTGGCAGTCGGCCGCTCTTCTGCAATATCAGCGTGTTCTGACCTTTTGCCTGCTCAAAGAGAATCCGCTTTTTCCAATATTCTTTTTGTCTCTCTTTGACTGCCGGGACGTGTTCACGAACGTACTTTCGGGCTTGCATCATGGAAACTGCATATCCTGCTGACCCAAGCACGATCGCTATGCTCACCCAAAACACTTCGGTCAATGTAAAACCAAGCACGATATAAGCGAATAGCCCAAAAATCATGACGATACCCGGCACCATTGCCCCAAATATACGATACACAGAAATCTCTCCCCTTCGATAAGCAAAGAAGAGGACGAGCGCAACATTTGTGATCATTGCCAATACAAGCGCCAATTCGGCGACATGTTTATCGGTCATTTAGCCACAAACCCTTCAACTTGTTGCCCACTTGCTCTTACGTTCATACCTCGGCCTACGTCGATTAGTAGAGCCATTGCCTGAATCCAAGGAGGGACTGGCGTTGAGGCTGCTTCCACCACCTGCGGCGCCGCCTCCACCATTGTATGTGCGAGAGTATATACTGTTTGCCGCCCGAGCTGACATGTATGAGTCTCCCATATCGAAGCCGAGATTGAATACATCCCGTGCCAAACCCGCGGTTTTTCCTATAGGGATGAACTCCGCAATCCCCATCGCCATGTCGCGCTTGTATTGATTTTCAGACATACGACCATGTCGACGGTCATCCCAAGTAGCATAAATTGACGCCCCTCCGGCTACAGCTGCTACGCCGAGAGCCCCAGCAACCACAAGTGGGCTAGCCGCAACCCCCGCTGCAACGGTACACCCAACGCCTATGACACCCATAGTAATTGAAAACCAATCCTCCCCGCTCGGATCAACCAAGTTTAACGGATTGTTCTTAACATAGGTATACGGATTAAGAGTCTGTGCCCATGCATTAGAGAGTACAGAAAAGGGTCTCCATGACACGCTGGACAATATTTTTAAGAAATCCGTTAGCAAAAACGTTAGCAAAACCCTGAAGGTCGTTTCGTCAAATTAGCAAATACGTTAGCAAAACCCTGAATGTCGTTTCGTCTGAAGCCTGAGATTTACCTCTTTCCCCTGCTAATCAATAGTAGGCCGGGGGGGACTTGAACCCCCACGAGCTTACGCTCAACGGATTTTAAGTCCGTTGCGTCTGCCGATTCCGCCACCGGCCCCGGTGTGTCTTACCTGCTATTCTTTGTCTTTTGGTGAACTGCCAACCGTCGATTGTGACGTTTCTGCTAACAGACAGCTAACAGTATTATCAAAAGCAGCGCCAATCCTGGCGCCAGCGCCTATTCTAGCATCAGGTAGCATATGGCTGTAAACCTTTAAAGTGATATCAATTGAGCCATGCCCTAACTGCTCACTGATAAACGCTATTTCCTTGGCCCCAAGGTGTGCCAAAAGAATTGACGTATAGGTATGTCTCAAATGATGTGGCGTCGCATTCTCTATACCAGCGTCCATGATTGCCCTTTTCCAAGGCCCATGCAAAAACTTTGTCCAATCTAGCGGCTGGTCGTCCTTACTAAAAACCAGCTCATTATCTTGACCACTTCCCTGATCTTTCCATTGCGCCAAATCATTCACCAGTTCCGGCGGTATGACAACCTTGCGGATAGATTTTTCGCTTTTCGGATCTACAAATTGGCCGCGCACATAATTTCGTTTGGGTAAAACATTAATTGCACCCTCTACAAGGTCGATAGCATCCCACCTAAGCCCGCATAGTTCGCCAGCACGTAAACCAGAATACAAAGCAGTCTTGATGATAAGGTGCGTCTGCCCATCCGTTCCCGCTAACAGTCTTGCTAGTTCCTCGCCCGCAAGAGCTTTGGCTGGTTGCGATTCAGCCTTTGGCCGTCTAATATGCTCGCAAGGATTTGCGTAGGTGTATTTCCATGCTTGTCCGATCTTAAATACCTGCTTGAGTACGCCTAAATGATAACCTGCCGTTCTGTTGCTCAAAGTTTTACATTTTTGCGCTATATACGCTTGTATTCTTTCGGCTCCGATGGATTTGACTTCCTGATCCTTGAAGTATGCTTTTAGGTGGGCGCTGATGTTTGCGTAAAACTCAATGGTTGATGGTTTCAGGTTCTGCGTTTCTAGGCTTTCAAGCCATTTATCGACCAAATCTGAAAATCCGATCTTTCTATCCGAATACTCGCCCGTCTGTATCTTGCTCAAAACATCGACTAGAGCGCGTTTGGCCTCTTTCTTGTTTGTGCCGATGGTTTTCCAATGCTGGCGACCATTGTGTCGGTAAACAATTGCATATTTACCGCTCGACCTTTTCTGTACTGATCCTGTGGCATCCATGTTTCCTCCTGTATTACGGACATTATGTCCTCTGTACTATGCTACTACGCTGTTATTATCTCCCCAGTTAGCGTTAGCTGCTAACACTATTATACCCTTTTCCCCTCTCTTTGCAATGGCTGCTTGACTACCCAGGTAAAATAATGTACGTTAAATCTAATTAAATAAAAGTTAAATAGGCCAGCTAAATCAGAGGCCCGACATCGGGGGACAGTGCGTCCCTGTGGTGACGGGTCTTTTTGTATTTAGAGAAGGAGAGAAAGGAGTAGGACAATGACAAATGCACAACCAATCAAGGTGATGATGTATTGCCTGGGGATCGACCAAGGCGATATTGCCAAAACTGCCGGTGTATCGCGTAGCTATGTCAGCCAAGTGATAACCGGCCGCAAGCCATGTTCAGACAAGCTCTTAACAGCCTTCAAAGAGAAAGGAATCGCAAATGCCAGAGACTACCTTCAGTAATTACTTGACCGTCGATGATCTAGCAGCTGAATGGAAACTGAAAAAGGGCTACATCTACCGGATGGTCGCGGCCGGTCAAATCGAACACGTCAAGATAAATCGACCGATCCGCTTCAAGCGTGAGGCAGTCGAGGCGTTCATTGAGCAACAAACGAAGGAGGCTAACCAAAATGATTGCTAGAAAATACCCGGCCAAACCTGGGGGCATGACCGGGTCAGAAATCAGGAGGAAACCTAATTTCCAAGAATACTTTAGCCAAGAATGGGTGTAGAAGCAAACGCCGCCGATGCTGTCCTAGAGGTGCAGGATGAGGGTTGTGTCAACGCCGGTCCAAAATTCCCCATTATCGCCGGTCCAAAATTCCCCAGTTTGAAAGTTATTCACCCCTTTCGTTCGGTTTCTTGAGAATCCCGGCCCGTCTTTTTTCTTTTAGTCGATATGACTCGCCCTTGATGTTGATGGTTGTTGAATGATGGAGCAGTCGGTCGAGTATGGCAGCGGCGATTACGCTGTCGCCCCCAAAGATCTCGCCCCACTGCCCGTAGGTCTTGTTTGAGGTCAGGATCACGGCGCCCTTTTCATAGCGTTGGCAGATGACCTCAAAGAATAACGAAGATGCCTCCTGATCGAGTGTCTGGTAACCAACTTCATCGATGATCAAGACTTTGGGGCTGATGTAGACTTTCATCCGCTCCTTCAGGCGACCGTCCGCCTGGCCTTTTTTCAGACGCTCGATCATCTCAGAGATGGTCGCAAAGTAAGCGCGATTTCCACCTTCGGCTGCGAGTAACCCCAAGGCAACGGAGAGGTGGGTTTTCCCCACCCCCGGTGGTCCTAAGAAAACGACGTTTTCGCCCCGGTGGATGAATCTGAGTGTGGCCAGTTCCTTAATCAGCTTCTTGTCGATTGAAGGCTGAAAGGAAAAATCAAAAGTATCGATAGTTTTGATAAACGGAAAGCGGGCGAATCTCATCAGCGCTTGGGTGGTCCGCTCTTTGGCGGCCTGAGATTCTTCCGACAGCAGTCTCTCTAAGAAATCAGTGTAGGAGATATCCTCTCTAGCCGCCTCCTCGGCAATTGAACCAAGTATCTCGGGCAGTCTGACAAGTCCGAGGCGCTCGGCATACTCAGCGATCCGCTCCATCTGCAAGCTCACGAGTGATCATGAGCCAAAGACTCGTAGACCGACAGCGGACGGCTTTCAACAACAGGCTGGGGGCATAACAGCGGCAGGCGTGGCCTCGGGACGATCGCTTCACGCTTGATGCCGCTGTAGAACCGCGCGGTGATAATCGTTCTTCCTTTTTGCACTGACATCTCGTGGGTGATAATGGTGGCTCCATCGACCACAATGTCGAAGCGGCCGTCCTCATAGTCGCGGATCAGACATTCTCGTGAGGCAAATTGGTGTGGCACTCCATAGCGTGAGCCCCGGTAGGAGACGAGGCAGTCATTGGTGATCTTTCGTCTTTCGTAAAGGGCGGTATCGAAGACCATGTTTTCGCGAACCGCATTTAACCCTTCTTTCTTTAGTCGATTAGCGGGTATCTCACCGGTAGTGCCGTGAATGCGGGTGTTGGCCACGGTCTTTAACCAAACACGCGCTTCTTTGTTGAGCTCATTAAGGTCTGAAAAGGTGTCCCCAACCAAGAAATTGCCTTTGACATATTTAACGCCCGATTCAACCTTCCCTTTGGTCTGCGGC
>SDBV01011385.1_pt1 | contig 11536 bp, 11 predicted proteins | sample 2277081 | NCBI WGS metagenome assembly SDBV01 (sample SAMN10402039, study PRJNA504765) | marine sediment metagenome | isolation source: marine sediment core GS10_PC15, 223 cmbsf | place: Arctic Ocean: Southern Knipovich Ridge | collected 2010
CATAGAAATATATAAGAATTTCAACGTATATCAATAAATTAATGTCACAAATATATTAACAGCTTTAAAAAAATATCAATAGTTCAATGTTACAAATATATTAACAACTTAAAAAAATATCAATAGTTTTATTTTACAAATTCATTTACGACTTTTAATAAATATCAATAGTTTAATGTTACTAATTTATTTACAACTTTTAATAAATATTATGAAAAAACTTATTATTATTATTATCGTATTTATTCTTAGTGCAAACTGTTTTGCACAGGATATACATTTTTCACAGTATTCTCAAGCTCCGTTAATATTTAACCCTGCTTTAACAGCTGCATTTAATGGTGATATTAGAGTATTAGTTAATTATAAAGATCAGTGGAGGAGCATCGGCATTCCATATAAAACTTATGCCTTTTCGTATGATATGGCATTATTCAAAAGAAAATGGAAAAATAGTTATTTAGGTGCAGGACTTTTTGCTTTCAACGACAAAGCTGGTGATGCTGAATTAGGTACTACGCAGATAAGTTTATCTCTTTCAGGCATTGTACCATTAAATATTAATCATAAAGTTTCAGCCGGATTGCAAGGTAGCTTTGCTCAGAGAAGTTTAAGTAATACAGATCTCAGATGGGGTAATCAATATAATGGAAATGTTTTTGACCCAGCACTTTCGTCTGGTGAAATTAATAATGATTTCAACACATTTTATTTTGGAGATTTTTCAGCAGGAATTTTATGGAATTACCAGAAGGTTGAAACAAACATTGTTGCTAAAGATCAGCTCATAGCTAATGCTGGAGCAGCATTATTTAAAATTAATAAACCCGAACAGAAATTTTATTCCTACACTGCTGAAAATCTCTATTCAAGACTTGTTTTACATGCAGATATGTATATTGGTTTAAAATATTCAAATATTGCTGTATTACCTTCAATTTTATTTATTAAACAGGGCTTATCAACAGAATTTAATTTTGGAGGAATGCTAAGATATATGATAAGAGAAGAATCAAGATATACCGGAATAATCAAAGAAAGTGCAGTTTTATTTGGATGTTATTACCGTTTAGGCGACGCATTAATACCTTCTTTTATGTTTGAGATTGCAAATTTTGCAGTCGGTATAAGCTATGATATTAATATCTCGGGTTTAAAAACGGCAAGTGCCGGTAAAGGAGGTATTGAAATTTCCTTACGTTACATAAATCCCAATCCATTTAAATACAAAAGCGGTAAACCTATGTTTTAATCTTTGAGTCCACTCTAATAAGTCAAATAAATAAAAATGCCACTAAAACACCAAAACACTAAATCCCACAAAATACTGAAAATCAATTAGTTAATTTTTAGTGAAATTTTGTGTTTTTGCCTGTCCCATAGGGAAGTATGACCGTATCGGGATGCTTTTGTGGCAAAAACTACTTTTTAGAGGTGACTCAATAATGAATAATGAAATATTTAATTGCTTTAATATTAATTTTTCCTTTTAGTGCTTTAAAGTCTCAAATTAACTTTAACGATTATTTTCTGCCCAAAACATTAAGAGTTGATTATATTCATGCAGGTGATTCCGGGAGTGAATATATTTTTCTTGAGCAAATGAAACAAGAGCCATACTGGGGTGGCTCAAGAAAGAATTTAATTGCTCAGTTTAATTATGGTGAAAATAAGGTTTTAGTTTATGATTCTTTATCAGATAAGTTGATTTATTCCCGTGGTTACTGCACTTTATTTGAAGAATGGCAGTCAACTGATGAGGCAAAAAAAGTTAGCAAAAGCTTTTATGAAACTGTTGTATTTCCTTTCCCGAAAAATACTGTTCGTATTGAAATTCAAGGAAGAAATAGAAAGAATGAATTTTTGAAATTATTTGAGCTATTTATTAATCCGAACAATTACTTTATTAATTGCGAAAAGCCCCCGGAATATAATTCATTTAAAGTTGTAGATTCAGGAGAATCTTCCGAAAAGGTTGATATTGTTATAATTCCCGATGGATATACAGAAAAAGAAATTGTGAAATTTAGAAAGGATGCTAAACGTTTTGCAGGTTATATGTTCAGCTCTTCTCCGTTTAAAGAATACAAAGATAAGTTTAATATTTGGGCAATTGAAGCTGTTTCTAAACAGTCCGGTCCGGATATCCCGCCTGATACAATCTGGCGAAATACAGTTTTGTCTTCAAGTTTCTACACGTTCGACAGTGAGCGGTATTTGATGACTTACGATATGAAAACCGTTAGAGATATTGCAGCTAATGTGCCTTACGACCAGATTTATATTTTAGTTAATACTACCAAATATGGTGGAGGTGGAATTTATAATTATTACAATGTATGCACAAGCGATAATGAACATTCAGAATTTGTTTTTATTCACGAGTTTGGTCACGGATTTGCCGGCTTGGCTGATGAATATTATACTTCTGAAGTTTCATTTCAGGATTATTTTAATCTTGAAGTTGAGCCATGGCAACCAAATATTACAACTTTAGTTTCGTTTGAGAGCAAATGGAAAAATATGGTTGCTCAGGATATTCCTATACCTACACCAGAAGACGAAAAATACAAGGACAAAGTTGGTGTGTTTGAGGGCGGGGGATATGTTGCAAAAGGAGTTTACCGCCCTGTTCTTGATTGCACAATGAAATCAAAAATAGTTGATGGTTTTTGCCCTGTATGTAAAAAAGCAATTATTGATATGATTGAGTTTTATAGCGAGTGAATGTGATTTACGATTTACAACTCTCTTACGTCGTTTTGCAATTCGCTTTTAAAATTTAATTATTTTCTAGTTAAAATTTAGTTGTCGGACACAGCTCAATATTACATTTTGAATATAACCCTGCCTCTCCCTTTTGTTTTAACATTTTGAAACAACCAATTTTTTATTAAAAAAATATGTCATTTTAGAACAAACAAAATAAATTATGTTAATTTATCTTTGCTGAAAAACTGAATATTATGCAGCAAAAAGAAGATACTATTCAAGAACATTACAAACGAATCAGTAAAGTTTTAAGCTATATTGAATGTAAGTTATACAAGCAATTTACATTAGTTGAGCTTGCTGATATTTCAAATTTTGGGAAACGACATTTTCAAAGAATAATGAAAGCTCATTTGAATGAACCCATTGGTGCTTATATTACAAAAAAACGCATTGAAACAGCAGCTAAATTAATTATGTATTCAAAAGAACAATTAAGTGATATTGCATATAAAATGGGTTATTCAGAAATTGCATCCTTTTCAAAATCATTTAAAAAATATTTTGGTGTGTCTCCCAACGAATTTCGTAAGGAAACAATTGAATGTTATAATCAATTAATTTTAAAACAATCTAAAAAATCAAAAGCTATGGAACTAAAAGAAAAAATTGTAAATCTTGACAAAAAAAAGGTTATTTTTTGTCAGAAAGTTGGCTATTACAATAGTCAAATGCCAAAAGAAGCCTGGGATATATTGATGAATTTTGTTGAAAAACAACAATTATCAATTGATAATGCAGAGTTTTTTGGGATTAATCATGATGATGCTGAAATTACCGAATCTGAAAAATGTCGTTATGATGCTTGTATAACAATAAATACTGATTTGAAACCTGAAGGGCAAATTGGTGTTAAAGAAATACCAGGTGGTAAATATGCTGTATTCCCATATATAGGACCTTATGAAAACCTTGATGAGGTTTATAATGCAATTTTTGGTAATTGGTTTGCAAAGAGTGGTGTTGAATTAGCAGAAACGCCTATATTGGAAAGGTATTTGAATGACCCGAAAGAAACAAAACCCGAAGATTTACTGACTGAAATTTATGTACCGTTGAAATAATCTGATTAAATTCTGGAAATCTGTATTATATCTGTCAATTTTTTATATTGTTTTATGGATATTATAACAGTATAAAAGTATATTCAATCCCTTTAGGATTGAAAAATCGATACTATTAGTTTGTGACCATAGGTTGCACCTATGGTTATTCAAATGGTAATTGCTCTCGCAATTAATCTTTCGGGATTTTCACTTTAGACAAAGAAAATGTCCAAAAATAATATACTTATCAGTTAAATCTTAAGGAGTCTAAAAATAGAAGAAAATGATTATTTTTATTAAAATGATGAACCTTGTCCTTTTTGATAGAATGTATTATAAAATTTTATTATCTTTATTTAAAATCAGACTTATTAAATTTTCAGTTCAAAGACAGTTTACTTTTGGACATTTTTTTGGTAATTTTATTTTTGCCTTAATTTGGGTATCCATTGCTATGCGAAAAGAAATAATGAATAAATCCCTGAAAGGGATTAATATAAATAACCACAGGTGAAACCTGTGGATAAAAAGTAATAAAAGGAACCATCAATCCTGAAGGGATTGAACAAAAAATAATCATTATGGCAACATATACACAGATATTATATCAAATCGTTTATTCAACAAAAGATCGTAAACCGGTATTGAAAGAAGAAAAACGGCCTATGCTGTTTAAATATCTTTGGGGTATATTAAAAAACAAGAAATGTCATGTATATAGAATAAACGGAGTAGAAGACCATATTCATATAGTAACACATCTTCATCCAACAGTTGCATTATCCTCTCTAATAAAAGATATGAAGATTGCCAGTTCAAAATGGATAAAAGAAAAAAATATTTTTCCTGGCTTCAGTGGGTGGCAAGATGGATACGGAGCTTTTACTTATTCAATAAAGGATAAAGATAGATTAATAGAATATGTAAAAAATCAGAAAGAACATCATAAGACAAAAAGCTTTAAAGAAGAGTATATTGAACTATTGAATGAACATGGGATAGAGTTTGATGAGAAATATTTATGGTAGTTTTATTCAACCCTTAAGGGTTGTTGGGTAGACTATTATTTACTTACTCCGCATTTCATACGGAGTTATTCATATTTTTTCCCTTCAGGAAAATTATCTTTAATAAACTTAAATAATAAAACTATGAACATTAAAGAAAAATATAATTCTAAAGCTAAAGACAGCTTTGAAACAAAGTTGAATTTATACATTTTTGATAAATTCATTAAAGAAAATACTGATGAAATTAGTTCAGAAGATTTCGGAAAATTTAAAATTTCTGACGATTTAGTAAAAGTATATACTACAAAATACTGGAACTGGGATGAAGAAAAATTTAACGAAATTCCATTATTATCATTTAAGTATGAAGTTAAAACTGACCTTACAGTAATGGAACTTTATAAAGAAATGAAACAATGGAGAGAAAATAACAAAGAGTTAATTAAGACTTTAGAGAAAGATTATGTAGATAATTTTGAAAAAATTTTTCCAAAAGAAGATTTTGAAGCATTATTAAGTAATAAAGAATGTTATTATTGCGAAATTACTATTGATAAAGTAGTTGAATTAGCAGAAAAGGAACAAATATTTAACAAGCAAGCATATAGAGGATATACTTTGGAAATAGACAGAAAAAGACCAAATGAAGAATATACTCCCGAAAATACAGTAATGTGTTGTTACTGGTGCAATAATGCAAAAACTGACGAATTTTGTGATAAAGAATTTGAAAGAATTGGTAAAGCAATAGGTGAAGTCTGGAAAGAAAGATTATCAAAATAATCTAACAAAAAATACGGGAAAACTAAAAAATGAAGTTCTGTAATAAAATACTGTTATTTTTAGTGTAATTTAGTGTTTTTAGTGCTTTTGTGGCATAAAATTTATGTATTCAATAGGTTTTTCAAAGCCTCATAAAAATTACCAAAATGAACTATTCTAAAAACATTTCATTAACACAATCAAAAAATTTAAACGATTATTCAGACATTCTTAAAGAGTTTAATTCACTTTTCGGTAAAGAATTTGAAAAAGATATTAAAGCATGGTGTAATAATAAAAAAGACAATATGCCAGGATACTGGGAAGTATATTTGGTAAAACAAAATGATAATAAAATAGTTGGTATTTCAGGTCTTTATTCATTAAATAGCGATAAGAATGACGAATTCTGGTTAGGATGGTTTGGTGTTTTAAAAAAATACAGAAATAAAGGTATTGGTGGTTGTGTATTAGATAAAACTTTTAAAATAGCCAGTGATAACGGTACAAAAGAGCTTTTTGTTTTTACCTGGAATGACAATAAAGCTATTGAACTATTTGAAAAAAAGGGGTTTAAAGATATTGGAACAGCTAACGATTTTAAAGATTTTCAAAAGAAAAGAGAATATTTTAATTTGCCTAATGATATTGTAAATATTGTTTCAGATGATGGTGGTTACGTTATTATTGATGCAAAAGAATGGAGAAATATTTATGAAACAATATATCTTAACAACATAAAAGGATTAAGCAAGTCAATCATTGAATCTTCAAAAGAGCCTTTAGATGATGCAACTCCTTTAGATAAAGTAGACTGGTAATGTATAAAATTGTTTTATCAAAGAAGGCTGTAAAAGATGCTAAAAAAATTAAAAAGGCAGGTTTAAAACCTAATGTTATGAGCCTTTTAGAAATAGTAAAAAATAATCCTTTTGCTTCACCTCCTTTTTATGAAAAATTGCAAGGAAATCTAAAGGGATTTTACTCCAGATGGATTAATATTCAACATCGTCTTGTATATGAAGTTTTTTTTAATATTTTGTATTTTTTTTTAATTTTGTTTTTAATTATAATTAATTTTTATACTTTTATGCCAAATTTGTTTAATTTTGTTATTTAACTTTTAAATCTTACTTATTATGAAAAAATTATTGCAAATAGTATTAATTTCAGCTTTGTTTTCATATCAAAGCTTTGCTCAGCTTGTAACAATAACTGAGACATATCAAATGCCTGCGATAGGTGATACTATTCATTATCAGGATGCAAATACATTTGGTTTTGATCCAGCAGGAGCGGGTCCTGTAGATGATAAGCTCTGGGATTTTGGCAGTTTAATGAATACTTCTACATTAGATTTCTGGTATGTTGATGCAGCAACAACACCTGATGGTTCAAGTTTTCCAAATGCTAATCTGGCAAAGGCAAACTCCTCAGAAGCAGGTTATTTTTATTATGAAGCCAATGGAAATGACATTGCACGCTGGGGTTGGTATGCTAGTGCTGCAAATTATGGCATCTATGACAATTCAGTAGTTGAATTTACTTTTCCATTTACAGCCGGGGACAATAATTTTTCAACTTATTCGGGAGAATTTTCACCACTTGGTTTAGGTGAGGATTCTATTACAATTGAAGATGGTGAAATTGTTATTAGTGCAGATGCCCAGGGTACACTTATTTTACCTAATGGAACTTTTAACAATGTTTTGAGAATCCATTTATTTGAAGAATTCCGTATAAAGGCTTATATGGAGGGATTGCCAGTAATGAACAATCTGGTTGAAGATGATTATTATTACTGGTTTCATGATACAATTTTACAACCGGTTTTGATTTATGGAAAAACCTTTCTTGATGGTAGTGAAGAAGCAGAAGTCTTACGATATCAACCAATTGATTTTACTATACATATTGATGAAACTGATATTGTTTTTCCTAAAATAGATATTTATCCAAATCCATCTTCTGGTATTGTAAACATTAGTTCATTTGAAAATATTGATAATATTGAAATCTATGATGTGTTAGGTAAATTAATCTATAATTCGGATGATATTGTTAATAATTTTTTGAAATTAGATATTTCAGATTATCCTGATGGTTTATATCTAATAAAAATTAAATCCAGTGATAATTATATTTCAAAAAAAGTATTCCTGATAAAGTAATTATTTTTTTTATTTTGGCAGAGATTATTTAGTGTTTGTTCATAAAGTCCGTCATTGCGAACATTTTTACGAAGTAAAACCAGCAATCTCAATCGCATAAAATTAAAAAAAGCCACTGATTAATACAGGTGTGGCTAAAAAAAAGACTTGCTAATTTTGAAAAGGAAAAAATCGTTCGTATTCTTAGAATGTGGACCCACTATGAATAAAAATAACAGAAGCAATTGCAGGTGATATTATTGGCTCTGTATATGAGTTTGAACCTACCAAACAGTATGATTTTCAGCTTTTTCACCAAAACAGTACAAATTTATAATTGTATTGCAAAATTGTTCTGAAAAACATTATCATTTGTAAAATGATAGCACGCGAAATTTTTGCTGATTGCTGACTGGAGACTGCCGGGTTAAAACTAATGCAAATTAGTAATTATCAAGCAAAATCTATCGGCTTAGGTATTGATATCTGCTTCATACATTCTAAAGCATACACATCGGTCATTCCTGAAATATAATCGGTTATTATTCTTTCTGCCGGAGTCTTTTCATTAGAATAAAATTCATCCATATCTTTAAGATATTTACCAAAAGCATTATCTAAATTAACATTTTGTTCATAGTATTGTTCATAATTACGACCTAATTTATTGTATAACTCTGATAAATAATCAAACAATGAATTAATTATACGTTGACAAAATACTATGTAATAATTAATTTTTTTATGATTGTATATCTGCTCATAATTATATTTTTTAAGCTTAATTAATAGCTCAAATTTTTCATCAGAAAAACATATTTTATCGCTATCCTTAGATGATTCAATTATGTCAATCACAAGATTATTTATTATTTCACCGTTTTTATTACCCAATTCATTACTAATTATTGATGGAACATCCTGAATATTGATAAAATTTGCAATAATTGCATCTTCAATATCTCTTCCTAAATATGCAATTTTATCAGCAAATCTTGTTATGCAGCCTTCATAAGAGGTTGGAATACATTTTCTGTCTTTAATTTTTTCAAGTTCATTTTGATTGTTAACAGGTTTTAATGACTTTTCATAATTTTCACCATTATGACAAATTATTCCATCTTTTACTGCATAAGTCAGGTTTAAACCCCGGCCATTATTTGTTAGATGCTCAACAACCCGGTAGCTATTTACCTCGTGAACAAAAGAAAAATTTCCCCCCAGTTTTTTATCTAAAACATCTTCGCCTGCGTGTCCAAAAGGCGGGTGCCCAATGTCATGACCTAATCCGATGGCATAAGCAAGTTCTGTATCTAAATTCCAGCCATAAGAATTTAATCCTTTACAAATAGTTGCTGCAATAGTTGCAACGTGCATTACATGTTCAATCCTTGTGCATACGTGGTCGTTCTGGGGAGCGAAAAACACCTGGGTTTTATGCTTTAATCGCCTGAATGGCATTGAATGTATAATTGCTGTTTGGTCGCGAAAGTAATCACCCCTGATATCAGGTTCTCTGTAAGTTGTTCTTTTTAGATAAATGTCGTTGGATAGAGGGTTTTTATTCATAAATCGTAAATCTAAAATCTAAAAGTTAAGTTCATACTATAAAGCTCCAAGTCCCAAATTCCAAGCTCCAAGTTCCAAGAGGGGAGAGCCAAGTTGTTTTGTATCGGTTGAATTTGGCATTTTCATAATATAAAGCTCCAAATCCCTTCCGTCAGTTGACGGACCAAGACCCAAATTCAAAACACTCTTGGAGCTTGAGACTTGGGGCTTGGGGCTTGGAATTTTATAAAATTAAATATATTCCTTACATTATGAACAGACTCTAATTCGTGGAGCTGGAGGGATTCGAACCCTCGTCCAAACAAGAAACCGAAATGCTTTCTACATGCTTATCACTTTATTGGTTTTCGTGAATAAGCCGGTAAAGTGCAACCTACTTATTCCTTAAGTCTCTAAAGTTTCATCATCGCACCGGGACTTTGCAATGACTATCTCAACTTTATTGGTACCTCTTAGCCAGAATGCTGTTGAGCGAAGTTTCTGAGAGATAGCTTGCCCTGATTACCTTGAACCAGGATAAAGCATAATCATGCTTTGCGTGATTATGCAGCAAGCGCGTAATCAAATTCGCCGTTTGAAAAGTTGCAATTCAGTTTAACGAGTTAAATCACATAGCTCGGCATGCTTACAAGTCAATTCATCTTGCTGTCAAAACCGGTCAGCCCCGTTTGGATTTACGATTTTAGATTGTTCGCATGAGAATGTATCTCTCGCAAAGACGCAAAGGTCGCAAAGTTTTATTTTAATTAATCATAGCGTTCTTTGCGTGCTTGGCGCCTTTGCGAGATATATTTTGTTAATCGGTTGCGTTATTAGGGACAAATATACAAAAAATATATTAAAAAGAAAAATGAAAATATGTTTTCACAAAAATAAATGTTGACTAAATCTGAATAAACAGATTTCGTTTATTCCCAATCTGAACAAGAACCAAATAGGTTTGTTTGGTTAAGTTGGCAATAGTCATTCGGAAGCCGGTATACTTTTTTGCCGACTGCCAATTGCCAACTGCCGACTTGTTGATTGATGCATGTGCCTTAAAATATTTTGCCAAATTTGGTTAGGATTTCAAAAGTAAGTTACTATTATAGTTTCATTTCAAAATTTTATTAATCAAATACGGCGGTTTCTTATTCTGTGTCATATAAACTCTGCGTAAATATTCACCAATAATTCCCAAACTAAGCAGAAGTATGCTTGTTGAAAAAAATATTGTTACAATAATAGAAGTATAACCTAATGGTACATTAAAAAATATTTTTCTAAATATATAATAACCACCTGCCAAAAAACTAATTAATGATGCGAACAAGCCGCCATAAACCATAATTATTAATGGTATAGCAGAGGAATAGATTATAATATTGGTTGTTAGCTTAATTAATTTCATAGTTGTATATCCTGACTTTTTCACTTTTCGTTTTTGATGCTCAACTTCAATAAAGGCAATGTTGCCGGTGTACCATAATAACAGTTCATCAATAAAAACAAAATTTTGATGATGCGACAGCATTTTTTGTGCAAGCTCTTGAATAAACAATCTGAAAGAAGAACCTTCACCGGGATGTTTAAAAAAGTATTTTGAAGATTTTTTAATTATTTTACTGCCTAAATTTCTTAAAAGAGAATGTCTTTTACTGGTGTAAAAGCCATATATTACATCCTGCTCATTTTTTTGATAAGCGGTAATAAGCTTTTTTATTTCCTCAGGGGGTATTTGTAAATCATCATCAATAGTAATGATAAATTTTCCTTTTGAATATTTTAATCCGCAAAAAGTAGCATTATGCTGACCGAAATTTTTGGTCAATTTAATAGCAGTTATTATGTCGGGATATTTTTCTTTTAAATGAACTAAAACATTCCAACTATTATCAGTTCCGCCGTCTTCAACAAAAATTACCTGAAAGGTTTTTTTTAAATCCTGAAAAACAGTTTTTATTCTTAAAAAAAGTTCTTCTAAGGTCTGTTCACTATTAAAAACAGGAACAACTACTGAATATTCTAAATTGTTCATATTTTAAAAGTTGCTAATATATTGGTAAAGTTAAACTATTGATATTTATAATTAACGTTGTAAATGAATTTGTAAAATAAAACTATTGATATTTATTAAAAGTTGTGTTACTATTCAGTAACTCCTACGAATTACGAATGAAACCGAATTACGAATCCTTCAGCTGACAGCCTGATTGCTTTTTTATTCGTAATTCGCTCAATTCGTAAT
>SDBV01011386.1_pt1 | contig 11536 bp, 18 predicted proteins | sample 2277081 | NCBI WGS metagenome assembly SDBV01 (sample SAMN10402039, study PRJNA504765) | marine sediment metagenome | isolation source: marine sediment core GS10_PC15, 223 cmbsf | place: Arctic Ocean: Southern Knipovich Ridge | collected 2010
TTGATTTTATATGGAAGAAATTTATTCCTTTTATACTGATTACTGTCCTTATATTAAGCGTAAGTTATGCTCATTAAAAGATTTATATAAATGGTATTTGGAGATAGATAGGTATTTTTTTCATGATGCAAATGATTTTATTATCTTTCTTGCTTATTTAGAGGAAAATAATTTAGTTTCACCTTTAATTAAGAGTTTCGATTCTTTTAAACTACTCCAAATCCCATTTCCTTTCAGATACGGATCTTATGCTAATGATGAATTAACATATTTTCACCCACTCCAATTTATTCAAATCTTAACCTTTATTGAGGGACTTAGAAACAGAAATTCTATGTTTTCATTAAATTATTGGTGTGATCCAGACTTTTTGAAATTTTACTGGGAAAAAAGTAGACAGGTCTCGTTAAATAATGATAGGATTGTAAGTCTTATTAATAAATATCCAAAAATAGAAGCAGGTCAATTAAAAAAGAGGTTAAAACACTTAATTTGGTTGGAACCTCCATTCTTAAAGTTTTGGATAAAATTAGAATCGATCTGGAAATGTAAATTATTTGCACCAATAGATATTAATATGCATTGGGATGATAATATTAATTCTTCAAGAAGTAAATTCTCTAAAAGAATAGATCTACATAATAAATGGGCACAAGAAGAGTTAGATAAATTTACCAAGGAAAATCTTAATATATTAATCCAATTTGATAAATCTCTATCATATAAATTTAGATTAGTGGAAAAATATTCTGATTTAAATGATTTATTCTATATTATGTCTTACGAAAAGAGAGATAGGTTATCCCCTTTAGCATTATATTTGAACATATTAGAAATTTCACGAATGTTGAAAACAATCTATTGGACAATTACAAAATCTAATACAATAGGAAGAGAGATTAAACCTCCATTTATTTGTGAAAATGAAGAGGAAATGTTATTATTCTATAATAATGTCTTATTAGAATATGGTCTTTTCCCAACAGAACCATTTCTAGTATTTATCGAAGGAGGAACTGAATTTGAAATTTTAAATGCTTACAAAAGACGAAGATTTGGTTATGAAAATATAGGATTTGTAAATATTCGGGGAACGGGACAATTGAGAGACACTATTCAAAATATTAGTAGTTATTTTAAAAATCGTCTTTCTTTTATTCTATTAGATTTTGATAATTCGGAGAATTACAAAGAGAGAGTAAAAATTCTAAATTCTCATAAAATCGATCCTATTAAGGATGTTTATTTTTTTATCCCTGATTTCGTTACAGAAAATTTTACTGTTAACCAAGTTCTAGACTCTTATATAAAGTGGTTGGAAACGAAAAAGCTACAATTAACTAAAGATAATAAAAGAGAGTTAAGATCCAAATTAGAATATGCTAAAGAGATTGAGAAACAATTTGATAAAGATCCAACAAGAGAAGTTGATTATAGTGGTGAAATAAGATTTGAACATATTTTAATTAGTAATACATTAAAATATTTTAATAAGGAGTTACCAAAATTCTATCCTAATTTTGAATTAAATATTAAAGATGGACAAAAGAAATTTTCAAAAAAATTTAAGGGAGAATTTTGTCACTTCTTAAAAGGTATTGTTATTGAATGGTTTAGCAATGATAACCGTGAAGATTTTTCTTTTGAAACTGCTCTATGGTCATTCTATAAAACAACAGAGGAATATAAATTTAAATTAATGGAAAAAAAATTTCATTATTCCTCCTTTAATTTCTTTTATTAGATGTTAAGATGAATATAATATCTTCTAACTTCCTTTTATTTGCAATCCATTTTTCGATAGATCTTTAATTCTTAAAGTCATTTTGATCATAGCAATATAGTCGCTTTTATAATCACTTGAATAAACTCTTTGAGTTTTAATTCCAATTTTACCGTGCTCTAGTTCTTGACCAAAATCATAATTTATTTCTTCTTCTAATTCAGTAACCAATTTTTTTTCCCGTAGAAACGGAATAATAGTTCCGTTTGATAGAATGAAATGTCTTATTTCTTGCCTTATGGTTTCACGCTGTTCTTCCGTTAAAACATACAATATACCTCATCGCTATATCTTATTATAAGCTTAAAATTTAATTCTTTCAAATTTTAAGATTTATATAGGGTTTGGGAATTTAAATTCGTGAGATCGGTTATTAATCTATTAATAATTCTCTAATAATTATAAACTAAGAATCTTACAAGGCAACTTCCCGAAAGATAACGAGCGTAAATATAAGGAAGAAGAATATGTAAGCATAATCCCATCTAATAAATGTATTGAATGTAATAGAATTAAAGAAGAAGAGGATGCCGAATGGGAGTCTCAATATGCTCAATATGAAAAAGAAATAGATTCAAAAAATATAGAAATTATAGGGGAAATTAAGAATATAGATAATAAGATTTCAGGAGCAAAAGATATTCTTGAAATCTTTTTAATAATTCGAGATCTACCAACTGAAACTGTTGGGGGAATTAATCAGGATCTTTTAATGTAGAAAATTAATGAATTATCAAGTGATAATGAATTCTTTAATTTGAAGATTTTAATCCATCCTACATTGTTTAGATTTGAGAAAATTAAAGAGTATTTAATAGAGAGAATAACTAATTTAGGGGATAATTTAAAAGATTTTTTCGTATATTCGCTTAAAAATTCTTTTCCATATAAAATGTTTGAGGAGGAGGAAGTTAGTCCTTCTTATTATCACTTATTCGACGATTTAGATTTATTAAAGTTATTAGAGAATAAGACTAATAACTTAGATATTGAAGAAATTTTTAAAGTAATAAATTTCTTTATAGAAAAAAGCAAAAAGGATAAAAATTTCTCACATAGAGTAAGTTACTTGTACTTTAAAATACAATTTGTTCAGGCTTTTATTCCATTTATCGAAGATCCAAGAAATCATATGGAAGAATACACAATTATTAAAAATAATAAAGATAAATTAATCAAAGCAAGGCAACTTGGTTTTCCCTTTGTAAATTATAGTATTAGGCTAAATCGGAATTTATATATATTGAAAGGAGAAGGACTATAATAAAATGAAAATTTCATCTATTTTTTCTAACAACTTATTCTCTTATGATCTACAATAAGTTGGGACAGAAAAAACTATGAAAGACTAAATATGCTATATAAGCTAAAATTGGTTTTTATTCTGTACGCGAGGTTTTAGATTATTAAGTACAACATCTTTATGATCTTCTACTAAATTATAACTGATTCTGGCTAATTCATCTATAATATGGTGAGACAAAACTACAAAATCGTTTTTTTCAGAAATTTCACCCATATATTCGTTATATAAAGTAGCTAATTCATTGAAATCTGAAGTATTCAATAAAAAGAACTTTTGGAGCTTTCTCTTAAAACTGGGCCATTTTTAATTAACTCTTTTACAATCATATCAATTTGGTTTTTTTCTAACATAATATAGCCTCATTATATTCAATTCTTATTATCTTTATACTAATGTTTTATAACTATACATCTCATAATTATATCTCCATTCTGGTTAAAATCTTTTATAAAAGCATCTACATCTCTAATATTTCCTCCTTTATCGTACACTAAAAATAATATATTTCTCCATTTTTTAGAATATGGGTTTATATCAGCAGACATCTCTTCAATAATTTGGGTTCTTTTATTCTTTTTGTCTATAAATTTTACTTCTAAAGCAATATTCAATAACTTTTCAGTAAAATCAGGTCTAAAGACTTTATCTGAAAAATCAATACTTTCTTTTTCTCTTAAAAAATCATACTCTTTAACGTCAAGGAAAGTCTCTAAATAATCTTGAACATCTCTTTCATTTTCAGGATCGCTTTTCACTATTTTTCTAAAATTCTTTTCAATATCTTTAATAATCTCAAAGAAATCAATTTTAACTATAGTTTTTTCTAAATCTTCAGGATTTTCTATTATTTCTTTAATTTCTTGTATATATGCTAATAATGTTTGTATTACAGTAGGTATTAAAATTATTGCTTCATCTCTTAATCCACGCGTACTTAACATAATTGGAAAATTAGCAATGATTTGATAATTATTAAATACTCCTATACCAAACGGTCTTCTATAATAGATCAATCCATGACCTAATCTCATCATTTCTTTTTGTAGTACATTAGAATTTGCTTGAATATCTTCGAATTCTTCTACTGTAAATCCCTCATTTTTACACTTTCTTACAAGAGTAAGATATTTTTCTGCTCTTTTAAGACTTTTTTCTAAATTTTTTATGTTCATTGAAATAGTATATTTTCTATGATTCTTTGTTTATTTTAATTTTGTCGGTTAATCCGATCCTTAACTCGATAATTGTACTCTTTAATTTAAAAATATTCAAATAAATATTTAAAATTTTTTATCGTTAACGTACGTCAACGGTGGAATGTTAAAATAAAAATCAAAACAAATAATTTAATAATAGGATCAGTCGAACATATTGATCAGCCGATCTTATTGGAAATTATTATAAATAGAAAAATAACTTCCCAATCAAAAGCTATAAGTATAAAGAATAGATTTCTCAAATTAAAAATTAGATTTAAACATATTATATTAATTCATTCCAAGTTTAAACTAATATAATGGCTACTTACTATTTAATAAGTTATTATTTAGTAAGTAAAAGGTTTAAAAGTGCTTGGAAAGTTTAATGAGTAAGAAAATTAAAAAAAAAATGAAGGTGAATAAAAAAGAATGGTAGAAAATGATAAATTGATAAATATGGCAGACTCTAAACAATTTGATGAAATTTGGAATTCATTTTGTAATGAAGTGTTTGAATACCATAATAAACAATTAACTAATTTAGATAAGAAGCAAAAAGAAGAATATCTTAAAACAATATCTAAATTGGAATTTAAAATCTGGACTATAGTTAAATTGGGAGGTTTTATAGACCGAAACAATTTAGGATTAATCTTACATAAAGATTTTGAAAAAGCCTTTAATAGATTTTGGCAAAAGAAATTTAACAATTAAATTAATTTTATTCCTATTTTTTTAATTTTTTATTATATATACTAATTTTAGATTAAGATTCTAATCTTTAGAAATTCAATATTTCTATATACATTTCTTTAATTTTATTTTTTTACCTGTTATAATTATGGCAGAAAATACGTTCCAAAATTGGCTGATTTAATTGGAAATTGTACAATAGTTACTCAAAGTATATATGATACCGTTAAAAAGAATTTTGGAATTACAACAGATACTATTTTCATTAGATATTTATTAAAAGACATTTTACGTGCGGAATTGGATTATACTGAATTTCATTCTCAAATCTTTTCAAAATTATTGGGAGTTAAAAAAGAAGTTAAAAAAATCGAAAAATTAAAACTAATAAACTGATTAAAATCCCTTAAATGATTAATTAGATTACCTAAAATTAAATATTGTATTTTATATTAATTTATTAAAGTAAAAACGGTTAAACTATGGCAGAATTAAAGAAAAAATATAGCCTGATTATATGAATGGTATAAAAAGAAGAAATGCAGTAAAACCCCAAGGGAAATGATAAAAGATATACAAAAAATTGAAGTTCAAGTAAAAGAAGAGAATCCTAATATGAGTGAAAATAAAATTACTGATTTAGCTATTGGAAGATTTTTTGTAGTTAATAAAAAATGGTTGGTTAATATAGATTAAAATAGAGTTAACAAGGAATAAATAAATTTATGTGTTGATAGAATATAAAATCCTTATTTTGGTAAGATATTTTATATAATTTAAGAAAAAAATTAATTCCCTTAAATTTAATTTATCTCTTATATTTTTTAAGATTTTTTTCAAAATTCCCTAAATTTTACATTGCATTTTTTATTTCGAAAAAATTATTTAAAACTAAAGTTAACTTAGAATATATTAAGATGTTTTAGAATATTAATGAATATAAATAATAAGATTATAATCTATCTTTTATATTTAAATAACGTTAAAATGGAATAATTTGTGTTTTACATTAATTTCATTCGTCGCGCGTGTTCAAAACTCGTTTAACAAATTCGAAATCGTTGGTTTTTGAAAATATGAATCTATATGCTTTCTTAACCGTTCTTTCATTTGCCATTTGAACGAATTTTTCATTAATAATAACATTATGACTTGGATGCATTGATTCCCATCCCTTATCGTTCGTGAACATCAAACATAATTCTGGCGTTATTGGAAATATTATTTTCATGTCTTTTTCTTCCGACATACTATAATGACAAATGGGATGATCGCTCGTGTAAAATGTCGCTCCTGTAATACGAATATTGTTTATTAATAAAAATAAATCGAATTCCATTATTCTATCTAATGTGTCTGAAAATCTTGGTTTGTTATCCTTAATTTCTATGTTAAACATTTCGGATAATTGAATATTTCGTTTAATTTCTTCCAAATACTCTTCAATTTTCGTATCTGGAAATGCTTCTTGGAACCAATCTTGAAAATTCTTGCCTATTATGACTTCTTTTTTTACTCTAATCATCCCATCCCTTGCTTTGCGGGTTCTAGTGTCTTGCAAATATACTAATTCTGCAAATAATTGTTTTTCTTCCCGTGTTAATGCTGAAATTGGCTTTTCTTGTATAATCTTATATATCTTTGAAGAATAACCTTCCATAATGCTCAATGCATTTTCAAATACATCGTTCTTATGGTAAAAATATTTTTCCATTCCTATATTTTTGATATTGGTTTTAAACACTTGCCCTGTTTCTTTATCATAACACCAAATGTAATGTTCTCGATTTTTCTCTCTCGAAAATTGCTTTAAATAGAATTGCGGTACATAGTGCTGTCTGATTTTCTTTTCGGTCATCGTCATACCTTACTTTCAAAGTATTTTTTAACAAATTCGAAATCATTGGTTCTTGAACAATAAAATCGTTCTCTCTAATGGTTGGTATTTTACTTCGAACATTTCATTTTTAAGCTCCTTAATTTTAGCAGAACTTAAAGATAGCACGACTAATTTTGGAACTAATATAGCAAATTTATTTTCATTAGTTTTCCTTACCTAAAGATTTCACTTTCTTAAGAGTGATTAATTTTTTGAAGATTTTTATTTAATTAAATCTTAATTTTCCTTTTTTTTTCTTAAAAATAGCCCATTTTTTCCATCAATTTCTTTAAAGACTAAAATAATGGTATCTCCATTATTCCAATCCAAGTTATTAGCTTTAAGGATTGCACGGGGAATAGTTACAGCACTTTTATTAGAGTTTCTATAGTATAAATATCTTGTCATGTGTCCTTCTATTTCTTTAGATAAAAATAATCCTTTCTGACCATCAACTTCTCTTATAACTAGAAAGACATTGTCTTTATGTTTCCAACTAAAACTAATTATTTTTAAGCTCTTTCGCGGAATTGTTACTTCACTTTTACCTGTCTTATAATGTAAATATTTTGTCTCTAATCCATTCACAATGTTTTTCTCTCATCATAGTTACTCGTTATTTTATAATAGGAAACCGTTATATTAAAATTCTATAACTTTATGGAAAAAATAAGCAAACCGTTATGCTTATATATGTATATTTTCTTATTATATTATGCAAACTAATGATAAATGTAATAGAAGTATAATTATTAATTATGGAAGCATATATAAAAATACCAATAAAATTACCCTTCAATAAAATCTTTTGAAAAGAATAAGTAAGGAAATGAAAGGTAAATAAAAAAAAAGTTGAGGTATTTATGCAATGTTAAGAAATAAAACCGTTCAAAAAACCAATATCGAACAAGAAAAAGACATAGAGAAGAAATTAGCTCATAATTTCGTGATTATAAAAACTTCAATAAAATTGCCAAAAATCATTGTTACTGTTACGAAAACTGTTGTTTTCATTGCAAATAGAAAAAGAGACGAGATATTTAACGATTTTATCGTAAATGAGTTAGAATGTTATTCCCATGATTTAAATATGTTAATTAGATTCATCCTTAGCAGAAGTGGAATTTTAAAAAGATTAAGGGTCGGGGTTAACCAATACTACGGAAGAGAAAAGATAAAGAAGAAATCGAATAAAATTGAAAATGAAGGTCTTAAGTATGACTATGAAATTATTGATATTTCACTCAAGTTTCCTAAAAGATTGTTAAATTTTATTAATATTTTCTGCGAAATTTCAGAGGTAATAAAGGAAAATTTATTTTCCTTACTCATTATAACTCGGTTTGAATATACTTACTCCGAACCAGAAATTTTATTTGATTATATTAATAAAGAGAGCGGATTTTTCGAGGATCTGAAAGAAGGGATTAATTATTATTACAGATCCGGCATAACTATAAAGAAGACCTAATTTACATCAAATTAACGAGGTGATATATTATTAAGAAAGTAATTATTGTTAGAATAAAGCATGATAACACTAAATTTGTGGCACAACTGTCACAAGAATTTATTCAGGCAGTAAATATTTATTGCGAAACCATTGAGATAGAACCAGAACAGTTTATTAGAGACGCAATTGTCGAAAAGTTAATTCACAGCTATGGTGATATCAAGTCTGAAGATTATATTTATGTAGGCACTAAATTTCCCGAAGTCAAAAAACCGTTAAAAAATTGCTTAAAAGCTATGAAATTGGCAATTAATATAGTGGAATAATAATATAGGAGATTTGTTTATGAAGAAAATGGTAGGGATTGAATTGAAAATTAATAACAAGAACATTCAAGATTTATTAAAATCACTAAAGATACCATTTAAAACATATACCGATTACGAAAGGAATGAAAGTATAACTTATATAAAAAAATATAAGGAAAAGTATATTAAAATTTTAAGGAGATATAATATCCCTTATAAAATCGCTCATTTTTTGTCATTTAAAGCTAAACCTGAACTTACCATAAATGAAAAGACTTACAATAAAAAGGAGAAATTATTAAATGTCTAAGAATATATTTTTTGAAAAATTTCTTAGAGAGATTTTCTCTACATTGATAAAAGGTATTGCGATTTATCAAATGAAATTAGAATGAGATTAAAGAAATATTCAAAACTTTTCCAAATTATTTAGAGGAATGACTGGATGTAATATAAAACATAATAAGGTGAGATAAAATTAAGAATGAAATTATAATTAAAAGTAAGAGTAAATATTCCACATTTTCGATTTCACTTCCCCAAGAAATCACAAATGCTGTTAAAATCTACTGCGAAACCATCGAGATTGAACCCGAACAGTTTATCAGAGATGCTATCGTGAAAGATTTAATACGGACTTATTTAGACGTACAACGAGAAGATTATATTTATTTAGGTGACAAATTCCCTGAGGTTAAAAAACCGTTAAAGAAAAGTCTGGAATCCATGAAGTTGGTAATAGAATTGAGGGAATAATTGGAATTGAAAGAAGATCAAATAAAGAAATTGGTTGAGGATTTGAATTGGTTTTTAGAAATGTAAGATATTTATTGAAAAAAGAAAAAATATGCTTGACCAGGAATATATTGTAAATGAGTATATTACAGTGAAATTAGAAAATGGGAACATTAATATATATGTTGAGAATAAATTCTTTAGAAAATGCAACTTTTTATCAGTGAATTTTCCTAATAAACATCTTGATGTCAGCAATATACTGAGCCAGCCAGTTGAAAAGTCAAATCAATCAAAAATAGAATGCAAAATTAATTTTCCTTTATCTCAAGAAGTAGAATTTCGTGAGTACTGCAATAGATTCCACGCTTGGATGGATCATAAGTACGATTCAAGGATCCTACCCCTACACTTTGCGCTTCCTCTAATGAAAAAACTTATGGAATTGAAAGATCCGAGAGCGAGAAAGTTATTCAAGGAAGAAGTAGCAAAGCGAATCGCAAGTGGGGCTATATACGAGATATACTTCTTGATATTTAATAATTATTTCCCCTATCTTAATGCTGAAGAAACTGAACTATGTTATGATGAATATATTGAAAGAAATGGGATACCAGAGGATTTATTGCTTTTATACGAATTCGGAAGAGGGGGTGTCGCAAACGCATATGAGCGTTTGGAGAAAGTGCTATGCCTTAATCTCCAAGAGAAATTTCCATTTTTTAATGAGAAATTTATTCCTGATAAGAATGTACAAGTGGAGTTGATTAGACAAATAATATATGACCTATTTCTTTATCAATCGGTTAAATTTTCTAGAGAACTATTCAAAGGCGATAAGAAATTGATTAAAAATACACGATAATAATTCACCAGAAAAATTATGAATAGTTTTGCTAAAAAAGTAAAAGGATATTCTGTAAATATTGATATTAATAAACAGATCAGTAATTAAATAGTATTTACCATTAATATTTCACAGACTAAGTGATATTTAAAAAAATGGATTATCTATAGTTAATTCATCTTTTTTAGAATCTCTGTCATGATAATCATGAAAATCCTTTTGTTTTTTGGATGATTTTTCTCGAAATTCTCTGATAAATTCTTGAATTACATCATCTACGCGTAAATCTTGATTTGGAGAGTGAATTTGTAGCATGATAAAATTTAGGATATATGATTTTGTAGTTTTATTTAATAAGTTTAAAAATGATTCAAATTTATCATACAAATAAAGGGGCAATTTAATTTCTCTGATAATGTAGTGTTCAGAATCTTGTTCTTGTTGTTCCTGCTCACGCTTACCATGTTTTACATATTTAGCAAACTCTGTTATCTCGGAGTAATTTATCATTGAAGCGGGATGGACACTATATTTTTGAAGAAAACCTATGATAAATTCTTCAGGATTCATGTATCTACTATTCGCAATCCTTGAAAACTGTTTATCTAAATCAAGTGGTAATTGTAATTTTATTACTTTATACTCTACCATAATTTTCACTTTTTCTTTGATTATCAATATCATAAATTCTTATCGAAAAAAGAATTGATATAACACCCCTATAATATACCTCTTCTAAGGTAACATCAATTGGCAATCCTCATTTTAATGAGACCTTTTAATAGTTTCTGTAAAAAAATAGATCATGGAAAAAATAAATCATCAATTAAAAGCATGTTTAAAGAAAAAGCAGGAATTAATTGAATTAGTTCAAACTATCCTTTTTAAGGCTTTTCTTTATCAAGGAATGGAATTTGTCAAGGAAAGGGTTAAGCTTGATTATTTTATTTAGATTATGAATATTAGAAGAAACAATAGCTGCAAAAAGTATTATAAAATTACCATCGTTCTAATTAACATAATGCAAAATTGTCTCTAAAATTAGATAATGATATCTGTCAACTATATGACTATCAAAAAAATCTGAAGGTGTATAATTTTTTTCTTGAAAATTATCTACCTGTATATTTTTTTGCTCCTTCAACGAAATTATCAATCTTGACTCTAATTCTCTTAAAACAGATCCTCCAAAATTATCTCCTGAACAAGTGAAAATAAGAATAGTGCTATAAATTCCTGTTTCTAACTTTTCATGATTCCCAATTCTCTTTATAACTCTTCCAGATTGGCCAACATACACCCATTTTTGTTTATCATTATATCCAATAAATAT
>SDBV01011387.1_pt1 | contig 11536 bp, 28 predicted proteins | sample 2277081 | NCBI WGS metagenome assembly SDBV01 (sample SAMN10402039, study PRJNA504765) | marine sediment metagenome | isolation source: marine sediment core GS10_PC15, 223 cmbsf | place: Arctic Ocean: Southern Knipovich Ridge | collected 2010
ATCTATCATTTCTTTAATATATTTATTTAAACATTTTATTCCACAAAAATGTTTATCTTTAATTAATATTCTTTTTCCAAGAACTTTAAAAGAAAAATTGTAAACGTAAATCCAACCTTCATCATAAGGAAAAGGATGCTTTCCTTTAAAATCATTACTATCTATTTCAGGCCTGTGTCCACTTTCTTTTTTACAACCATTACAAATAAAATTCACTGTGTTTTGTTTAGTTTTCATTTTATCTCCTCCAAATCTTTTTTTAGTTCTTCTACAATTAATAATTTACTTCCCTCAACACGAACTGGAACTTTATTTGCATTAAAAGAAATTTTATCAATTAAATTTACAGCCTTTTCTTTAAATTCTTCTGTTCCCTTACTATAAGCTACAATAAAAATTAATCTAAGGAATTCTATCTTAGACATTTTCTTTCCCTTTTTCGTCAATTTTTCAACTTCTTTATCTATCCAGTCTGTCATTCTATTTTTATCTCTCCATTTTCTTTTTCATATTCTTCAACTTCCCTTTCTAGCTTGTTCTGACAAAATTGAGCATAAGGACTATCATCTAAGCAATGTATCATTTCTCCATTTAAACCAATTGGGTATTCACTCATTTTGCCTGCTCCCAAACTTCTATAGTATAGTTTCCAAATTTATAATAATTATCTATAAGTCCACCAGTATTTAATTCCAACCACTCTGTTGTTAAATCTTCTTTACTTAATGATTCACAAGTAATCTCAAAAAATTCTGTGTTTTCTTCTGGAAGACAAAATAAAGTACTTCCATCGTTGTAACCATTACTTACATTTACACAGCAAACAATCATTTCATCAATCTCTTTTAGCTCACAAATACGATAGAACTGGCCAGATGTATTTGAAGGTACATCTCTGCAAACTTCTCCAGAGAAAATTTTAAAATGTGACTCCCTCATAACAAACAAACTCCCAATTGTTAATATAGCTAATAAAATAAAAACTACCCAAAGAACTGTTTTTTCATTTACCCCATTTAATTCTTTCTTTTTCATCCTTCAACCTCCGCATAACTTTTTGGGCTTTCCCAAACTTTAACTTTAAATTTTAAAAACCTATCATCTTGTTTAAGATAAGATAATATTAATTCTGCTAAGTTTTCTGCTGTAGGATTATTACCCATTAGATAAACACTTCTTATTGTGCCCCACCTACAATTTTCTATGGCTTTAATTAATTCTTCATTTTCATCACAATCCTTTAAAATAGTTTTGTGGTCAAATAATTCCTTTAATTTTTTAGCATTTGAAAAATCCCAAAGTATTCCAACATCATTTAATTTTTCTCCTTCTATTTCAATTTCCACATTCCATATATGACCATGAAGATTATTACACTTACCTTCATACCCCACTAATCTGTGAGCGGCATCAAAACTTATACTTGTTTTTAATTTCATTTTTTGTTTTATGGGCTTTTTCTCATTCATAGTTACTACTTATATACTATCACATAATTATCAAAATTTGATAATTACTTAGGCTGACATCACGCATACTGTAGTTCCACAATCAGGGCATTTACCTTTATTCAAAGTAGTGCCTCTCTTTGTCTTTGAAGCTTCAAGTATTTCTATTTCCACTTTCTTCTTACACTTCATACAGTATCCGGTTGTTTTTTCTCCGACTTTTCCCATTTGTTAAACCTCCCTTGGTTATTTAATTGGTTTGAAAATTGTTTACTCAACCTTTTTAACAAGTTCGTAAACATCTGCCTTTTTACACTTTCCATCAGCTATGTACTCTTTAGCAACAGCAACCGCAGACTTTAAGCTTCCAGCTTTTTTACCTGCAACTCCATTATACACAACTACAAAGTTTTTCTCAGCAGCATCTTTCTTCTCACTTGTTTTCTGTTTACTTGATTTTTTCTTTGACATGTTTTTTGCTCTCCATTTAATTACTGAATCTTCTTATGAAGATTCTCTTCTCTGTTTCGGTTAGTAAATAAAAATAAAAAAATTAAATCATAAAGCCTAACCAGCTTATATCTTCACCAGGTCTTATTATGATAGTAACTTCCTTACCAACTAAATCCTTTGGATGAGTAAGTTCACCATACTTTGCCTTTAATCTCATAAAGAGCTTTTGTATTCTTGCTTTCTTATGAGTTGACCAACCCCAACTACCATCAGCTTTCTTCTTCAAACTAATTAATTCACTTGCTCTTAAGTCTTTAACTTCTCCTTCAGAAGTCTTAACTTCACCAACTTTTTCAGTTGTTACTTTTAGAGCTTTTGACTTAACAGTTTTTCCTGGTGGTAATTGTTCACCTGAATTGAAAGTCTTTCCGTCTATTACTACTTTTTCAACTGCATAAATACTATCAAGTTCTATTACTTCAGTTTTTTCAATCTTCACTTTTCTACCTTCATATTCAGACAAGTCCATCATTTCACCAGCTTCTATTGGTTGCAAATCTGAGATGTCGTAATTCTGACCTGCTTCTTGTGGTTGTTCAGTTTCTTGAGTCTGTTGATTTTCGTCCATTTATTTATAACCTCCCTTGTTTATTTAATTGAGTATGAATTGTCATTTTAACTGTTTGATTGAAATTCATTTACTTTTCCACATTTCTTACACTGAAAAAATCTACCAAATGTATAACTTATTTGCATAACTCCTTTTAACTCCATAAACCTTCCACAACATTCAGGTGCAGGGTATTCTTTTTTATCTACCATTTTAATAAAATCCTCCATCACGTATGAGTCTAAATTTAAGTTTTGAATTTGTTAAACATTCTCTTAGTATATCTCTATTCTCATCATTATCAACATTTACATTTATAGAACCATCTGCATTTAAAGAAAGTGTAGCAATTTCATCTTTTCCAAGAAAACGCTTTTCACTAATAGAAATACCATAATAAGGACTGCCATCGTCTTCTATAATACATTTTTTAGGTAATTCCAAGTCTTTCAGAATTTCTTTTAACTTTTCTGCTTTTTGTTCGTTTTCCTTATTTACATCTTTTTCTTCAATTATCATTCTGACACCTCCTCTTTTCCTTCATATATAAATCTAACATTATTAGTAGATAATAAAGATAGTAATTCCCAAGCAGACATAGCTTTTAATCTTACTATATTTAAAGTTCCATCTGCTTTATGTAAAGCTTCACAAAAAGAATTCATAATTTCCATTCCACTTTCAATTAATTCTTTATTATTCATTCTGCCTGCTTAACCTCCATGCTGTTTACGGTTAACTCTTTTCCACAAATAGGACAATCTATCACATCTTCTCCCTCTCTTACAATTATTGGAGTGTCACAATGTATAACATATCTATCACTTTCGTCAAACCTTTCTATTTTATTAATCTCAGCTTCAACTACACTTCCCTCTTTTATGTCTAATTGGTTTACCATGTCCATGCCAAGCCTAATACCTAAACTTGTACCATATTTTTTTACTTCTCTTATTATCTTCATTTTCTTATTAACCATTTTGACATATTATAAAATAATATCTCTTGTATTTAAATACTGTTATGATTGATTATATAAGATATTATCCTTATTTTTACTACATTTTACTATTTCAGGTATAAAGTAATAGCCTTGCCTATCCTTTTTATAGAATTTCCTTTTCCTATGGATTGTTTTTGAACTAACCATATCATAGACATTCCCTGTTGCACAATCTCTTATAACGATTGTCATTGGATATTTATTATGACCACAGCAACACGCCACAATATCTAATGAAACAAATTCTAACATAACATTTAACGTTTTTATAAATTCTTTCATACAAGGGTCAATACTTCTTGAATCATTCTTCGGATTAAATTTACACATCTTCTATACCATCCATATTATCAAAACTAGATGCTAATTGTTTTCTATACTTATGCGTTTGAGTTCTTTCTCTTTGCTTCTCTGCCTTTTCTTTTCTAGTTTTTCCAACATGATTTATTTTTATGTTCTTCATCTCACAAAATGTACAAATGTCTAATACTTTTATATTCTTCTCATATTTTTCTATTATTGCATCACGTATAAGAATACTATGATAAGTACATTTCAGATTTTTATTTACTACCTTTTTTATAAACTCCTCAATCTCTTCATATTCCTCAAAGAAACTATCTATTTCTATTGCTGAGGGTATTTTAAAATTTAATCCCATCTTATTTACTACTTGTCCAATACTTTGTCTGTTAAAATGTCTTTCAAACTTTTTTTCACATTCATCTTTACACTCTTGTTTTGTTAATCCATCTTCTACACATTTTTTCATAAATTGTTTTACTTCTGGGGTATAAATTAAAGCTCGTCCTGTCCTTTCTCTTCTAAGGTCATACCTATTCATTATGTACCCCAATTGAAAAATAGTTATATCCATACTAAAATGTTTATTAAAGAGTTTCAAAAATGACTTTCTTGCTATACTAAGGTCCTCGGTGTAGTTCTCCCTTATAAAATCAGCATGCTCTTTTGTATATATACTTTCAGCTCTTCTTTGATATTTTTTAGCAGACTCTTTACGATGTTCTTCATCTTTTATGATATTATGCTTTTTTAATATATGCAAAATTGCAGAAACAGATTTATCCAATTTAAAATTTTCATTAAATAACTGCTTTAATTCTTCTCTTGTTGTATCTGTATGCTCATAGTGTTGCCTTAAAAAATCTATCTCTTCTTCATCATAAAATCTTGCAATACTTCTGTGAAACTTTTTATCCTTTAATATTTTGTTTCTTGTTAACACCATACCTAATGTTGAGTATGCCATACTAACATTAAACTTTTCATTAAACATTTTTATTAATTCTTTTCTTGTAGTAAAAGTATGAGTAAATTGCTCCTTCAGAAAACTTATTTCTTCTTCAGAGTATTCTCTTGTCTTCTTTTTCTTTCTTATTAATGGTTCTCCTTTTGTATCTACTTTTCTGGTTATAAGTTTACCACAATCTTCACATCTTAATATCATTCCTCTTCTCATATTTATACTGTGTACAACAAACTTTTGCTTGCTCTTTGAATCAGCATTACATCTTGAGCAATGATAAAAGTACACTTTAGTTGTAGTCTTTTCCTCTTCAGTTATAGTTTCTTCTTCATCCATTTTTTATTGATTTCAAATATTTTGATTTCGGAATAAATGTTTCATAAGGATTCTCAATAACAAAACCACAATAATTACAAGTAGTAGGTTTATTAGGTTTAGTTTTTACTCTAAACAATTTCTTATTACACTTCGGACAAAAGCATCCTTTGATATTCTTTTTCATTTTTTAAGTTTTATTCCTCATCTAAAACCCACTTCAGAGCATTAATCGCTTGATTTCTTCTTTTTTTTGTGGTTGAGGATGATTCTTTGTTTTTATCAATTATCAATTCCTTAAGTTTTTCCTCTATTTCTTTTTTTGTTTTCATTTTGATTTGACTCCTATTATTTTTATTATTGTTTTTTCTAACTTATTTCTGTTTAAATAAATAGCAATTGAAACAAACATCATAACTATAAATAGTATAGCAGAAAAAATCATATTTTCAGATGCCAATCCCGCACCAACTAAACTTAAAATTAAAATACCTGGAAACCTCCCAAGGGTAGAGATTATTACAAGAGTTTTTATTTTTATTTTTGTTAGCCCAGCAATATAACAAACCAAATCATCTGGTAGTAACGGGAGAAGATATATCAAAAACAACATTGGTACACCTTTCTTTTTAATAAGTCTGTCAAATTTATTTAATGTTTTCTTTTTTACAATTTTTTCAACAAATTTTCTTCCTAGTTTTCTTGCTAAACAGAATATTACAAATGACCCGATTGTTAATCCAATCAAACTATACAACGTTCCTAAAAATGCACCAAAAATATACCCTCCGGCTAATCCTGTCACTTGACCTGGAATCGGAGCTAAGAGAACTTGGAATATAACTATTGAAATAAAAGCAATTGGAGCTAATATACCAAAACCTTTAACAAATGTCTGAATATCTTCTGCATTTGAAAATAATTGTATAAAAGGATTCCAACAAATAATTGTTACCCCAACTAAAAGTATAAAGAAAAGTACAAATCTTAAAATTATTTTAGTCTTTATTTTCATTTTAATTCAATTGCCTTTGGAAGTAACGAACTCATAGTTGCATCACTTAATTTAAGATAAAAATTTCTTTTGTCCTCCACTAAAATTATATTTGTCTCTTTAATTTCTAAAGGTAACCTTGATAAATAATAAAATAGAAAATCTACATCTCTTGGCCTTGAAGGAAAAAACTCATCGTCTAAAACCAAAATAATACTTTTTTCTTTATTTTTTTCCAAGAGCTCTTCTCTATTTCTTTTACTAATCTTTTTATTAAGGATTATTATTTTTCCATTGTACTCCTTTACATCCTTTTTTAAATCTTCAAAAAAAGCCTTAATCTCTTCCTTTTGCTTTTTGTTGCATTCTATAATAATATTATCCTGAACTTTGTATTTAAGGAAACTTGCAACACTTTCCATTATTTCATTTCTTTCTTTGGTTTTCATTTTAATACCATCCAATCAGTCTCTTCAGATTTTAACATTTTATTTGTCAATTTTGTTTCCTTTATAATATTTTTTATTTTTAACTGAATATATGGATGTGTAAAAAGTGCTACCCAAACTATGATATTAAACCAACTATAAAGAGGTGTGTTCCTGAAAAAAATGGTAATAACAAATGTAAGAAGAAAAGCTGAATAACTTATTACATTTAAAATTTTGTTACTACTTTTCATGGCTCTTTCATTATATCTCAACGATTTTTCAATTATTTTGATTGTCATTTTTTATCTCCAGTAAATTTTGTATAAGAAGATTCATACTTATGTCCTGTTTCTTTTACTTTACCATCTTCAGTTATTTCAAACTCAGTTCCAACTTTATTTAGTTGTGCATTTAAAATAGGAATACCAGTTTGTTTTGATATTTTTAAAAGTCTGTTATTTAATTTTTCTGTTCTTTTTAAATCACCAAACATAGAAGCATAAGTTAACTCTGTTTGTATCTCAATCACTTCTTCACAAATTTTACAAACCCACCAACACTTTTCTTTACTAAAATCTGGAGGATTAGGATTGTTTATCCAGACTTCACCATTTTTTTCACTGCAATATGTACAAACAACATTCTTTAGTGGCTTCTTAAACCCTGCTGGATTATTTTTACGATATAGTGCCTGAACTTCTGGAGTCTTCTCTAATCTCTTTACTGTCTTTTTAATTCTGAGGATACCTTTTTTAGTATATTCAATCATCTTCTTATTTTTTTCTTCTATAAAATCAAGTAATTTACACTCTAGATGTAATCTTATTGGCAACCAAGCTCTTATCATCCAAACCGGATTATCATAAAATTCTTTATCTCTACATTTTTCACACACCCCTTCATTCTTCTTCTTATCATAGTAAATTAATTTAATATGGTCTTCTAGTAAAAAACATTCAATCTTATCACACATTATAATTACGTAGGTTTCATACATCTTTTTACAAAAACAACATTTACTTTTCATTTTTTCTTTTTTAATTTATTTAAAATTTTTATATCCTCACCTCTTCTTATTTTGCTTTCTTCAATCCATATACTATGCCAAAGTAATAAAATTAATCCAATGTTAGGCTCAAATTCTTTACAAATATGATGTGGGTCAACGTTTATATGACATCTGTGCGATTTAAGATTATGACAATGCCAAAATTCTGAACCAATATATTTACATGTCTCACAAGTAAATAAAGGATACAATCTTTGCAAACGATTATGTCCTTTAACTTTTTTCCACCCTAAAAAAGTTTTATCATTTATCCAACTTCTCCATCTTTCTTCCATCTCTTTCTTACATCCCCAATCATACTCGCCAATTTTATCTCTTAACTTTTTCAATTCTTCTTTTGACTCTGGTATTTCAATTGTTGCTTTTTTCATTTTATTTTATATATTTCTTTAATTCTCTTTGAAGCTTTTGAGGTATCTCCAGTAGTATTCATAAAACCCATTCCTTTAGTTATCTTCAACCCTATTGAATTTGGTTTTGAGGGCATACATCTTCTTACAAAATATTTTTCATCTATTGATTCAATTTTCTCAAAGTCTTCAACATATCCTCCTTCTCCTTCTTTTTCAAATACTTCTACAATTAGAACATCATCTTCTCTTACAAAAGAAGGTATATCAAAATAATCTCTAAACCTTTTTATTACTCTAAGTCCATAATCAATTGCCATTGTTAAAGATTGAGAAAGTTTCTGTTCATCTAAAAACTTAAGCATAAATTCGTACTGAAGAATGGCCATAAAAGAACTTGGCAACATAAATTCTCCCATCCCTATTCTTTTTTCTCCTGCATGCATACCCATTGTTTTTAAGTTTTCCAAAATACTTTTCTCCTTATTAGTTTTAGCAAAAATCCACCAGATTCTCTCATTACAAAGACTTGCTAACGATGTAAGGGTATCTATTATCATATATTTTTGTCCATCACTTAGTCTTTTATATAATAAGTCATTAAATAACCAAAATGTTTCTTCTTTACTTTTCATTTTTTATAACCTTCCTTTGCTATTTTCTTTAACTCTTCCTTCTCTTGTTTTACAAGTAAATTAATTAATTCTAAGTCAATAAATAACATCACTCCAATTAAAGGAAGAAGAACTGCAAAAACAAAATTATTAGAATACACTCCAAAAAATACTCCTATTAAAAATATTACTACAAAACCTAAATAAAACTTCTTAGTTGGAGTTATTCCAATTAACTTCTTTATCTTTTTTTCTATTTTCATTTTCTTTAAGATACCCTACGATTTATCATGTGGGAGTATGTCATTTTTTATATCCTTCACTTGCAACTCTCTTTAGCTCTTCCTTCTCTTTTTTTATTCTTTTTCTTGCTTCTTCAAATATTTTAGTTAGTGGGTCTTCTTTTGTTATTTCTGTTTTAGCCAATTTAAGTTTAAATTTTTGTTTTGTCATTTCTTATATCCTTCCTTTGCAATCCTCTTTAATTCTTTTTCTGAGTATTCACAAGTTTGATTTGTTACTATATTAAGAACACAATGAGAAAATTCATTAAACAGAAAACATCTCTTCCTCCAGAAATCTATGTCATTCAGTCTTTCATCTCTACTTGTATGTGATAATCCATTAACTAAACCAGTAACAACTAAATTATGTAATTTCATTATTTGCTTTTCTCTTTCTAGAATCTTTTTGGCTTTTTCTTTTTCAAATTTAATTGGGTCATAAGTCATCATACTTTCTGTACCATCCGGATACATTATTCTCCAAGTTTTATTTTTTATTTTTGCCATTTTATTATAATCTAAACACTATTCTTTTTAATTCTTTATCTAAAACATCATTTGTAGATAATTGTTTTTTTGTTGGTGCTTCAGAATTATCCTTCAAAAAAGATTCTATATAATCATCAATTCTACTGTAGTTTTTTACAATATCCTTTTCCTTTGATTTTTGTTTTAAATTTATTATATTTTCAAGCTCATCTAAAATGTGTTTTTCAACAATATCATTATCAAGTAGTTTTATCTTTTCTAAAGTTTCTGGAAATACTATTGGTGGAAGAGTTTTATACCATGCAACCCATTTAGCATTTACTAATCCTCTCATTGCATAAAGATACTTTTTATAAGTTACCAAATTACCTGATTTTAGATATTTCAAATAATTTTGTTTACACATAGATTTATAATGATAATAAAGGCTTATTGATTTAAATTGTTTTTCTGCAAATTCTTTAAATACTTTATTCTGCTCTCCTAAATAAACTATGCTACTCCTTAACCATTCAATACAAGTTGGATTACTTTCCCAAAGCATTCTTACAAATTTAATAATATCAAATCCTTGCATATCAATAAAACAACCTTCAGTACCCATTCTTTCTCCTTTCTTATTAAAATTTCTTTGAATTACTTTAGATGATTCACTTATTGCAACATAATCTTGAGTTGGTTTAACATACACAAATCTAACATCATAATCACTATTTTTACTTTCCATTCCCCAAGCTCTGCTTCCACTTTCAACTGCAAAAAGAATTTCCACATTCTTTTCTTTTTCAATGTCTCGTAAAAGTTTTTTAATTAGTTCTTCCATTTTTAAGTTTTGGGTTTTAATGATTTTAACCTTGATATTTGTCCTTTATGTTTACTCTTTTCAAAGCATTTTCTACACACGTTTTTATAACAAGGAGCACCACATTTAATACAGTTGTTATTACTCTGAGAGTTTTTTGTTTTTGCCATTTTTAATTCTTCTAATCAATTTAAAAGCATAAGCATCTGCCATATTTTCCCTAGAAACATAATCAAAAGATAAGTAACTTTCTCCAAGAAAACCATATAGGAATGAATGCCCCAGCTCATGTGCCAGAATAAATTTTTCAGAATTATCTTTGTTAATCTTATAATTCCTTAAGGATGTTTCTCTATTGCAGGGATAATGTATAATACCTATACCATAAAAACTACCATCACATTGAACCAAAGTATCTTGATAATAAATAATTTCTTCAATTGTATAATCTTCTTTTGTAAAATTTAGCTCATCTAAAAGAGACTCTATTTTGGTAAAATTGTTGACATCACTGTACAGTCTTATTCCTAAATAAACCTGAGAATATAATTCTTGGTAACTGAATGTATTTGTATTCTCTTGAAACTTATTCTCAAATGACAACGGATATATATAAATGGTCATTAAGTAGATAAGCGATATGACAAGGATAAATTCTGCGATTAAAATAAGTTTTATTTTTTTATCCATTTTTTCCACTATATAATTCCTCCAAATAATTATCAGATGATTCTTTGTCCTTCTTAAGTTTTGCTTCTTCTGCTTTCTCTTTTTGAATCTCCTTTAATTTTTTTATTGTAGCATCTGCATCATTAATTATCCTAAGTCTTCGTCTGCACCATCCACACATATACAAATCTGTTTTTATAAAGTATTCTCTTATCTTTTGATTAATCAAACTCATGTTTATTTTTACTTTGCGATTGCACCTGACACAATAAGTTTTCATTTTATTTCTTTTGACTCCTTTTGTTTAATTGTTATTTTAATTGCATCTTTCAAAGCTAATTCACTAAAACCAATTTGTGTTTTATCATTCCATTTATTCTTAATTTCTTTCAAAACTTTTTCAATTAACTCTTCGTCTTGTTTTTTCATTTTATTTTTACAAAACTGCTAACGGCTAATCCTCCTATTAGCCCCATAAGCAAATCTAATAATGTATCATCTATACCTAACATCATACCTGATACTTTCTCATAAAACTCCCAAAGTACAGCAACAAGTACTACCAAAGCCACAATGAAAAGTATTTCAAAAAATCTGTCGTTTATCTTAACTTTATCTTTGACACTCCTTAAGACTAAAATAAATCCATATGCTATTGATGCCCCGCCTAAGAAGTGCATAGGAATATCCATCCATCCGGTGGCATACAAATTTAGTCTTAAAAATGCTATGTTTAAT
>SDBV01011388.1_pt1 | contig 11535 bp, 6 predicted proteins | sample 2277081 | NCBI WGS metagenome assembly SDBV01 (sample SAMN10402039, study PRJNA504765) | marine sediment metagenome | isolation source: marine sediment core GS10_PC15, 223 cmbsf | place: Arctic Ocean: Southern Knipovich Ridge | collected 2010
ATTAACAGGATCGTAAACGACAGGATAAACAGGATATAGGAGAAGGATCCTGTTTATCCTGTCGTTTACGATCCTGTTAATCCTGTTTTTTTATCGTCAAGCAAAAGATGTGTAGAATTGTAAGGGCTTGCCTGCGTACTCCTAGAAGTTTTCCAAGACATTGTTTTTTATTGCACATCGGCGACGCAACGGAAACCGTAGGTACTATTCACCGTACCGGGATTATTGCGATGTCTTCGAGAACACCGAAGGTCCTCTTTCAAGCTTTTCCAACACCCCCCGCGAAGGACGCGATATTCTCCCTGAATAGGACCATAAGGGTTTTCTGGCTCTTGAGTCGAGGTCTCATAATAATTATACCCATACCAGTCATAACACCACTCGTAAACATTACCCGCCATATCGTAAATTCCTAGACCATTGAGAGCATAACTCTTGACCGCTGTGGTATCAGAACTGAAGAAATTGGCTTGCGTTTTCTCGATGTCGTCACCTGTCGAATACAACGCATCATCAATTCCCCCCTTTGCAGCAATTTCCCACTCAGCTTCGTAGGGAAGACGTTTCCCGACCCACTTTGCATACGCGACGGCACCATACCAGGTGACGCCCACGACAGGATGTTTGGCGTACCCCGATTCAATAGTGACTTTTCCACTACTTCTCTTAATACGAGATTCCTTTAACTTGATGATATCATTGTGATTGCAATCTTTTTCTCCGCCCATCGCTTCTAAAAAACAAACAAACTGTTCGTTTGTCACTTGATGCACATCGATCGCAAAACTGGAGATTGTCACTTGGTGACGAGGCTGCTCATCACGATTGCCATCGTTGCTTCCTCTCCAGAATGTTCCCCCATTGATAATGACCATTTCAGTTTGCATGGGCTTAACATCTGCCACTGTCTGTTCTTCCGGATGATACACTTTGACTGTCGAGTTCACTTCAAAAGCGGCAGCAGGGTCATGATCCAGATCCGGCCTGTCGATTTGTGACGAATGAATGATGGGCTTTAGCTCCTGAGAGACTCCTACAGTGGCTTTTGCGGTTTCAGGAATTTTCACTTGCATCTTGGAAGCACTTGTGCGCTCTTGGGTAGCAATTTCTTTTTTCGGAACATGTGCACGTGACTTGATCTCGTCCAACACTTCCACCAATTTTTCCGGACGATCTTTCGGATCTTTTTGCAAACACCGAGTGATCAGATAATCCCAATCAGCTTTATATCCTAAACCTTGTTTGGAAGGGAGTGAGAAGATGCCCTCTGGATAAGAATGAAACATCAAGTAATAAGCTAAGACTCCGAACGAAAAAACATCTGTTTTAATGTCCACTTTATGCGGAGCATCAATGATTTTCTGTTCGGGAGACAAAAAGTAAAAATTCTGCAGAAAAGAATTATGGAGCGAATTCAGTTTTTTTGGCTCTTTTGTTGACTGAGAAAAATTCGATGTCGTTATCTCCATCGCCTCCGCAACCGCTTGAAACGTATGGGTCAAGACAGTCCCAATTCCAATGATACGAGATAACCCGAAGTCAGAAACCTGAAGGCTCAATCCCTCCTGTCCCTTCGAAACCAAAATGTTATTCGGCTTCAAACAACGGTGGATAATTGGTTCTCCCGCCACCTTCTTTTGGTGTGCGAAATCAAGAGCGCTAGCCACCTGTTCCAAAATCGAAAATAATTCCTTTTCTTTCAAAGGCAACCGGTGCGATTGCATCAACTTCGTTAAATTCGTCGTTTCTCCCATCTCATCGACAACACAATCTAAAACTAAAAAGTACATTCCCTCAGCAAAGGAGACATTGTGGATTTTCACGATGTTTGGGTGATCCAGTGTCGAAAGAGCGCTCACCTCTTCTTCAAACCTCTGAACAAAAGTGCGATCGGAAGCCAGTTCCGTCGGCAACACTTTAATCACAAAAGGACGTTTCATGAACCGGTGCTCCGCCAAATAAACACTCCCTAAAGTTCCCTGACCAATTTGCTTCACTATTTGATAATCGCCTAAACAACGATTTTCCATGACGACCTCCTAATGCCGATCCAAAAACCTTTGTGATTTTTCTACTTGTTGACTATAACTATACCACTCTCGAGCTTTATCGAGAAACCTCTCTGCTAAAAATTTTTGATCTGTCTCCACCGCACTCACCACGAAAAAATAGATATCTTTCCGAGGAATCTGCCGGTCTTGAGAGATCATTTGCTCCATAACCTCCATTGTCACCCCAGCTCTTCCCTTCTCAGGACTAAAATCAATGATCATCTTGTAAAGACTGACATCTTCTGGATATTTTTCCAGAGCCTTTCGCGCATGGACAAAGATTCCCGCCTTTGCATGGTCCCGTTCTTCAATTATCTTTCCTCGCTGAGCCAATTTAGTATAGAGCACAGCCTTCGTTCTATGTGACATGTATGAGTCGGGGTAGAGAAGATGTGACTGATAAAAAAGCTCAAAAAACTGCTCATAATCTCCCACATTCGCATAAGAGACCGCCATGAGAAAATGAAAATAATTGTAATCAGGATGCTCGTCAATCAAGTCGGCATACTCTTGTAAAATCTCATGCGCCTGAGCACGAGAGACTGACCCTGAATGGATTTCCAGATATTTCGCAAGAACTTCATCATACAACGCCATTTCTTCCTGGGAAGGTGTACCAGCGGGTTTGGGGGTAGAGGCCTCGAGAGCTTTCAGATAAGTCTCCATCGCTAACTCAAACTGCTGATCCAGAAGGTAAAGTTTTGCAAGATCAAGCAACAACTCCCCTTTGTCTGCTACGCTAACTTTGGATCGAAGATCCTGGAGCGATTCGATCTTGTCTTTAATAGCAAAAGGTTGAGCTAATAACGGATAAGTTAAAAACAGGGAAAGGATAAATAATGATATGACGTGTGTTTTTTTCATCTTAATTTCAGGTTATCTTGTATTGCGAAGAATGCGAACAATCATGAAAATTGTCAAGGAATTAGAGTCAATGATTGACAGACTATTGGGGATTCCCTATTTTTTTAGTATGCGTATTTTTTTTCTTCTACTCTTATTACCAACTCTTTGTTTCTCTCAACCAGTTTTGTCACAAGGTCGCATTCGCCCCTTACCAGTCTATGCTGATCAATGGCTTTACAGTATCTACAACAATGACACGATCCGAAGAGAACACCAAGACAAACTCCCCTTTCCCATCAAATCCTCAGAGGAATTGCTCTGGACCCTCACTGTCATGGGACATAAACCATGGGATTCATTTCCCCTGTTCTATATTAAAAAGCGTGAAACCAAAGAGACTCTTGGACTGAATCCCAAATCGACTCACTTTTCCTATCATGAATTAAAAGGAGTGGTCCCGGATGACATGAAGGATCTTCTTTATCATCTCATGGAATACGAGAAATTTGGCTATATCAATCAAGATCCAAATGTTCCACTTGCACAATCCAGTTATGGAATCAGGCTACTCCCTTCCCGTAAAGACCTGGGCACGTGGCTCCCTATCAATACACTCTTAATAACACAGAATAACCTGACTCCTTATTCCGAAGAGTTTTGGGATAACATTCAAAAGCAGTATCAAGAGCTGCAAACTGCAATGCCAACTGACTATCAACAGGCAGTGAAAATAGAAAATTCAATTTCGACCCTTCTGGGGAACAATTATCAGACGATAGCCGGTAAACCATATCGAAGGGGTGTTCACAACCAGCTCTATTTACCCACGGAACTTCAATTAAAAACGGAAGTTCTTTATTTTCAAGTCCCATGGATTGAAATCACCCTTTTTCTGTATGGCCTATCCCTGCTTCTTCTCTATCGGAGCAAATGGGGAATGGTTCCTTTGGTCTGCGCGTTTCTGATTCATACCACCCTTCTTGGGATGCGCTGTTTTATTTTAGGGCGCCCTCCAGTTTCCAATATGTTTGAAACTGTCATGTATGTCCCCTGGATTGCCATGTTATTGGGATTTGTGTTGTGGGGCTTTCTCAAACAACGAGGCCTTTTACTGGCATCTGCCACTATCGCTCTAATTTTTTTGTTCCTACTCAAATTGACACATCCTCGCCACGAAATGGAAAATGTCCAAGCGGTATTGAATTCCCAGTACTGGCTCATCATTCATGTCTTGATGGTCGTCGGAAGCTATGGCGCCTTCATGTTATCGGGTATCCTATCCCATTATTACTTAATCCGCAGACTCTTCCATCCTCCTTCTCAAGAAAAAAAATGGATTCTGCAATCTCTTTACATTGGGGTCGCATTGCTTATTACGGGGACGATTCTGGGCGGAGTCTGGGCGGCGCAGAGTTGGGGAAGATTTTGGGATTGGGATCCCAAAGAATCATGGGCTTTCATTTCTAGCTGCCTTTATCTGATCGTCATTCACGCCTACCGATTTGGGAAAATTGGGGATATTGGCCTCGCCATTGGATCCATTATCGGCCTTCAAGCCATCACGTTCACATGGTACGGAGTGAACTATATTCTCGGCGTCGGGCTTCACAGTTATGGATTTGGAAATGGCGGAGAGCTCATTTACGCCGTTTTTATCGCATTTGAAATCATTTTTATATCGTTAATGCTCTTTTTTCACAAAAAAACGCCAAAAATCACTCAAAATCCCTTGTGAAAAAACCTATCTATTCATATGATTACCGAACCACCCCAGGAATATATAAACTTTTTTATTGATTTTGAAGAAGCTCTTCTGTATTGCTTGGTAAAAAAGCAGTTTTTTTTTAATGAAAAAAATAAGGGATCAATGAGAACTATAAAAAGTGAACGTCTAAAAAAACTAGAGGGAGAATTACAAGATCTCGAGCAATGGCTTAGGCTGAGTCTTGTTCCCAAAAAGGATATTGAAAAGCATAAAGAGGAGATCGCTTTAGTTAAAGAAAAGATCAGAGATGAAATGGATCGTCTTCAGATTCTGAAAGAGAGCGGTGATGTAGAAGATTATGTTGCTCCTAAGCGAACCACCACTCGCACAGGGTTCACGGAGATGCCATCGATTCCAGATATTGACATGGCAGAATCAAATACTAGTTATGAAAATGAATCTGAAGAGACGAACGCGGATGCTGAAGACAAAACGGATGCTGGTGAAGAAGAGAGTGAAGCTGAAGAGAGCATCGTTGAAGAAGAGTCATACTTTAGCGACAAAAATCGTTGGAAACGGGGTGGAATCATCGACCCTGAAGCAAATGAATGGTAAAAGATTCCTGAAAGACTACAGCCTATACATACATTTGCCCTTCTGTTCAAAGAAATGTGACTATTGCCACTTTTTTGTCCTCCCTGATAAAGAAATTTATAAATCACAACTTCTTGATGGCTTAAAAAAAGAGTGGGACCTCGTGAATTCCAAAACTCGGAATATGAAGCTGGTCTCGATTTATTTTGGAGGAGGCACTCCCTCACTTTTTAGTCCTGACAGAATCCATGAGCTCTTAAGTTTATGGGATCATGGGGACATTGAAGTGACTCTAGAAGCCAATCCAGAGTTGGTGACAGATGGGTTAATGAAAGATTATGCACAAGCTGGGATCAATCGTGTGAGTCTTGGAGTCCAGTCGTTCGATGATCAACTTCTCAAACAACTTTCACGAACACATGGATCTCAAACGGCAGTCAAGGCAATCGAATGTATTTCTAAGAGCATTCAAAATATCTCTATCGACATGATGTATGACATTCCCACGCAGAAGTTGGCGCAATGGGAAAGAACCCTAACGCAAGCTGTAGAGCTGCCGATCACCCATGTCTCGTTATATAATCTCACATTTGAGCCCCATACGGTATTTTACAAATACCGAGATAAGTTGCAAAAAACTGTTCCTAACGAAGAAACAAGCCAAGAGATGTATGAATTAGCAGTGGAAAAACTCACTGCACAGAATTTCAAGCAATATGAAATATCGGCATTTTGTCAGCTGGGATATGAATCGCAGCATAATTCCGGATATTGGACAGGTCGTCCGTTTATAGGCTTAGGACCGTCAGCATTCAGTTATTGGGAGGGATCACGTTACCGCAATGTTGCAAACTTGAACAAGTATTTAAGGGCCTTGGAAGACGGGAAAACACCTGAGGATTATCGCGAAACCCTGGAGCCTGATGCAGCCCAGAGGGAGCTGTTTGTGATTGCGCTCCGTCTAATGCGAGGAGTTAAGATACAAAAGTCTTCTTCACTCTATGAAGAGACAATTCAGCAATTGATTAGTCAGGGATTATTAAAATTAAGAAGCGACCGTCTCAAGCTCACACCGCTTGGTATCTTACATTACGAAACGGTAGCGGCAGAGTTGATTTAATTTTTGAACATACAATTCTACTTCCTCGATAACATAAGTCATTTCTTGGAGCCCCGAGCGGCTATCGCCGCTCATATCGTGAAGTAAACTCAGCAGGGCTGGAAGCCCGACATTTGTCAGCCCAGGCAGTAGCGGAGCGGAGGCCTGGGAGAGCATCCCTAAAATATCAAAGCCCTGAAAGGGTGACACAAACCGCGGTCAATGTCACCCTTTCAGGGCTTTGATGTTTTTTTGGTTCGTTTTCCCAGCCCTCCGCTTCGCTACAAACTGGGCTGACAAATGTCGGGCTTCCAGCCCTGCTGAGTTTACTCAGAAGTGCGCAGGCAAGCCTGCGCACTCCAAAAAATTTATTCGGCAGCATTCCAAAGATAATGCGCATGACTAATTACATATTCTCCCTCATTATTATGCAGCCTATCTGACGCATCGCAATATTCAAAAGGAGCTTGAGAGCCTTTTGAAACGAGTTTATTAGGATAAGCCTCTCCCTTCCCAATTTGCTTGGCTGCCAGAGAAAGACCCAACGATTTAGCTCGCTTAATCGCATATTGCAAGATTCTTTTGACATGGACATCTGGTAAGTTTTTGGGATATGTTCTTTCCAAAAACAAAACAGGTTTTTTTGTTGTTTCATCTAACAAAATTCGGAAAATAACCCGTGCATAAAGAGACCCATCTCTTCTTTTCAAAGCGATGACTTTGTTTTTCCCATCAATGACATAGCCGAGAAGTGCTTTATTGTGAACCGCATGACCTGCCACTCGTTGACAGCTGTCCTGGACTTCAGTTCCACAGAGAAGGAGATCAATGGGGTCATCCGTTTCCACAACTGTCAAAAGAATATCTGAATTTTTAGTTTCTGAAAAAACTCTTGTCAAAGTCTGTAGATCCTCAAAGAATTCTGAACTAGGGCTGAGTTTCATTAAAAGTCCCCTAACTATCAGAATGAGTTCAAGAACTTCATTTTTATCTGCCTTGAGAAGTTTAAGACATTGGAACTGAAATTCCTGGGACAAATTCATTTCATCATCAAATTCAACAGCTTTCCCCTTCAAGTCTTTATAGAGTAGAGGAAATTGCTTTCGCTCCAAATGATGATGCTCAAACTGATCTAAGAGAAATTCTCTCATATCAAATTCTTTCTCTTTTTTATGTGGATTGCTTTCCAACTTGGTTGGATGACTTTCGACATAATTTTCTTTCCATTTGACTAATAGATCGTCGCGTCCCTCAAATACTGCCTTAAAATGTTCAGACTGATCGAGGAGATAGCGATTTTCCTTGAACCGTCCATTGCAAACATCTTGAATATAACGTTGAAATGCCGTCATGAGTGCTTCTTTTTCTTCTGATCTCAAATCTTTGATTTTCATTAAGTAAATTCCCACTGCCTCAGGCATTCGAGAGCCAAAAAAGATGTCTATGAAACGGACAGTTTCCTCTTCATCAAGCTCTAACTCTTGTTTCGTCAATTCCTTAATCATCTTAAATAAAGTTCCTTTAGGAATTTGTCCTTTCTGAGCCTTAAACAATTCAATTAGGCGTTGCTCTTGTTTAAAACCTATCAGTAGATTTAAATATGTGAGATCTTCTATGAGTTGATTGCTATCGGGCAAAGAGGCAAGATAAGAAAGAACACCACTTTTAATTTCAGGAGAAATTGTGGATTCATAAAGGGAACTCAAGACTTCTATGAGGAGGATTCGATTTTCGGATCGATTAAATTTTCGTGTCACCTTTTTCCTAAAATGAGTATTCGGAGGTCTCTTCTTTTGACCTGGTCTCATATAAGGCTTGACCACTTTCAGATCAACCCCTTGAGCTTCTAAAGCTTGAAATAACACCTCAAAATAAACAGAGTAATCTTTTTGCATTTCAATCTCAGTTGTCAACCGCGCGAAGTACTCCTCAGAATTCGCAATCTCCTCGATCAAAATCCGCGTCATGACGATCCGATGTACGGGGTTTCTGAGTTTGGAAATCACCTTCAAGGCCCTTATTGGAATCCGACTCTCATCAATTTGATAATAATCAACCAATACATAGAGAAAGAGAAGCCATTTCATCAACTCTACTGTCACGTGTTCTTTTGGTTCACTTATGATGTCATTTAAAAAGGTATAATAAAATGCGGGAGTCCCCTTTTTAGAAAAAAGATTAATAAATCCACTATAACCATCCTGTATATCATTCATCCAAATTTCATAATAAACACTTTCAATTTTACCCTTTAAAACACCATAGTCACTCGACCGATTGTATCTCACAATATTCTCCAGATGAAGAAGAGGATAAAACAGCTGTTTCTTGTAGATTTCAGTCTGGTAATGATTCGTATCATTATTTCTGATCAATGTGCGGTAACACTTTAAAAGAATTTTTGGATCCTCTTCTTTAAATTCATGAAGGACCAACGCTAATTTCTCAGGACAGCATGCTAAACTAATACGCTTAAGCTCCTGCACGACATCATCATCAATACCCTTAAGTATTTGCAACAAGCGTCTTTCGAAAAGCGCAGCAGGATCTACTTGAGCCAGAATTTTTGCTAGAGAAACATGTGCCTCTTTCGGCAGATTAAATACTTCTAAATAACAGGCAAAATAATGAGGATTCTCTCTTGCAATAATCTTGGCGCACTCAATTCTTTGTTCAACATTTAAGTGAAAATTCTTAAAATAACAGGCCATTTCAACGGGAGCTTTTTTAGCCAATTCAAGTGCATAGCGAAAATGAGATTCAACGGGAAGGCGAAATTTCGGAAAATGCCTCGCAGCTTCTGCTGGGTCATGATGTAACACCTTTTCAAAATAGGTGAATCTTAAATCTAAAGGGAGATCTAAATAGTCAAAATGGATCGCAAGCCATTTTAATCCGCCCTCTTTATATGGAAGATCTAAGTTCTTTAAATGGCTTAGAAGCGACCCTTCCCCTTCATGACGACTCACGATTTCCGCAATCACAATATGATCCTCCTGAGGAAGATCAAACAAATAAATAGCATTCATAGTGCTAAGAGGACAGGCGTGCGCAATGATGAAAGCATACTTTCGACGAACTTCAATAGGAAGTTTGAATTTTTTGATTCTGCTGGCAAAAGTAAAATATTCTTCATTATCCAAATATTTTTGTGAAATTTCAATCCTCTTTTCCAATGAAAGCTCAAATCGATCAATCACATCGAGAAGCTTATATGATGACACATCGAATAATTTATCGACAAAATCGACATGTTTATCTCTTGGCAAGTTCAAATTTCGGATATACGTAATCACATAACTCACGACCTTAGTTCTATACTCCTCTTCTCTTTTTAAAAGAATTTTGACCAGTTCCATATGTTGATCAAGTGATAAGTCAAATGAATCACAATACTGCGAAAAAGTGATGACCTTCTTCTTTTTTTCTTGAGTCCAGAAAGAACAGCGAACGTCATCACTCAGAAGTTTCGCCAGTTTAAACTTCTCATCACCATTTAAAGTAAATAGGTCAAAATTCAACGGTTTTGATAACTGATATTTTCTCGCTAGGGTTTCCGCAAATTCAAAATGGAATTGTACGGGAATATGAAATTTATCAAAGGTCTCAATCAACAATTCAGATGATGCCTTCAGGAGAACACGAGCGCATTCAAGACTGAGATCGCGATCTTCTACTTGAAATTTTTCGAAATGTTCTGCGAGAGCTTTGACATCCCTCTTCATAACCACCTTCATCAACTTCTGGCGCTCTTCTGATGTCAGGACAAAATGTTCAATACTCTCCGCAAGGTCACAAGATGCCTTTTCTGCAAAAAGTGTTGCAAACCGATAATGTTCAGATTGAGGAATCTTAAAATGATGGAAGTATTTAGCCGCAGCTTGCGGATTGTTTTTAGCAATGTGCTTCAAAATATCAAGATGCTTTTCAGGTGCGACTTTAAATTTAGCAAAGTATTTTGCTAAACCAATAGGCTTTCTTTTTGTAAGTTGACCAGCCAATTTTAGGACTTGATCTTCAGGAAGCTGGAAGTTTTCCAAAAATCTACATAATCCCATCGGTTTTCTCTTAACAAACAAGGTCGCATAATCTAAATGTTTCGCAATAGGGATGTCATAAAGATGTAGATGTTTTGCTAAATAATAAGCGTATTTCTTTGAAATAGCTTGAGCAAACTCTAAATGCTTATCTTTGGGGATCTTAAAACGATTGAAATGTTTGGCCAGGAGCAAGGGAGATTTCTCCATCAAAAATAGACTGAATTCATTCAAATATTCCTCAGGAATCTGAAAATTATCGATATAAGTTGAGAATGCCTCCGGATTTTCCAGAGCAATCTTCTTTGCAAGTTCTATCAGTAACTCATCTGAAATATCTAACTTATCAAAAAACTTAGCAATCACATGTTGTTTTTGTTGAGATAGGGATATTGCGATTTCTTCAAACTTGTCGGCCGATATGGCCGAATTCATAAATTTTTCTTCAAAGATATCTGGATCCAAATTCGCTGCCAGTATGGCAAAATATTCTTGATATTCTTCAGGAATCTCAAATCTTTCAAAATTCGTGAGCACCTCCATTGGATGTTCTTCAGCAAGCTTTATTGCACAACCAAACCTAAAATTTATCTCCTTAATCTCAAACTCATCAAAATGTTCAATAACAAAAAGAGGATGATTCAGAACCATAAAACATTTAATTTGGTCATATAAATTAGGGTATTTTTTTAATTCATGAAGATAACTATCACGATTCTTTGAGCCATTAATCCCCGCAGCAAGGACATCCATAAGATAAGTCCCCAGAGAATCAACTGATTTTGTTTCTTGATTCAGCTCCCTCAATATCTCACTCGCTATTATGCTTTCGGAACAACATTGTATGACAAATTTTATGGGAGCCCCAACCAATGTAGATCCATCAATATCTAATGTTGATTGATTATGAGTGACCTTGTGGAGAATGGATTCCCAGGATTTGGATACTTTTTCGTGGATGGATCCAATCTGTTCTTGCTGTTCTGTGCTGACATCGCTGATTAAAATTATTTTGTTATAGGCACTTTCCAACGTATTAAAGATTTTTTGAACTCCCATTCATTTTCTCCTAACTACATGATATTAAAAACTTTGTGACAATATTGCACACCTTTCAACTAAAAACATAAAGAGTATTTATCGGTTTAAATAGCCCGGAGGGCTTAAATTGCAACAGCCCCGGGCATCGCCCGGGGTAAGGTT
>SDBV01011389.1_pt1 | contig 11534 bp, 6 predicted proteins | sample 2277081 | NCBI WGS metagenome assembly SDBV01 (sample SAMN10402039, study PRJNA504765) | marine sediment metagenome | isolation source: marine sediment core GS10_PC15, 223 cmbsf | place: Arctic Ocean: Southern Knipovich Ridge | collected 2010
CAAAAGTGACCGCTTTAATGGCTAATAAAGCACATAATTTGCCCAAAAGAGTTGTTGCAGGAAGATTCGGGCCAGCCTGACCTGTCTCTATTAGGGAATTCAATTGAAGCGGGCCGGAATCACGCATGTGATATTTTTCTTTTCTTGGCTGAACATACGCACCTTCATTGAACCAGGTAATGTCCTCTTTGCCTGTAAGCAACTGTTGAATTTTATCCGGATAAATTCCAACAAAAGCTTCCAGCATATCTGCGATATATATCCAGTGGTCGACCCAATAGCCGCCTTCACAGCCTGACGCCGCAAGTTCGCATTTGCAATTCTTAAGGACAGAACAAAGCCATTGGAAATGATCGGGAATATTAATTTCAAAAGCATTTATCCAGCTTAAAAGCATGCCGGGATGAAATTCGTTTGAAAGTATTTGGCAAAATTCATCCTGTGCGTCTTTGTTATCAACGGGACATATTGATAGTGGGTCAACATTATCATCCAAAGCCCACTTATAGCCTTGTACACCTAAAGGATTATAGCCATCAGCTTGGAGGAGATTGGCGAACATTTTTATCTCTTGGTCAAAAAGCTCAGAATAGAACCAAATATCATATCTTCTGTTTTGGCATATATCTCTATAATTGCCCGGTCCGCTGGAAAGCGGGTGTGGCGGCAATTCGAAATAATTGTAATCACGTTCAAGATCGCCGTGTCGTCTTGAATAAATGTGCAAAGGCTGTGTACCTTCTTTGCAAGGCAAAATGAGCGGAATGCCTCCACGAAGAACATTATCAAGATAATTTTGCTTTGAATAGGCGTCAAGCAAAGGTTCTTCTGAAAGCATAAACGCAGGTGTTGTTATTGAATTAATTAGCTGCCGACTTTGCTGCGAAGCCTCTTCAAAATCATTTTCACAAACAAAACGGTTTAAAAACCTATCAAGCTGATCAGTATTAGGTGCAACTCCAATAACTGTTTTAAGAGTTAAAGTCTCATCAGGACTCAGCTTGACCCGAGCAGGTGTAAATGCACACGGTAATCTATTTTCAAATACCTGGTCGTCAGCATTGGTCTGTCCAGAAATAAATTTGGTTGGGGTTATAAGGTCATTACTTTTACCGAAGATTACTCCGGGATCGACCAAAGGCGTTATTGGAAACAAAGAATTTTCTTCTGATATCCAGGACGCAAAGAAATTACCCCGGGTCACTTTTGTGACCTCGGCTTCATCGTGTGCGAGCACTTTGGCTGAATAGTACGGAACATAATTATTGTGGAGCTTTACACAACAGTAGGCTTCGTTGAGGTGTCGCATAGTTTTGACATCAGTGTCGTTGAGTCCGGCAGGCAGAATTACACCAAGACCATCCAGTATTTCAACATTTTTAGTTTTGCCTGAGATGTTCTTTATCTTTACAGTTCTGACCAGTGAACCGATCGGCATATTTACAGGCGAGAAATATTCAATATCAAAAGAAAGCCCAATAGTATCATTGGTTTCGTTAATAGCAAGCCTGTCCAGATTTATGGTCATATTTCTTGAATAACTGTAATTTGGAGTATTTACATTATTCTGAAAGGGTTCATAATAATCACTGTTTATTTTACAGAACGTCCTGAAACCCTGGATCCCAACAAGCTGATATGCCCACGTCGCAGATAAAAACTCACCTATTGCATTGTCCTTATTTGCCAAACCGAAAGAAGCCACAGCTTGTGCTCTGTTTACATACATACACCAAAGCGGAATTCCTTCGGCACCTGCTATTCCGGGCAAAAAGCTGGAAAATGCCGGTGCTATATCGTAGTTTTCAATCCTATAACTGCCATCCTGTTCAAGTATATAGTTAGCTGGATTTTTTGTTTCGTTATTTATACTTATCTCACTTTTCATAATAAATTTACACCTTTATCTATCTAATCGATTCTTGCGGTCGAATTTCTTATTACCAATTTTTCCTCAAGTTTTATAATTTCTGACTCATTATCTTTGGGATTATGTATTTTTTTCAATAGTTTTTCAGCTGCAATTTTTCCCATTTCCTCAGAACGCATATCAACAAATGTCAGCCCGGGGCTCATTACATTGGCTGCATATTCATCACAAAAACAAATAATGCTCAAATTTCCAGGAATTGAAATATTAAGTCTATGAGCGGCCTGCATTAAATTAAGACCTCCCATATGTCCATAAGCCAATATACCGGTGGCACCATTATTGATCACCGACTGGTTAATAAAGTCTTCTGCCACTTCAAAAAAGTGTTCGTGTCCGTCAACAGGTTCTAATCCATTTTTTCCTAATTCAGACAAATAGGTTTGATGTCTGTCCCGAATACTACTGTGGCCTTTAAGCGGCGGACCGAACGGCTGAGCATAAGCGATCCTTTTATGCCCTAAGCCAATAAGATGTTTTATTGCGGCTTGTGTTCCGGCAATATCATCAGGAACAACTGATGAACCATACTGACCGCAGGGGCCGTTAACAACAACATAAGGGATCGCCATACTTTCGAGTTCTTTCATTGTGACTGGTGTGCCTTCGGCAAGAACTATGACGCCATCGACTTTCCAGGCCGGCAGTTCTGTTGCATCAGGTTTATGAAAAGACATATCAACCGTGGTATCAAAGACATCCGATGCTATTTCGAGGTTTTTTGTAGCACTATTTACGACCGTCTGGTAAATATTTCCGAGATCACTTAAAGCATGATGGCCACCAACGATATGTATCATTCTGCTGTCCTGTAGTGTAAGGCTTTTGGCTATCAGATTCGGACGATAGCTGAGCTTTTTAGCGGCATCAAGAATTTTCTGCTTGATCTCATTTTTAACAGAAAAACCGTTGCCAAGCTTGTTATTCAAAACTCGGCTCACAGTTGACTTGCTGACACCTGCCTCGTCCGCTACATCGCTTAATGTTGTCACTTTTTTCTTCATAAATAAACAAGCCTTTACTTTTTATATTATATCGTCAGTCTCAACGCGTATATTTCAGTGAATATATCTTTATTGTTCCCGAACCCTGGCCTCCGTGCAGATATATCCCTGTGCCTTTAATGGCGTTTATATTAACGCGTCTTTTACCTTTTTGATTGCCCCAGCCCGTTCTTGGCAGTAAATTTTTAAGTTCAAGCCGATATTTATATCTGACGCCTTTACCAAACTGGGTCTTAAATATAAAGGATTCCCCGTCATCACCGGCTCTTGTGTCATACTTTTCAAGTCCGACAGCCCCCACACCAGCTTCATCAATAAGAAAATCAAAAGTAGCATTTTCCGAAAAATCCGCATCAAATTCTATTATATAATAGCCATCCAGATCAGTTGCAAATGGATTTGCGTTTTCAAGAGCATATTTTTTTGGGCCGAAAAACACAATACCGCATCCCCACGCTTGGCCTGTATCATAGTTTAATTCCACTATACCATCATGCACATTCATTTTCATCAAAGCATCCGGAGCCTTAAAAATTTCCGGTTCTGCAACGGTATTTTCATGGATCAGGTCTATAAAAGGCGGCTTTGTCGGTTGCTGGCCAGCCTCAAAGACTACTTCAGGCTTGATGGGCAATTTATCGGGAAGCTTTGCCAATGAACCAGAGTGAATTTTTACAGCGTTGGAATTAGTTTCTTTCATTGCTTTAAGCAATTGCTTATAAGGCTTATGATAAATATCTACTATACCATAATTAGAGTTTTCACCATCAAAACGCCCCTGCGGCGACTGGTCAGCAAATTCAAACCAGTGAGCACCAACGATCATTGGGTGCGACATCATCCCGCCAACATATCTTTTATAAGCATCTCCTCGCTCAGCTTGTGTTTTTACAACCGTGCCTGCACCTCTGGTATTGGGGTTGCCGCTTTGATTTTCCTCTGCCCGCCAGGAGTATTCTGTGACCATTAACGGTTTTTTCTGGCCGTGAATAAAGTACTCAGCCAACATATCGTTGTCCGGCTCTGGAGATATCTGATAGTTATTAAAAGATATTACATCGCAATATATGCCACACTGTTTTATTACAGCCTCAGGAGGTTTTTCCGCAAACCGAACTCCAAGTATCAATTTATCAGGAGCAATTTGTCGCACTATTTTAGTAGAGACACTAAAGAATTTTTGGGCAACAAATTCGGTAAAGTCATCACGGTCTTTTTGGGTATTATCATTGAGGCAACTTCTTAAATAAGAAAGGCTTAGCTCATTCCAACTGTTTAATTTCTCTCCCCAGGCTTTGCTGAAATTTTCCGGCGTGTTGTATCTATCTATAAGAAACTGTTTAGCGGCTTTGTGGGCAGGGTCATCCGGTTCAAGTTCTATCGCAACTTCAAGCAATGTATAATTAGATATAATATCCGAGCCTGACTTGCCATACCAAGCCATTTCGTTATCCAGAAAAAGGCCTATCACATTATCAAGGTTTTTATATCTACTTAGCATTTGTTCGGTATTCTGCCTTACCCTGTCTTCAAAGCCGGGCCTTAAGCAATCCAGACATCTTTCATTAGCATAGCCCACTACATAGAGACAGACAGTTCCATACATTTTGTCATCGTGTAAGTTTGGCTCAGACCAGCAGCCGTATGTATTAAAACCGCTGTCCTTTAATATTTTGTCAGTTGTTTTTTTCCATTTTTTAAAGTCACCACCAAAAACATTATTAACCGCGTCGTAATACTGTGTGCCTGCTTTAGGGTTCCAAGCCGATGGTTTGACAGTATTTATGCCCATTGATAAAAATCTTTTTCCGGCAGAATCGACGAACCAGAATTTGCCGTTTTTATCTCTTTCAATATTAAAATCCATTTTAGCAGCATAATTTTTGGCAGAGAGACTGCTCATAGCCTTTGATCTTGACACAAAAATCAGCATGGAAACAAGAGCCAAAACCAAAACAAAACCGTATTTAATCTTCAAATACATTACATAATCCTAACAAAAGACAAAATGTTTCAATTCGCTCTATTTAAAAGAAACCGGTTGCTATTGTAGTATTTTTACATTATCTTGTCAAGGAATTGTTGGCAGATTGCAGGGTTTTTCTCTATACTTAACCTGACCGGCTGGTATTTGAGTATGGCGGGATAACTAAATTATAAAACTTAAAATGAGGTCAAAATGAGCCGGATAAAACATCATACCACTGCTGCCGAGGATCGTATTTCTCTCCGACAAAAAACGGCCTATTCTATCGGTATGCTTGTTAATAACCTGCAGGCTGCGGCTCTGCCGGCGATGGTGGTCATTTTGAACCTGGGCCTTGGCATGGACGTGCTATGGGTTGGCCTCATCGGAGCGATCCCTCGAATATTCGATGCTGTTTCAGATCCCATGTTGGGCTATATTTCTGACAACACACGTACTCGGTGGGGCAGACGCAGGCCATACATTTTTGTCGGTGCGATACTTTCCGGAATCATCTTTGCGTTGATGTGGCAACTTCCACAGGGACACAGTCAAAGTTTCTATTTCTGGTACTTTATGACCATGTCCATTCTTTTCTTCCTGGCTTATACGGTTTATGCGACGCCGTTTGTAGCTTTCGGATATGAAATGACACCGGATTATCACGAGCGAACACGACTCCACGCCTTTGCCAACACCGTCGGCCAACTCGCCTGGCTCGGAGTTCCCTGGTTTTATGCCATTATGGCCAGCAGCTTGTTTAGGGATACCGTTCACGGTGCTCGTACCCTGGCCATTGCGGTTGGAGCCATTGTCGCTTTGCTCGGAATTATTCCTGCAATCTTCTGTAGAGAAAGACGAACCTTAGCTCCTACCGAAAAATCCAAAAAAGGTTTCTGGGAAAATATGGCCGAGTTTTTCAAGGGCATCGGGATTACCTTTAAGTGTAACCCGTTTGTAAAGCTTTGCGGAGCAACCTTCCTCGTTTTCAACGGGTTCCAGCTTGGGATGTCTTTTTCGATATACGTCATGATCTATTATCTGTTTAGCGGCAATGACGCAGACGCCGGGAAGTTACTGGGCTGGTTCGGGATGCTGACCTCGATCGCCACCTTGTGTGTTATCCCGCTGACCGGCTGGATCGCAACACGAATCGGCAAACGAAGAACCTTCCTGATCACCATCTCCCTGTCGATCGTTGGATATGCACTCAAGTGGGTCGGATACAATCCCGCACATCCTTACTGGTTGCTTTTCGCTGCTCCGTTTGTCGCATTCGGAACAGGGTCGCTCTTTACGCTGATGGGGTCGATGATCTCAGATGTTTGCGATTATGACGAACTGCAAACCCACCAGCGCCGTGAGGGAGTCTTTGGAGCTATTTACTGGTGGATGGTCAAGGTCGGTATGGCACTGGCGGGACTGCTTACCGGCGTGTTGCTTAAAGTCTCCGGCTTTGATGTGGCCTTGGGAGCCGGGCAGGCAGACAAGACTTTGTTCCTGTTAAGGGTGTTTGATGTCGGTGTCCCGATCGTCACGTCCGCAATCGCGCTGTTTATTATTGCGACTTATAAAATAACAGAGACACGAGCTCACGATATCCGTGCTGAACTCGAAAAAAGACGCGGTAAACTTGGAAGCTAATAATATGAAAAAACTATTTTTTATTTTTTTTCAAACTTTATGCATGGCATTTTTTTTTATCTTTATAGGCTGTAAAGATTCTAATCACGGGGTTTCTATGAAAAAAGAAACAGAACAAAGTTATCCCAACTATACACTTGATAACGGCCAGCTTCTACTGGGAAACAACAACTATCAAGCCATTTCATATTCAGGATATCGTACACGCACCCGAACGGTTAAAAACTGTCCCAGTGTTGAAGATATTAAAGAAGATATGAAAATTCTTTCGGCAATGGGAATCAAGACACTTAGAACTTATAACACCCAGGAGTTCCCCCAAGCAGCCAGAACACTTCAGGCGATCAGGGAATTAAAAAAAGCTGATCCGGATTTCGAAATGTATGTCATGCTGGGAGCATGGATACGATGCATGGGAGCCTACAGTCCGGCCCCGGATCATAGCCGTGGAGATTACCAATGGAATAAACTTGAAATTGACACTGCCATTGAACTTACTAGCCAATATCTCGATATTGTAAAGATCATAGCTGTAGGAAACGAGGCGATGGTAACCTGGCAGGAGCATTTTGTGCCGGCTTCAGTTATTTTAAAATGGGTCAACTACCTAAAGCAAGCCAGAACAACCGGGAAAATGCCCCAAAAAACACTGATTACAACCTCTGACAACTGGGCAGCCTTGGGTGGAACAGTAAATTATCATAATGACGATCTTGTGGAATTACTAAAACAAATTGATTTCGTTTCTCTGCACACCTATGCCTTTCACGACACATATTATGACCCGCAATTAAAATGGGCACTGTCAGAGCAGGAAACCGATCTGTCAGCAACTAAGCAGGCTGAACTTGCTATCAAACGGTCTATAGCTCATCAAATCAAACAATACGAAGCTGCCCAAAACTATATGAACAAAAACGGTATCCACAAACAGATTCATATTGGCGAGACCGGCTGGGCCAGCCTGGATAATTCGCATTATGGAGACGATGGAACCTGTGCAGCAGATGAGTACAACGCCAAGCTGTTTTACGATGCTGTCAAGACATGGACAACAGATAATAATATCACTTGTTTTTATTTTGAAGCTTTCGACGAACCCTGGAAAAGTGGCGGTACGAGTGGGTCGGAAGGTCATTTTGGGCTTTTTACTGTCGATGGAAAGGCCAAGTTTGCTCTGTGGAACTTAGTTGAATCCGGAATTTTCGAAGGCCTTAGGCGTGGTGGAAATTCTATCATTAAAACCCACAATGGAAACGGAGCGGCAATATTAGAAACAGTAAAGGCTCCTGTTTTAAAAAAACATCAATAGCGTTTTCTACTCAATGATTATTAAATGGTCTTTGTTTTGGAGATAAAAAATGAATCGAATTACAATCTTATATATGTTTGTTATCAATGCACTTATATTTAATTATTCAGCACTGGGACTATCGACACCACTTGATTCGAGCTTGGATACCAAAGGCTGTTCGGCTAAATTATTTCTCACTGCCAAAGATACACAGGACCGTTTGACCCCTCAAAAACCGATCATACTGATAAAATCAGATAACTTAAAAACAGATGCTACAATTACAATTGACCGATCAAAAACATTTCAAACGATCATCGGATTCGGTGGTTCTTTCACCGAAGCCGCGGCTTATGCCTTATCAAAAATGAGTCCGGACAAACGCACCGAAGCCATTAATGCGTATTTTAACCCTAAGGATGGGCTTGGCTACACCCTTTGTCGAACACATATAAACAGTTGTGATTTTTCGCTTGGAAATTATGCCTACAATGAAGTCCAAGGCGACACGGAGCTCAAGCATTTTGACATCTCAAGAGATAAGCAATTGTTGATCCCATTCATTAAAGATGCTATGGCTGTTCCGGGAGCAGATTTTAAGCTGGTTTCTTCACCATGGTCGCCGCCGGCCTGGATGAAAACAAATGGACAAATGAATCATGGAGGTAAATTAAGACCTGAATACCGTGACACATGGGCTTTGTATTATGCCAAATATATAAAAGCATATAAAAAGGAAGGGATTGATGTATGGGCAATCACCGTACAAAACGAACCGGCTGCGGTTCAGGTATGGGACTCCTGTATCTGGTCTGCAGAAGAAGAAGGACAGTTTGTTCGCGACCATCTGGGGCCGACACTGCATCGAGAAGGCCTGGAAGCAATAAAAATTCTGGTATGGGATCACAACAAGGATATTATTTTTGAGCGAGTCGAACCAATCTTATCTGACCCAAAGGCAGCCAAATACGTCTGGGGTGTCGGTTTTCACTGGTATTCAGGGGATAATTTTGAGAACCTCGATAAAGTCCACCAAGCGTTCCCCGAGAAAAAGTTGCTTTTTACCGAAGGCTGCCAGGAAGGCGGTGTGCATCTGGGCTCATGGAAGTTGGGTGAGCGATATGCTCATGATATCATCGGCGACTTGAACAACTGGACGGTCGGCTGGATAGATTGGAATATGGTACTGAACGAACAAGGCGGGCCCAACCATGTAGGAAATTTCTGTGATGCCCCAATTATCGCTAATTCTAAGGAAAACAAGCTCTATTATCAAAGTTCTTATTATTATTTAGGACATTTCAGCAAATTCATCCGCCCCGGAGCCGTTAGAATTGGATGTGCTGTTAATAATACTCCCCTTGAAGCAACGGCATTTAAAAACACTGACGGTCGGATCGTTGTAAACTGCTTAAACAGGACTGACAGCGACATAGAATTCACCATAAAAACACCTAAAGGGCAAGCTAGGATTATGTCTCCTTCACATTCCCTGCTGACTCTCAGCTATTAACGGAACTATCAAAATCACACAAAAACAATGGAATCACTTATAGCAACCGGTTGCTAAAAATAAAAAATTCCAAAAAAATTTAATTTTTCCAAAAATTTTTCAATCCTAATGCCCTTCTAACCATCTGGAGAAAAAGCACTTACAAAATACCATCCTGCATAGTCCAGAATTTCGCCTTCTAAAAACTTTAGCAACGCTTGACTTAGATAGCTGAAGTTGATAGAGTTATATTTAGCAAACGGTTGCTAAAAAGTTAGCAACGTTGCTGAAAGACATCTGATTGTTAGCAAGGAACTGCTTAATATGGCAAAAACAGTAGCAAATCTTAGTGATGTAGCCAGCTTCTCCGGTGTCAGCAAGTCAACGGTAAGCCGAGTCCTGAACAATAAACTGGGCAATGGCTTTACTGTCCGTGAGATAGTTCGCAAAAAGATACTTAATGCTGCTAAAGTTTTAAATTACAGACCGAACCTGATCGCAAAAACTCTTACAGAACAGAGATCAAGGATGATATCGGTATTAGGCGGTGCTCACGCCCTTTCTGACCTGGGTAATATTTACCAGACGGTAATTAACAGCGTCACCCGCGTCTTTGACAATATTTCGGGCGGGTTCGATGTTATTGTTGATATGTCTCATCACAAACCTGATGTCAGCCACTTACCCGCCTGGAAAATAGATGGTGCGGTAATTCTTGCTCAGACAAACGAAAGAACTGCCGCAGATCTCAGTGAAAGAGGTGTGCCGTTCGTAATCGTAAACGGAAAAAAGATCAATGGCGGCTCTTCAGTAACTCTCGATGATGTTCACGGCATGAGGCTGGCAATTCAACATCTGCTCGAACTTGGCCATCGTAAAATTGCCTACGCCAATGCTCCGGATACAAGACTGGACGGCCATAGCAGTGTAGCAGAAAGGCACCAAACCTATATCAATCAAATGAGCAAACACGAACTGTCGCTAATTGCAGGACACGACCGGCCTTTGACCTCCGCTGTTGACTTTATTAATGAAGCGGTTATTTCCCATGAAGCTACCGCTGTCATTTCGTATGGACATATGAACGCTTTAAATATTATGCAGGCGGCACACAGCCTCGGCCTTGCTATTCCGCAGGATTTTAGCCTGATATGCTTCTGTGATGAATATGCCGCAAATGTTATGAGCCCGAATTTGACTTTCATTGACCTTCAATCGAGAAAGATGGGCAATGTCGCTTCTGAAATGTTGCTTACACAAACAAGTTCGAGAGAAAAACTACAGCCTAAACATCTCAAATTACAGGAAAAGCTCGTGGTTAGGGAAACTACAGCCGAGCCAAGGGTAAGATAATGTTGTTTTATAGGAAAACTGTTTACAATTAACAAGGCCATTAAAACTAATCTTGTCTTAAACATTGCTTTACCTCAGGTGCTGTCAGAGCCTGAAAACATTTGGACTTGAATGAAGTTAAATTTTAGTAACGTTACTTAAATTAAGAATTTGGAGGAGTAGTATCATGAAGAAAATATTAACAATTTTAGTGATTCTCGGCTTAGCATCGGTCGCATCGGCCGACTTGGCCGGGTGCAATCTGGTAACCAACGGTGACTTCGAGCTGGGAGACGCCGGCTGGTTCAACTGGAACTGGTGGAATGTTGGTATTGGCGATCACACAGCCGATTACGGCGAAAATCCGCCCGTGAACATGGACGCTGGAATCTGGTGGCCTGATGCCGGCTGGGTGCAGGTCATTGGGTTTCTTCCGGAAGGCCAATATCAGTTCGGCGGCCAAGCCATCAACGCCAGCGCCTGGCCGCTCAATGCTAGAAAAGCCGTTATTAAGGCTGAAATGGGTGACGGCACGTGGACTTGGTGGGCCCAGGAAACCTCTGTCGACGACACGGCCCCTACAAATGTCTGGACCGATGCCACAGGCGACAACATTCTTACTATTGGCCCAGGTGGAGTTCCAGAGGTGAAGATTGTCTTGTTGACGTGGGGCATGGACGGCCAGCAGTACAGCGGATTTGGAAACGGCTACTTTGATAACATCTTTCTTACCGAGGTCTTTGAAACATTAGAAGTTCTGGTAGACATCAAACCTGAGTCCTGCCCCAATCCGTTGGTTGTTAAGGGTAAAGGTGTGCTTACCGCGGCTATTCTCGGTAGTTGCACTCTCGATGTAACCGATATTGATGCAG
>SDBV01011390.1_pt1 | contig 11534 bp, 10 predicted proteins | sample 2277081 | NCBI WGS metagenome assembly SDBV01 (sample SAMN10402039, study PRJNA504765) | marine sediment metagenome | isolation source: marine sediment core GS10_PC15, 223 cmbsf | place: Arctic Ocean: Southern Knipovich Ridge | collected 2010
AACAACTCCGGGTGTTTCAGAGCTGCTGCCAGGGCTAGTTTGCCGCCCCAACTTACCCCGGCCAGGTGCACTCGGCAAGTGGGCCAATGGTTCTGACAGTAGCGAGCTGCGCAGAACACATCGTTTAATAATTGCCTGTAGCTGCGGGCGTGGCCACGATCTTCACTGTTGCGTCCGCTGCCTCTGCGTTCGGCCAGTACCACCGGCCAGCCGTGGCTACTCATCAGCGAAGCGCTCTGGATAAACCAGCCGGCATGCGATTCGATGCCGTGCAGATACAACAGGCAATCGCTGGCGTGCCTCTGCCCGTCCCAGCAGTAGAAGCTGCTGCGGTATCCGTCGGTCAAAAGAGGTTTTGCACATTTATAAGCCATTGACCTGACCTGCAGGATATCTCTGCACTTAGGTGTCGGTTTTTGTTGGAAATTCCACACGCATTTGGATAGATGGGCCGAGCTTTCTCAAGGCTTGGGCTCCGGAGCTGATTCTCCCGATGGGATTGACCTTCGAGGCTGCTCTGGGCTCGTCCTCCGCACTAGCTGGGGTAGGGCCGAAGAAAATGCAAAAGGCTGAGCCCGGCGGCCAAATGGCCAACTCGCCCACCTCCATGATCTCCCGAGCGTCAGGGCTCTGTGCCACCGACACCCCGCAATCGCCGTAGTATTCATCACCCCAACGAGTCATCTGCAGATCCAGAGGCAGTTTTTTTACCAAGGCTTCGGCGCTGGGGCTATCGTTCAGATCAGCCGTCAACTCCACTTCGCCGCTGGTGATTCTGATTTGCTCAGCCATAGTTAGCTCTCCAAATGTTCACTGAGATAACTCACTATTTTTTCGCAACTGACCCGATCCTGGGCCAGGCTGTCACGGTCGCGGATGGTAACTGTCTGATCGTCAATCGTTTGGCCGTCCACTGTAATGCAGAAGGGAGTTCCCGCTTCGTCTTGGCGACGATAGCGCCGGCCCACCGCGCCCTTCTCATCATAAAAAACATTCCAACGGCCCTTGAGCTCTTCATGAATCTTATGAGCAATTTCCGGCATGCCGCCCTTCTTGACCAGCGGAAAAACGGCAGCCTTGATGGGAGCTAGCTTGGGATGCAGCTTCATAACCACTCGCTTTTGAGCTACGCCTTTGTCGTTGGGAGCTTCATCTTCTGTATAAGCCTCACACAAAAAGGCCAACACTGAGCGATCCACGCCGGCGGAGGGCTCGATCACGTAGGGCAAAAATCGCTCCTTGGTCTGATCGTCAAAGTAAGTCATATCTTTGCCCGAAAACTCCTGATGCTTACCCAGATCGTAGTCAGTGCGGTTGGCAATCCCCTCCAGCTCACTGATACCAAAGGGAAAGGCATATTCGATATCCGCACAGCTCTTGGCGTAATGAGCCAACTCATTTTCATCATGGTCCCTGAGCCTTACATTGTCCGAGCGTAAGCCAAGGTTTATGTACCAATCAAATCGAGCCTGTCGCCAGGATTGATACCATTGGTCGGCTTGGTCGGGATGGCAAAAGTATTCGATTTCCATTTGCTCAAACTCGCGCGAGCGGAAAGTAAAATTGCGCGGGTTGATCTCGTTGCGAAAGGCTTTGCCGATCTGAGCAATGCCAAAGGGCAGCTTGAGTCGCTGAGTGTCCAACACATTTTTGAAATTACAGAATATACCCTGAGCCGTTTCTGGCCGCAGATACGCTACGTTGGATGAACCCTCCAAAGCCCCGACGTGAGTTTTGAACATCAGATTAAAGGCTCGCGGAGCGGTCAGGCTTTCCGGCTCGCCACAAGCTGGGCAAGGGGCTTGATCGCTTTGCTGCTGATCGTAGCGGATGGGCTCGAAATCATTGTCCCATTCTCGTATCTGTCTGCCCTTTTTCTTGAGCTGTGATTCCATGGCTTTGAGAGCGTCTTCCACTGTTCCGGCGATGGCGGAGAAGCCCACCGTAGCCGTGCCACCTTGTCGACTCTGGCCTTGGCGCAGAGCGTAATACAACTGGTCAGCTCGGAAGCGCCCTTTGCATTTCTTGCAATCGACCATCGGGTCGGCAAAACCGCCCACGTGGCCGGAAGCTTCCCAGACCTTGGGATTCATGATGATCGAAGCATCCAGGCCCACCATGTCGTCGCGGCTGGTAACGACGTCTCGCCACCAAGTGTTCTTGACATTTCGCTTGAGTTCCACGCCCAAAGGGCCGTAGTCCCAACAGCCATTTAGGCCGCCGTAGATTTCGGAGCTTTGAAAGATAAAACCACGCCGTTTGCACAGCGAAGTTAGCCGTTCCATTAGGTCAGGTACTTTGCCCATTTAGCCACACCTTTTTTTACAAATCGATTTGACAATAACCATTACTTCAAGGGCCCGGTTCGGCGGCTTTAGAGCTTTTGTTGCCGTGGGGCCACAGATAATCTCGTCCAGCAAATACTATCATTTACTATAGGATAGTCAAGGAGTTACATGCACAGATGGCCGGGCTAGGCTAGAATCGTGTTGTTTTTTAGCAACGTCGCTTGAGGTAAGTCTGATAACAAGTTTGTTTGGGCTGGATTAAAAAACTCGTAATTGCCTATTATTCTTGAGCTTGGAGATGAAGTCCTAGAAAAACATCCCGGCCAATACTGTTGGCCCATGTTTTGCTTGTTATAAATGGCATTAGAGAGTAGAAGGTTTCTTCTGAAGTTTTAAACATTTGAGCAGTATCATGCAGACTTTGGCTTTTTTTATACGCCGAAAGTACCCGCTACTTATACTTACCTTCGCTGCCTACGCAGCGCTGTGCTAGTAGAGTAGTTGACGAATCAATCCCCAAATAGCCCAGAATATGCTTGAATAAAAGCCGTCGTTTAGCTAAGATATTGGCAGGCGGAGAGAGTGTCCTCTAAGGGGCGTTCTCTGTTATTTTCATGTGCCCAATATGTACTGGCTGGAACGAGATCGTCCAGGGTGATATTTTTGGGCTGTGGTCAAGTTCAGAAAGAGAGAAAAGGATGAAATGTGAGCGTATCTTTTCGATGAGCCTGGCTGTGGTGATGTTGGGATTACTGAGTGTCAATTCAGTCCAGGCTGGGATTGGCTGGACCGGTGATGTCGAGCCCGACACTGCCACAAACAATCCGTCCACCTGGACACTAAGCACCTTGGGCTACATCGGCAAAACCGGCAGCGGCACACTGAATATCACCGATGGAAGTGATGTTTTAGCCTACCTTGGCTACATCGGCGACGAATCCAGTTCGACGGGAGGGGTTACGGTGGATGGGGCTGGCTCGACCTGGACAAACGACCACAACCTCTACGTCGGCAATTTCGGCAGCGGAACGGTGGACATCACTAACGGCGGTGCGATCAGCAATAACGCAGGCTTCATCGGCAACGAATCTGGCTCGACGGGTGGGGTCACGGTGACTGGAACTGGCTCGACGTGGACGAACGGTGCTCTTTACGTCGGCGACAGCGGCAGCGGGGTGCTCAATATCAAGGCAGGAGGCGCGGTCAGCAACACCCTGGGCGGTATCGGGTACTCTTCCGGATCGACGGGCGAGGTTACGGTGGATGGCGTTGGTTCGACCTGGACGGGCAGTATCCTCTACGTCGGCCGCGATGGCGGCGGGGTACTCAATATCAAAGCTGGCGGCGTGGCCAACAACAGCGGTAGCTACATCGGCTATTCTGCCGGATCTACGGGCGAGGTCACCGTAAATGGCGTCGGTTCGACATGGACAAACAGCGGCGGCGACGTCCGCGTAGGCGGTAATTTTTTCGCCAGCGGTGGCAGCGGGGAGTTGAATATTACCGGCGGCGCAGCGGTCAGCAATAACGCCGGCGTCATCGCCTTCGGAACCGACTCAACGGGTACAGTTACGGTCGATGGAACCAGCTCGACCTGGACCAACAGTCTCAGCCTATACGTCGGCGCATCTGGCGAAGGGGTGCTGGATATCACAAATGGCGGAGTTGTCACCAGTCGCGATGGCAACATTGCCGCCTTTGCCGACTCGGCGGGCCAAGTCACGGTCAATGGTACCGGCTCAACCTGGACAAATAGCAGCACCCTCTATGTAGGCATTGCCACCAACGGAACCCTGAATATCCAAGCTGGCGGCACGGTCAGTAATGCTACTGGTTTCATCGGATACCACTCCGGTTCCACGAGTCTAGTCACGGTCAATGGTACCGGCTCAACATGGACAAATAGTAGCGACATCCACGTCGGTGAGAATGGCAGCGGAGGATTGAATATCAGCGGCGGGGGCACGGTCAGCAACAGCATAAGCATCATAGGCTACTCTTCGGGCTCGACGGGCGATATTACCGTCAACGGCACCAACTCGACATGGACGAGCAGTGGCAACTTATACGCTGCTTACGAAGGCACTGCAGTGATAGATATCACAGGCGGAGGCGTTGCCAGCAACAGCGGGACCGGCTACATCAGCTATAACTCCGGCTCGACGAGCGAGATTACGGTAAATGGAACCGGCTCGACCTGGACGAACAGCGGCGACCGCCTCTACTTAGGCCTCCACGGTAGTGCGGTACTGAACATCAGCGATGGCGGTCTGGTAAGTGTTGCTGGAGAGCTGCGCATCGACTCCTATGACAATGGGGACAGTTACATCAACATGGCTAGCGGCGGAATGCTGGCCTTGCAAGGTGATGCCGATGACTCGCTGACCAGCTTCTTGGGGCTGATCTCCGGTACCGATGCGATCCGCTACTGGGATTATCCCCTGGGGGACTGGGACGACATCACTAATGGGACACTGGGCGATGATTATACTCTGACGTATTACGACAGCGGCGAGCTGGCTGGGTACACGGTGCTGACTGTCCCCGGATCAGCTGCGGGCGACTTCGACGGCGACGGCGATGTGGACGGCGTTGACTTCGGCCTTTGGCAGAGTGGCTATCCCACGGCCAGCGGTGCTACGCTGGGAGATGGAGACGCTGACGGTGACGGCGATGTGGACGGCGTTGACTTTGGCCTCTGGCAGGCTAATTACCCCACCAATTTGGGCGGAGCTGCGATGACGATGACTCCCGAGCCGGCGACGCTGGGACTTCTCTTGATTGGCAGCTTAGCCCTGCTCCACCGAAGACGTGTTTTAAAACCACGAAGATACTAAAGAAACATAAAAAGAAATACAGCCCCGGTAACGCACAGCCTGCTTCGCAAACCTCAGCGTTCTGGGGTCGTAAGAACGGATCTACCTTGTTCTATACTTGGCGGATCCTTTTCAACGTTACCCAATATGAACCCGGCAGAGATTAGCATAATCAAGGCGAAGACGATTCCGATCAGAACGCCGTGAAGCAGCCAACGTATGGCGGTATCGACGGCGGCATATTTGGCCTGAGCAATCTTGGCGCTCTGGTGCATTTGGATTCCCATTTCAGCTAAGGCGCTATCGTAGTCCATCCCCCGCAATGTCCGCAGGAACTCGTCCTGGGTCATCTGGGCAACTGAGCTGAAAAACAGTACAGACGCCGGCGTCCCTTTCTTCTCTCGCCGAGGACGAATCACCCGCACGATGCAAACCATGGCTCCAAGCAAACAGACTGAGCAGGCTACGTATAACACAATCGTGCCGACGAACAGGACTAGTCGCCAACCTCCGGCATCGGCGAACTTGCGCAGGGCCATGACCGCAGGCGGCACACCGATAAACGAAACCGTGAATATAGCCAAGGTGAGGCGAAGCAGATTCTGGGCTTTGCGGTCGGCAAAACGAATGAGCTCTACGGTGAACCTCAGGTTGTATTCTGCCAGGTCCAAATGGTTCAACTTGTCCTTGGCGGCTCTGTGCCCCTCGTCACTATCCGGGTGCATATCTTGCGATGAAATCATGCGTATCTCCTGTATAAATGCCCGTCCCGATACCAGCCCTCAACCATTACTCGCCAAGCTCCATAGAGGATACCATCCTGGCCCGAATATGCCAAGAGACAGAGGACACAGCGCTCTGGCTGGCCTTGACGCTCAAGCTTGAATCTGATAAAAGATATTCCTTCGCTGAACGATCAGAAAGGTTGAGCCCGAATACAAAACAAAGGATAAGCAAATGAGCAGCTCGCAGGATAATTACCGTTTGGGAACCCTAGCTCTGCACGCTGGGCAAGTGCCCGACCCGACCACTACGGCGCGGGCGGTGCCGATTTATGCTACCACCAGCTACGTATTCCACGATACCGACCATGCGGCGAACCTCTTCGCTCTGAAGGAATTCGGCAACATCTACACCCGGCTAATGAACCCCACCAACGATGTGCTGGAAAAACGCTTAGCAGCTATGGATGGCGGTGCGGTGGGCTTGGCCTTTGCCAGCGGAATGGCGGCGATCACAGCCTCGATTTTGACCATCACCCATGCGGGCCAAAACTTCATTAGCTCCACCAACCTCTATGGCGGGACCTGGACGCTGTTTACCCAGACCCTCAAAAAACTCAACATCGAAGTCCGCTTCTTCGACCCGGATCATCCCGAAGAGATCGAAAAGCTGGTCGATGAAAACACTCGCTGTGTCTTTCTGGAGAGCATTGGCAATCCTAAGAACGATGTGCCGGACTTTGGCGCAATTAGTGAGATCGCTCATAAGCACGATTTGCCGGTCATTTGCGATAACACCGTTACAACGCCTATCCTCCTGCGACCCATCGATTACGGCATCGATATCGTGGTCTACTCGACCACCAAGTTCATCGGCGGTCATGGCGTACACATCGGCGGAGCTATCGTCGATAGCGGAAACTTCCCCTGGGCAGATAATCCCCAAAAATGGCCCGAGTTCTGCAGTCCCGACGACGCGTACCATGGCATGGTCTTTACCGAAGCTCTCAAGCCCATCGGAAACATCGCCTATGTAGTCCACATTCGCACGCACCAACTCCGCGACATGGGCGGATGCATGAGTCCTTTTGCCGCCTTTCTCTTCCTGATGGGTCTGGAAACCCTGCACCTGCGCATGCCCCGGCACTGCGAAAATGCCCAAGCTGTGGCCCAATGGTTGGCGCAACATCCAGCGATTGAATGGGTGAACTACCCCGGGCTAAAGGACCATCCCCACTACGCCAACGCTCAGAAGTACTTGCCCAACGGGGCTGGGGCTATTGTTGGCTTTGGCATTCGCGGCGGAAAAGATGCTGGCATCAAACTCATCAACAGTGTTAAGCTCGCCAGCCATTTAGCCAACATCGGCGATGCCAAGACCCTGATCATCCACCCTGCCTCTACCACTCACCAGCAGCTCACCCCCGAAGAGCAAAAGGCTACCGGTGTAACTGATGAGTACATCCGCCTGAGCATTGGTATAGAGGATATCGAAGATATCAAGGCTGACCTGGACCAAGCCCTAAAGGCTGCCCTGGGCAAATAGCCCCCTTGAACCACCGACAGAAATGGTGACTTAAACGCCTTTGAATACTAGAATTAGAATCATTCACGCAACATAGGCCCCTTCCTTGTGTTGCATATCCCATACGAAACATTGCTGATATCGTCGTAATTATAGGACCTAGTTGCCTTTGCAGGGCATTTCTGACACTAACATCAACTTATATCGAATCAGCAAAATCCGTCAAATTAATCTAAGGGAATGGTGGTAAGAAGAATTAATATGTCGTTTGGGGGATTCAAGGCCGTCATAATTTTTGTAGCCGACGAGAGTTATGTCCCCCATTTGTAATTTTTCCTATCCCAATCTGTGATTTCCACGATGATATAAAGTGTGGGCGTATATACAACCACGGGCGATTGCCCCTTGACAGGCACGTGCTGGTTTATAGACTACTGCTTTACTATAAGAGGGGCTCAGGACCATTCCCACGCAAATTGGTATATGCCTGAGCTGGCCCTAGACCCTCCTACAGTCTCGGCGCTCGTTTAAATATGGAGTTTATCCATGGCTATGGAATTATTGCAGCAGATTCGTGAAGCTGAGGCTAAAGCAGAGCAGAGTATCGCCCGCGCCCGCCAAAAAGCCGCTGAAAAAATCTCTCAGACACACAAGATCGTAGCTGAGAAGCTCGATCAGCTCCGCAAAAGCCGTTCTGGGCGGATCAGCCAGGCGGTTGATCAGGCTAAGAAACAGGCTCAGCAGCGAGCCGAGCAGATTAGCCAGGATGGCAAGAAGTCCGCTGGGCAGATGCTTCAAACAGCTAAACAGCACGTCGAGGCAGCTGTAGAGATGGTTGTCCAGAATATTCGTGGATTATAAATGGCTATAGCCGCCCTGCAGAAAATTCTTATCGTCGCTCATAAGTCCCAGCAGTCGGTCTTGCTGGATCGACTACAGAGCGAGGGCTTTGTCCATATATGCCCTGCGGAGCAATCGCCGCTCCGGAAAGATTTTGCCGAGTTGCCCAGGACCCAGGCCGCTGGTAGAAACTCGGAGCTTTTGCGCTCGCGTCTGGCAGAGTCCATCAACTTTCTGCAACCCCATGCCCCACGTCCAACTACCTTGCGAGAAAAGCTCACCCCACGAGCTGCCCTGCCTATAGCGAAATACGAACAAACCGTTCGCCAGAGCAACACTGATGAGCTATTAGACGACGCTCAACAACTTCGCGAACGTATGTCAAAGATTGACGCCAGAAGCGAGAAGCTCTCTCAGCGTTTTCTGGTTCTCGATCCCTGGCAAGGACTTGATGCCCCGATCGAAAGCATAGGCCCATCGCAACGCTCGGTGATCTTGGCTGGGATGGTCCCGAACAATCGCGACTGGGACGAACTCAAAGCCGAGTTATCCGAAGCTGGGATAGCCATTGACACCGTTAAGCAGACCCAAGACCTGCACTACTGCATTTTGGGTTATGCTCAATCCGCGGCTGAGTTGGCTCGTCATGCCATTCATAAAATTGATTTTGAGCCCGCTAGTTTTGAGGGCCTTACCGGTAAACCCGCCCAGATCCTCGCCCAGACTAGAAAAGAGCTAGGCCAACTCGACGAGCAGCGTCAAGAACTCCTCGAACAGGTCAGTAAACTAGCTAAGCGGGTGGAAACCTTTGGCGTTCTTCACGACCATTTTCAAAATCTGGCCAGCCGCGACCAAATGGTCAGCCAAGCGTTGGCCACGGCCTCCAGTTGCTTCCTCGAAGGCTGGATTCGCAAGGGCGATTGGGACAAACTCGAAGCCGTGGTCGCTGAATTCTCCGCTTGCATGGTCGAAAAGATCGACCCCGCCCCGGACGAAGAGGCCCCGGTGAACCTGCAAAACAACAGAGCCTTTCGTCCCTTCGAAGTAATCACCAGCCTATACGGCATGCCCGGCAAAAAAGATCTGGACCCCACGCCCTACCTGGCGCCATTTTTTGCGATATTCTTTGGCCTGTGCCTTACAGACGCGGGCTATGGCCTAATTCTTCTGATCGGCTCACTGATCGGCATCAAACTCCTGGGCCGAGGCGCCGCCAAGCTGATGACCGTTCTGGCTATCGGCGGGGGTATGGCCATTATTCTCGGAGCTATCACCAACGGCTACTTCGGCGACGGAGTCGACAAGCTCGGTTGGCTCTGGCTGATAAACATGCGTGACTATCTGGTCTCGAACTTCGGTTTTGATCCGATGAAGTCACCCATGACCTTCTTTGCCTTGGCTGTGGTCCTGGGCTACTGCCAACTGATGTTTGGCTTGCTTATCGCTCTGGTGCATAACCTCAAACGAAAAGATTTCGTCGCAGCCCTTGGCGACCAGATAACTTGGCTGTGCTTGCTGAACGGTATTCTGATCATGGCTTTGGCCAAAACCGGCACGCTTCCTAGTCACCTGGCACCGCTGTTCAAGATAGTGGCCATTGCTGGGGCACTGGGCTTAGTTTTTGGGTCCCAACGTGAAGGTGGCATAGGCGAGAGATTGGGAATGGGTTTTTACAACCTCTTTAGCGCTATCTTCTATCTAGGTGATGTTCTTAGTTACTTGCGTCTGATGGCTTTGGGTTTGGTTACCGCTGGTATTGCCATGGCTGTTAACGTTATAGCTGGTATTGTTTGGGAAATTCCCATAGCGGGTATAGTCTTGGCCATAGTTGTTCTGCTAATTGGTCATACAGTAAATCTGCTGCTGTCCTCGTTGAGTGCTTTTGTTCACACATTGCGATTACAGTATGTAGAGTTTTTCCCAAAGTTCTTTGACGGTGGCGGCAGGGAATTTAGTCCGTTTGCGAGACAATGGAAATATACGAAGATTGACTCTTAGTTCGATGGTGTAAACAAGAAAGCGAGGTCACGATGGAATTAGGTCTAGCATTAGCAGTGTTAGGTGCAGCTTTGGCGGCTCTGTTGGCTGGGATCGGCTCAGCTATCGGGATCGGCATCGCCAGTCGCAGCGCAACCGGGGTGCTCAGTGAAGAACCGAGCCGCTATGGACAATTATTTATCCTGGTGGTATTGCCGGGTACGCAGGGCTTTTATGGCTTTTTGGGCGCCTTTATGGTGATGTTGAATCTGAACTTCTTCGGCGAGCAGATTGAGCCGGTAACCGTCGCTCAGGGCTGGCAGATACTTTTTAGTTGTTTGCCGGTAGGTTTGGCAGGCCTTATCTCAGCCATACATCAGGGCAAGGTTTGTGCGGCTGGTGCTTTGATGACCGCCAAACGCCCTGAATTGGCTTTCAAGGCTGGCGTAGTTTATGCAGTGATGGTCGAAACCTATGCGGTGCTCGGACTGTTGGTTACTATCTTCCTGCTGAACTTTGGCGTCAAGCTCGGGGCCGGCTAGCGATAGCACAAAGACTTCGACTGGGGCTTCTTGTCGGCAAGGCTGGGCGTGCTGTCCAGTTCTGTGCCACTCGACCCGGATGTCGGAAAGGTAATGTTTATGAGTACAACAGCCGTATCAACCAAAATCCTGGCAGAGGCTGAGGAGCAAGCCCGGCAAATTCTGACCGAAAGCGATGAGCAGGTCCAGCATATCCAGGAACTGGCTCGGAAAGAACTCGACGCTCTGGACAAGCAGATCCAGGCTGATAGCGAACAGGGCGCCCAGCAGGAACAGCACCGCATTTTAGCCGCTGCTCGCCAGGCTATCACCGCGGAGCTTCTCCAGGCTAAACACCAGGTTCTCGATGAGGTATTCAGTACCGCCAAGCAATCGCTCAGTGACATGGCCCCTGAACAATATCGCCAGTTTCTTCTCGAACTGCTCAAGCAGGCTGCCTCTGGCGGTGATGAAGATGTTTTAGCTGCCGAGGGTGAAAAACACATCGACCAGCAGCTTCTGGATCAGGCTAATAAACAGTTAGACAAAACCGCTTCGTTGAAGTTGTCGCAGGAAAAGATCGCCGGCTCAGGTGGTTTCCTCTTGAGCGCAGGAAAAATCAGCACCAGGGCAACCTGGGAAGTTCTGCTCAAACAATCCCGCCGAGAACTCGAGCCCAAACTTGCTGAAATGCTCTTCGGGGCTTCTTCACAAGCAGCGGAAAAATAAGGTAGAAGGTAGTACTTTATGTCATCGCTTTGGACAGGTGAATTTATAGAAGATTGGAATTACGCCTTTGCCCTAGGCAGCCTCCGCGTACTCCAGACTCGTCTGCTGGAAAGCTC